>SPKZ01017575.1_pt1 | contig 10924 bp, 9 predicted proteins | sample 2456571 | NCBI WGS metagenome assembly SPKZ01 (sample SAMN11192286, study PRJNA482655) | marine metagenome | biome: ENVO:00000447; feature: ENVO:00000244|ENVO:00000211|ENVO:00000569|ENVO:00002023; material: ENVO:00002151; isolation source: ocean water from marine abyssalpelagic zone ...
CGCGAGGAGGACTATCGCTCCGTGAGCGCCGACCTCTCGATGAAGCGAAACGCGGCGTTGCCCGGCCTCGTCGATACGCTGCGGCGGGTGTGGGCGGGCGAGAGGGTCGTCGACACCCTCGAGCCGGTGGGCCCCGAACCGGTGCAACCCGGCGGACCCGAGGTGCTCGCCGGCGCGCTCGGTCCGAAGGCGGTGACGATGGCGGCCAGCTGGGCCGACGGGATCTGTGGATTCGACTGGGGCCCGTCTCTCGAGGGGATCGAGTCGACGTTCTCGCGGGCGCGCGACGCGTGGAAGCAGGTGGGCCGCGAAGAAGCCCCGCGACTGATCACGAGCTTCTGGTTCGCGCTTGGAGAAGCCGCGCGCGATCAGGTATCGAGCCACCTTCGGCGCTACATGAACTACATGGACGCCGACGTGGTCGAAGACCTGCTCCCGACCACGGGCTTCGCCGGCTCGGGGGCCGAGCTCGTGAGCCTGTTGGCGCGGGTCGAAGACCTCGGCGCCGACGAAGTGCTCCTCACGCCTACGAACGCGTCGCCCGACGAGGTGTCGCGCGTAGCGGACCTGATCGGCTGACCCGCGGTCCCGTCACTTCGCCGTGAAGAAATCCGCGCGGGGTGTACCGCTTTGATCGTAGACCGGCTCCTTCAGGTCGTTGCGGTACTTCGAGACGTCGATACCTCGGATCTCGTGCGCCCCGATCGTCTCGCGCATCGCGAGGTAGTGGGGGCCCGCGAAGTGGGCGGATAGCGCTGCCTCACCCGACCAACGCTCGAACACGTAGATGCGCCCTTCGACGAGCGGATCCGCGCACCACACGTAGTCCATGCAACCCTCCTGCGCGCGCGTGGCCTCCATGTGGAGCCGACCGGCTTCGATTGCAGCGTCGCGCTTCTCGGGATTCACGTCGATGGTTCCGGCGATCAGGATCACGGATCACTCCTCTTCGGTAGCAATGTTGAACGTCGCGCCCAGATCGGGTGGGCCCATATACAGCGCCTCGAACGTGCGATTCGCGAACCGCCAGACGCCATCCCCGCAGCAGTACTCGTCGCGGTAGAGCCCGAGCGAGTAGAGGGCGCTCCCGTCGACACCCTGACCGACCTCCGTAATCGTCCAGCCACCTCGCGCCGTATCTCCGTCGACCTCGATGTGGCCTCCGTGCAGCAGCTGCGCGATGAACGGAAAGCCCGCGATGAGCTTCTTCCAGAGCGCCACGATGTCGTCGCGGCCCGTCGCGTGATTTCCAATGATGTGCCACTGCGCGTCTTCCGCCCAGGTCTCAGCGAAGCGCGCCTCGTTCCGCCGCGTCACGGCCTCCGAGTAGCGCGCCACCAGATTCCGAATCGCGAATTCACTCGCGACATCTCCGACTTTCACGTTGCCTCCTCGCCTTCGGCAACGCCGGTCAGGCACCCGCCAGTTTCGCGACCACCGGGGCGAACACATCGATGGCGTCGTCGCCCACGGTGACGTAGTGGATGCCGTACACCTCGCGGCGGCGCTCGAGCTCCGCGCAGATGCCGTCGACGCTTCCGATCAGCGCGTGGGGAAAGGCGAGCATCTCGTCGCGGCCGAGCCCAAAGGCCTTCCCCATCCCCTCGGCGGTCACTTCCGGTGCGTCGGTCACGACAGTGAAGTACGCGCCGATCTCGAGCTCGATTTCGTCGAAGCGATCGCCCGCACCCTCGCGCACCCAGCCGAGCTTGCGACTCGTCTCCTCGGCCGTCGACAGTGCGATCCCCTCCGGACCGATCTGTCCCGAACGGTTGTTGAAGTTGAAGCTCACGATGTCGGCACGCGCTCCGGCCAGGCGCAGCACGCGCGGACTTCCGCCGCCGATCATGATCGGCGGATGCGGGCGTTGTACGGGCTTCGGAACACCTTCGTACTCGCGCGCGTGCACGTGATCTCCGCGAATCTCGAGCTCGCCTTCCTGCATGTGGGCCTGCACGAAGTCGAGCACTTCCGTGAGCCGGTCGATGCGCGTGCCGGGCGGATCGAAGTCGAGACCGATGGCCTCGTACTCGTCGCGCAGCCAGCCCGCGCCGAGTCCCAGCTCGAGGCGCCCGTCGGAGAGCAGATCGAGCGTCGCTGCCTCCTTGGCGAGCATCGCGGGGTGTCGGTAGTCGACGCAGAAGACGCGACTGCCGATGCGCAGGGTGGAAGTCGCCTCCGCGGCCATCGCCATCGCGGGCACGGCCGCGAGCGCCTGAATGGGATGGCGGCTCCGCTCGATCGCCGGTCCCGGGCCAATGATGTGATCCGCGAGGTGCAGGGCCGAATAGCCGAGCGCTTCGACGCGAACGGCACGCTCCCTCCACTCGCTGGCCGAGCTCGCGTTGAACGACTGGACCGCGAAGCGGAACGGCCGTCGACGCGGCGGATCGACATCGTGCATCGTGAGACTCCATTTCAGGGGTTTCGAGTGTAGACCGATCCGGGACGGGACCGTGGTAAAATCGCGGCCTGTTCCACTTCGCCCAGGCTCGAGGAGCATCGATGAGATCGTCTACAACACAACGCCAGGCCCCTCGCGTGCCCGGCCGCAGTGTACAAGAACTCCTTGACGCGGAACGCGTCGCGATTCCGCCGGCGCTCCGGGAGACTGCGGCCGATGACGTCGGGTGCACGGACGTCAAGGTCGAGTGCTTCACTTCGCAAGCATTCTTCGACCTCGAGATGGAGCGGATGTGGCCGCGGGTCTGGCAGATGGCATGCCGGGTCGAAGAAATTCCCCGGGTCGGCGATCACGTCGTCTACGAGATCGGTCGGTACTCGCTCCTGATCGCGCGCAGTGCACCCGATCGCATCCAGGCGTTCCACAACGCCTGCCTCCACCGCGGCCGGATCCTCCGCAGCCAATCGGGCAACGTGCAGTCGTTTCGCTGTCCGTTCCACGGCTTCGAGTGGACGCTCGACGGTCGGCTCGCCGACGTTCCGTGTCGCTGGGACTTCCCGGACATCGTCGACGAGGAGTGGAGCCTCCCGGAAGCGCGCGTGGACACGTGGGGGGGCTTCGTCTTCGTCAACATGGACGAGGACGCGGAGCCCCTCGATGCGTACCTTGCGGAGATTCCCGAGCACTTTCGCGAGTGGGCGCTCGAGGACCGCCACAAGGTCCTCCACGTCGCCAAAGTCATCGAGGCGAACTGGAAGGTCGTACTCGAAGCGTTCGTCGAGTCGCACCACGTGCTCGCCACCCACCCACAGATCATGCCCTCGACGGGCGACACCAACACGCAATACGACGTGAGCGCCGACCGACCGCACACGAACCGCATGATCACCGCGATGGCCGTCGCGAGCCCGACGCTCGGCGACGACTACCCCGAGCAGAAGATCGTCGACGCCATGCTGGGGGGCTCGTCGCGAGTGGCGGCGGGACAGACGGGGCTAGTCGTGCCTGAAGGACAGACCGCGCGGTCGTTCATGGCGGATCTGGCCCGCGGCGCACAGCAGGCCGCTTCCGGCCTCGACCTCTCCCACGCCACCGACTCGGAGATGCTCGACGCCATCGAGTACTACGTCTTCCCCAACTTCTGTCCGTGGGGGGGCTACCAGCGCAATATCATGTATCGGTTCCGTCCCGTCGGCTGCGATCCCGAGCGCACGCTCATGGAGGCGATGTTTCTCGTGCTGCCTCCGGCAGACGGCGATCGCCCGCCGCCCTCGCCCATGAAGCTCCTGGAGACCGACGAGAAGTGGTCGAGCGTGCCCGAGCTCGGCATCCTGGGCCCGGTGTTCGACCAGGACATGTCGAATCTCTCGATGGTGCAGAAGGGGCTGCGCGCCACGCGCAAGCCGACCGTAACGCTCGCCCGCTACCAGGAGAGCCGCATCCGGCACCTCCACGCGACGCTCGATCGGTACGTGTCCAATCCCTAGCCGATCGGGGGCGGTGTCAGACCGCTTCGAGTCCACCCTTCGCCCAGCGCAAGCCGCGCCGCAGCAGCTCGTAGTAGACGTCGGTCTCCCAAGCGCCGCGTTCGACGCGCGGATAGATGTCCATCAGCGGGCGCATGTCGTACGGACCGCGGCAGTGACCGAGCGTGAGGTAGAGGACCTCCCCCTTCCCCACCGGGTGGAGGTACTCGACGACGCGCGGCTCGTCGTCGGGCCAGTCGCGCTCCTCGAAGCCGTCGGCGTCGCCAGTGAAACGCGTCGCGAGCAGCGGCTCGATCTCGCCGTGGTACTCGCAGAGGTAGAGCTCATCTTCCACTTCGAACGTGTCGATGCCTTTGACGAGCGGGTGGTCAGGTCGGCAGTTCGTCACGCTGAACGGTGCGATCGGCGGATGTGCGATGAATTGACTACCGAGCGTCTTCATCAGCGTGGCGTTCATGCGCGGCGACGCCACTCGCCCGTCGTCCATGAACGAAAACACCGAGTTGGTGCCGTGGAGCGCGAACCAGCGCTTTCCGCTCGCGACGAACTCCGCGAGGGCGTCCTCCTCGGCTCGGGTGAGCCTCAAGTCGCAGGTGTAGGTCACCAGAAAGTCGGCGCCGGCCATGGCGTCGACGTCGCGGAAGTCCTCGGCCACGCGCGTGCGCACGTCCGCGTGCTCGCCGAGGAGGCGCAGCACCTCGACGCGAGCAAAGTCCATGTCGTGCCACTTTCCGCCGCAGACGAAATAGGCGTTCACCGGGCCGCTGACCGCGGGGGCGCCCTCGTTCGAAGAACTCGCGTTCAGAAGTTCACCCGCTTGGTGAAGCCACCGTCGACCACGAGGTGGGCGCCCGTGATGTGCCCGGCCGCGGGACTCGAGAGGAACGCCACCGCACGCGCGATATCCTCGGCGGAGCCGAGATTGCCGGCCGGGTGATCCTTCTTCGTCTGCTCGAACATGTCCGGCATGGCCTTCTCGATCATCTCCCAGGATCCGCCCTTGAAATAGATCGGCCCCGGGGAGATCGTGTTCACGCGAACTCCGGCGCCACCGAAGGCTTGCGACAGCCCGTTCGCGTGGACGACGAGGGCGCCCTTCAGCGAGTTGTACGCCGTCGGACCCATGAAGGTTTCGACCGCCGCGGTGGTGGCGATGAAGATCACCGACGCGGCGTCCGACGCCTGGAGCGACGGCAGCGCGGCCTCGAAGCCTCGCACGGCCCCCATGAGGTCTACCTCGAAACAATTGCGCCAGCCCTCTTCTCCCGCGCCGCCCATGCCGCTCGCGTTGCTCACGAGGATGTCGATGCCCCCGAGCTTCTCGGCTGCATCTCCCACGAAGGCCTGGAGCGCGTCGCCATCGGACACGTCGACGGATTCGGCAACCACTTTCACACCGCGACTCGAGAGATCCTTCTCCGCCGCTTCGAGTGCCTCCGCGCCGCGCGCACAGATCGCGACGTCGGCCCCCTCGTCGGCGAGGGTCTGCGCAGTTGCGAGACCGATCCCCTTGCTCGCACCAGTGATGATTGCCTTCTTGCCCTGTAGACCGAGGTCCATGACCTGCTCCTTTTGACGCTGCCGCGAGCGTTCAGTCGACGTCGAATTCGAGGTGAAGCTCCGTGAGGCCCCGGAGCAGAATGTTGGGTGCCACGATCGGCTCGCCGTGTGCCTCCGAGAGGCGGGCGTTCGGGAGCCGCTCGAGAAGCTTTCTGAACGCCGTCTGCATTTCCTTGCGGGCAAGCTGCGCGCCGAGACAGAAGTGGATTCCCAGTCCGAATGAGACGTGGTCTCCCGCGTTCGCGCGACCGACGTCGAAGCGCTCAGGCTCTGCGAACACGGATTCGTCGCGATTCGCCGAGGCGAAGCGCAGCATCGCGATCGAACCGCCGGGGATCTCGACGCCGCCGAGCTTCGTGTCTGACGTGACCACCCGCCACATCGTCGACGTGGGCGTCGCGAGACGCAGGACCTCCTCAACGAGGTTCGGAATCAGCTCCGGGTCGGCCTCGACCCGCACGCGCTCCTCGGGATGCGTGGCGAGTAGGCGCATCCCTTCAGTGATCGCCGACGCCGTGGTCTCGTTCCCGGCCACGAGCAGCTGCTGGAGGATCGAGAGACACTCTGCCGTGTCGAGCCGTCGCTCCCCCTCGACGTCGGCGTTTACGACGTCGGAGATGATGTCGTCCTGAGGCGCCTTGCGGCGCTGCTCGAGGATCTCCGCGAAGTACTCCTGGAATTCGAGGATGAGCTTCGCCGCCGCGATGCGTCCCTCGTGGTCGGCCATCTGGCCGAGCTGGGCCACGAATCCATCGGACCAGGCCTTGAACCGCGGCAGGTCTTCGCGCGGAACGCCGAGCTGCTCCGCGATCACCGTGAGGGGCAGCGGAACCGCGAACTGCGACCGCAGCTCGACCGCCCCGTCCACGGCGAAGGCGTCGATGAGCTCGTCACAGAGCGTCTCCATCTTTGGCGTGAGATTCTTCACTCGGCGCGGCGTGAACGCCTTGTTGACGAGCGAGCGGAAGCGCTTCTGCTCCGGCGGATCGGCCGTGAGCATGGTGTCAACCGCGGGCCAACCCTGCTTCGCGATCGCCGCGACCTCGGGGTCCACAGCCCCCGTGCCGCCCCCGAGCGCGACGGCGAAGCGGTTCGAGAAGATCTCGGGCTGCTTGACCGCTTCGACGACGGTTTCGTACGAGGCGATCTGGAAGATTCCCGTGTGGGGGTCGCGGTGGACCGGCGCCTCCGCGCGGAGAAGAGCGTTGTAATCGACCGGATCGACGATCACCGCGGGATCAAAGGGATTGTAGTCGACGAGGGGACGCGCGGATCCCGACACAGCGTCGCGGCTCGACATGGCTCTCCAGACCCGACTTGGCTCGGTTGCCCCCGCATTCTGCGGGGCGCGGCGCGGTGTCGTCAACCGCGCCGATTCGCCCGGTGGTCTCCGATCCGGTTCCGGCCGCTCGTTGAAATGCTCCGGAAGCCGTGAGACCCTGCCCAGCGGGAGGGCCGCATGAACACCGTCATTCGTCCGGGAACGGAACCCGCTGTGATCGACCTCGCCGACGCCGAGTACTGGCGCGACCCCCACCGCGCCCTGCGCGAGGCCCGTGAGCAATACCCCGTCGCCATGGCGTCGACTGGCGAGCCGATCGTCCTGCGCTACAGGGACGTCGACGCCCTCGCATCAGACTCCCGCATGAACAGCAACGCGCTCGCGTTCGTCGAGGGGCAGGTCGATTCGGGCCCCCTCGTCGACTGGTGGCGCCTGATGCTGACGAACCTGAACGGCCCCAACCACGTGCGTCTCCGCGGCCTGGTCTCGCGGGCCTTCACGCCTCGGCAAGTGGACGACAAGCGCCCGCGCATCCGCGAGCTCACGAGGGAGCTGATCGATCGCCACGCCGACGCGCGCGAGTTCGACGTCCTTCACGACTTCTCCCACGAGCTTCCGATCCGCCTGATCTGCGAGGTGCTCGGTGTGCCCGCGCAGCACCACGAGGACTTCTCGCGTTGGTCGACGGACCTCGGGGCGGCGCTGTCGTCGATCATCACACCCGAGCTCCGGATGGCCGGCGAGGAAGCCGCGACGCAGATGAGCGCCGCTGTAAGGGACCTCCTGAAGCGGCGCCGGGTCGCCCCGGAGGACGATCTCTTGTCGGCGCTGATCCGGAGCGCCGACGAGATGGACGAGCGGTTTAGCGACGACGATCTCCTGGTCCTCGTCATCAACCTGATATTCGGGGGCCACGACAGCTCCCGCAGCATGCTTGCGGTCGCGGTGGCGATGTTCCTCACCCACCCAGACCAGCTCGCGCGACTGCGCGACGACCCCTCGCTCGCAGCGTCCGCCGGCGAGGAGGTCCTGCGCGTCGAGCCCATCGTTCCGGTCCTGTCGCGCGAGCCCAGTGAAGACCTCGAGGTCGCGGGGGTGAAGCTTCCCTCCGGGAAACCGGTCCTGCTGTCGATTCTCTCGGCCAATCGAGACCCTGACGTGTTTGCGAATCCCGACCGCTTCGACATCGCTCGCGGCGACGCGCGCTCGTTCAGCTTCGGCTGGAGCGCCCACCACTGCCTCGGTGCGGCGCTGGCGCGGGCGGAGATCCAGGAGGTCGTTCCCGAGTTCTTCTCGGCGTGTCGCGAGGTCGAGCTCCTGATCGACGCGCCCGAGTGGGTCCCATTCGCGAACCTCCGGCGCATCGAGCAACTCCCGATCCGCTTCGAGCCCGCCAGGACTTGAGATCCGCGGGTTCTGACAGCCAGCGCTGCGGCGAAAAGAAACCCGAGTCACGAAGAGCTCCGGTTGGGCAGGGGTTCACTGTGATATTTTCTTGAGTGCGAGGCACGCGGGTCTTCACGAACGCGGGAAGCTCGAAGAATCAGGTGGTTCGGCCGCGCACGAGGGCCGGGCGCCACGAAAGGCCAACTGTGGGCGATCGGGATCTCACGCGCGAAGAGCTTCTCGCCGAACTCCATGCCGCCAGGGACCGCGAACGGGTCCTCGAGCGCCGCGTCGCGGAGGCCGACGGTCGATTCATCTCGAGCGACAGCATCTCCACCGGCGAGCTCCGCGAGAGCGAGCAGCACTTCGCTGGCGCTTTCCACAAGGCCCCCGGCTCCATGGTGGTCACCGCCGTCGACGATGGCCGCGTCGTCGACATCAACGAGGCCTTCTCGCACTGGACCGGCTACCGCCGCGACGACATCGTCGGCCAGTCGGCGGACCAGCTGCGTCTGTGGGACGACATCGAGAATCACGACGCCGTGCTGGCCGAGATCCTCGAGAAAGGCTCCATCGAGGGCGTCGCGTCAGACTTTACCACGCTCGCCGGTGACGAAGTCTCGGCGCTGCTCTCAGCCGAAGTGATCACAGTCGAGCGGGAGACATGCATCGTCTGGAAGTGCACTGACATCACCGCGGATCTGGCAGCCCAGCAGGAGCTACGCCAGCAACGCGAGCGACTGCGCGCGGTTCTGTCGTCGATCGACGAGCTCCCCGTAGCTCTCGTCGACCGTCAGGGCTTCATGAGGAGCCTGATTGGCGCTTCGCCCGGGGCCGGCCGGCTCGGGCTCGATCAGTTCGACATCCAGGGCCACCGGGTGAACGAATTCGGCAGCGGCGACCTGGGCGATCGTGCGCTCGAGCTCGTGCGAGAGGTCTTCGACACCGGGGAGAGCCGCTCCTTCGAGACCTCGATCGAGCTGGGCGGACACCGAGGGGAGTACGAGGTCTGGTATGCCCCGGTGCTCGCGGAGGACGGCGGCGTCGACTCGGTACTCGCTATTTCCCGCGACATCACCGATCGGAAGCGTTCCGAGGAGGCGCTGCGCTTCAGCGAGGAGATCTACCGATCCCTGACCGACGATGTCCTCGACTCGTCAGCCGTCGGAGTCTGCATTCTCGACGCTGAGTTCAACGTCGCGTGGATGAACCGCGCGCTCGAGAAATTCCTCGGCATCCACCGCCATGAGGTGGTCGGCACCGATCAGCGCCAGCTCGTCCGGCAGCGCCTCCGCTGGATCTTCGCGAACCCGGATGACTTCTACAGCCGGGTGTTTCGCACGTACGAGGACAACACCTACGTCGAGAACTTCACCTGCCACGTAACGCGCGAGGGAGAGCGAGAAGAGCGGTGGCTCGAGCACTGGAGCCAGCCGATCACGTCGGGGCTCTACACCGGCGGCCGCATCGAGCACTACACCGACATCACGCGCCGCAAATCGGCCGAAGTCGACCACCAGCGGCTCGAAGCAAAGGTGCGCGAAACTCAGAAGCTCGAGAGCCTGGGTGTCCTCGCCGGCGACATCGCACACAACTTCAACAACATCCTCGTCGGCATTCTCGGAAACGCCCGTATCGCACTGCGGGATATGCCCGACTCCTCGAAGCTTCAAGAGCCGCTGATCGGGATCGAGACGGCCGCGCAGCGCGCATCGGAGCTCACGCACCAGATGCTCGCGTATTTGGGTCGCTCCCCGTTCACCGAGAGGCCACTCGACCTCTCGGCGCTCATCGAGGAAATGACGAAGTTGATCGCGGCGTCGATCTCGAAGAGCGTCGTCCTCGACCGACGCCTGAGCGCCGAGCTCCCGCCGATCGATGCCGATGCCACACAGCTGCGACAAGTGGTCATGAACCTCATCGTCAACGCCTCCGAGGCGTGCGAGGCCAACAACGGAGCGATCGTGGTCACGACGAGAACCGAGCATCTCTCGAGTGCGGATCTCGGCGAGCTGGCTCGCGGTGAGAAGCTCGGCGAGGGCAACTACGTCTGCCTCGAGGTGGCCGACTCGGGAGCCGGCATGACGCCGCGCACCCGGGACAAGATCTTCGACCCTTTCTTCTCGACGAAGTTCGCCGGTCGCGGCCTCGGACTCGCGGCGGTGCTTGGCATCGTTCGCAGCCACCGCGGGGGCATCGCACTCGAAAGCAAGAAGGGCGTCGGCACGACGATTCGCGTCTACCTCCCGTGCTCGCCCGAGCTGTCCCTCGATCTCGGCCCCCCGAGTGTTCCGGGCGTCGATGGCGCGGGCACGATCCTCGTCATCGATGACGAGGAGACGGTTCGGCACGTCGCCGGACGCGCGCTCGAACACCAGGGCTTCTCCGCCCTGCTGGCAGCGAACGCCAAGGAGGGCCTCGAAATCTTCGGGAGTCAGGCGGAGGAGATCCGCGCGGTCTTGCTCGACCTCAGCATGCAGGGCATGGGCGGAGAAAACACCCTCGATGCGCTCCGCCTCGTCCGTTCGGACGTTCCGGTGATCATCACGAGTGGCTTCAACGAGAACGAGGTCTCGTCCCGCTTCGAAGAAACCCGCCCGAGTGGCTTCTTGAAGAAGCCGTTTCGACCGGCAGAGCTGGGAGAGAAACTCCAGGAGGTGATTGCGGGGGCGGAGGAGGACTGAGCGCCCCAGTACACGGGGGTGCAGCCTCGACTTCGAATGGAGGTGATCCCCCCCCCGAGCGGCTTCTGCGGAGCCTCGATCCGCGTGCGAGACTGACGTTCGGCGAGTTCGTCCGACCTTC
>SPKZ01013182.1_pt1 | contig 10921 bp, 9 predicted proteins | sample 2456571 | NCBI WGS metagenome assembly SPKZ01 (sample SAMN11192286, study PRJNA482655) | marine metagenome | biome: ENVO:00000447; feature: ENVO:00000244|ENVO:00000211|ENVO:00000569|ENVO:00002023; material: ENVO:00002151; isolation source: ocean water from marine abyssalpelagic zone ...
ACGTCCACCACCTGCTGGTGGATTCTCCCCTCCGCGTCGGCCCAGCCCTTCACGATCTGGGCGCGCTGCAGGAGCCCGCCCGGATGGGCCGCCGTGCCCGGGTCGCGCAGTGCGCTCACCACGAAGGTGGGCGCAAGTGGGTGCCGGCGCGGCGGGAGATCCGAGCCCATGGGCACCCCGGACCGGGCGGCGAGAGCGACCAGTTCCGCGGAGTCGCAGGCCGTTTCCGGATACTCCCAACCCCCGAAGAGGCGGGGTCGGATCCAGGGCCCGCTGGTGCCGAAGGTTTCCCGGCGTTGCATGGCGTCGAAGAGGCTTTCGCGCGTGTTCTGCTCGGCCCAGACTCCCACGAGGCCCCCGGGGTTCGAGAAGAGAACGAAGCGGTCGTTGCGGGTGGCGCCCGCGAGGCGTTGCCGGGCGGTCGAATCGCTCGTGCCCGCCCAGCCGTCGAAGGAGCGCTCCTCCACGTCGCCGGGGTTGGCGTCGTGGGCGTCGGTACTGGCGGTGATACCCAGGCGGTAGGGGTTGACGCCGATGCGATCCGCTTCGCGGAGCCCCTCGATGAGCGCATAACGGACGAAATCCAGGCGCGACTGGCAGCCGAGGCCCGCCAGGGCTCCGCCGCCGATTCCCTCCTCGCAGTCGTCGGGATCCACCCACCACTGGCGGAGTTTCTCGAACTCGCAGAGTTCGTCCCGGCCGCCCGCGACGCCGTACATCCCGTTGCGGCACTCCGAGTCGCCCTTGATCTGCATGATCTCGACCAGGGGCTCCATGCGGGCGCGGAGTTTGGCCTGCTCGACCTGCGCGGCGAGTTCCTGCTCCCGGTAGCCGGGGGTGAAGATCCGGCCGTTCGATAGGTTCGAGTTGTGGGGGATGGCGAGGGCCTCGCAGCCGGTGCCGGCGTCGTTGCACTCGCGCGCAAGCGCTTGCCACAGGCCCAGCGCGGTCGGCACCGAGATGGAGGAAACCGGCTGTTCGGGAACGGTCGCGTTCCGGAAGATCACGTTGCGGTGGACCTTCGATTGCGCGGGAGCCGCCGAGTACTCGTAGCCGTGGAAGGTGGTGAAGCGGCAGGGCGCGTCGAAGTGCTCGGTGGCCGCCTGGAGCTCCGACCAGATCGAGCGCGCTGCGTCCCTACAGTGCGCCCCGTCCTCGCCACAGACCTCGACCGCGAAACCTCGTCGCTCGAAGGCCACCCCGTCCACGGGGCCCGGATCGTCGTGCACCGCGGCCAGCCGCACGCCCATCTCGAAGAGCGAGCCCTCGAGCCCCTCGCCCCGAAGCAGCGCGCAGTTCTTCGACGCGTAGCCCCAGGATCCCGGCGTGGTGCAGACCGACTGCGGGCCCAGGTATTCGGCGTGTTCGGTCACCGACGCGAAATCGAGCGGCCGCTCGAGGACCGCCGTGCGGGTGCCCTTCCCCTCCGCGTCGAGGGGGGCTAGTGCGAGAGGCTCGCCGCGTGCGAATCGATAGGCATCAGCGGGATGCGCGCGGGTGTCGAAGATCCAGGCGTCCAGCGAGTAGCCGCTGTGGAGGTGGAGATCGCCGAAGAAGGCCTGGCGGAGCGGGGCATGCTGTGGGCAGCGCCGCGGCTGGGAGGGAGTACTGGCGGCGGGCGCGCCCGCGGTCGTTGGGGGCGCCAGGCCCTGGTCGGCCGTGCAGCCCAGCAAGCCGGCCCAGAGCGCAAGGACCCCGCCCGTTCTCTTCCAGCCCTGCACGTCTTCGATCTCCTCTCGCTCGAGCCGAGCGCCGCCCAGCGTTCAGTCCGAGCCGCCGCCGAGATCTCCGGGACGCGCGGGACGCCGCTTGGCGTTTCTCAGAGCCGGCGCAGAATGGCCCCCTGGGAGTTGAAGAAGAAACCCCCGCAGCCGATCAATGCGCTGCTCGCGTTGGCGACCTGGCGCTCGCCGGCGTCGCCCCGCAGTTGCACGACGGCCTCGCGGAGGTGCCCCGAGCCCCGCGTGGCGCCCTCGGAGAGGGAGCCGCCGTGGGGGTTGATGGGGACGCGCCCTTCGATCATCGCGCAGCCCGCTTTGTCGTCCCAGTGTTCTTCGAGAAATCGGCCCGCGCCGCCGGGCTTGCACCAGCCGAAATTCTCGATCCAGCCCAGCGTGATGATCGTGAAGCCGTCGTAGGGGAAGAAGACGTCGACGTCCTGGAGCCACAGGTCGCTCTTCGCGCGCAGGGATTCCACGACCACGTGTTGGCCGTGACGCCGCAGGCTCGGGAGCTGGTCCTCGTCGTTGGTGCCGACGAGTCCCACGCTGGCTGCGTGGATCACCACGGGATTCGGGGTGAGCTTTCGGGCGCGTTCGGTGGTGGTGAGCACGAAGGCGTCGGCGCCATCCACGGGAACGTCCATGTCGAGCATGCAGAGCGGTTCGCGGATCATGCGCGCCTGCAGGTAGTCGTCCATGCTGAGCGGCGCCTGCATGGCGGCCAGCGGGTTGCGGGCGGCGCCCGCGCGGCTGTTCAGCGCCACCCGGCCAAAGTCTTCGCGGGGCGCGTCGTACTCGTGGATGTAGCGGCTCGCCCAGGCCGCGTAGGCCGCCGCGGGGTCGGGGGACTCGGGGAGGGGGGTCACGCCCATGGAGAAATGCCGTCGGAAGGGGTCCCCTGCCGCCGAACGCGAGTTCCAGGGCAGGCGTTGGTAGGCGAAGTAGAGGAGCAGCGTGTCGCAAGCGCCCGAGAAGATCGCGTTGATGGCGTCCACCAGTGCGAAGACGGCCACCGGGCTCGGGCTCGCGAAGTGCGTGACCTGGGGAAGCCCCAAGGCCGCGGACATCTGGTTCGGACTCGGGCCGCCGGGCTCGGCGGCGCCCACGATGCCGTCGATATCGGAGGCCTCGAAGCCCGCGTCGCGGATCGCGCGAATCGAAGCCTCGCAGGCCAGCGCCTTGGATGAGCGCCCACCCGCATCCCGACTGAAGCCCGTGGAGCCGATCCCCACGATGGCGACCTGGTCCCGGATCGGATTGCGCGCCATCAGGAGGTCTCCCTCGGTCGGAACACCGGGAAGGGTGCGCCAAAGCGATCGATCCACGCGAGTTCGACCGGGAGCCCGATCCGGACGTCCTCGAGCGGACAGTCGATCACGGTGCTCGTGAAGCGCAGCGCCTCCTGTTCCTCGAGTTCGATGCTGACCACTGGGTGAGGGCCTTTCGCGTAGTCGACGTCGGGCGCGGGGGGACCCTGGTGGAGGAGGATCGTCAGGTGGATAACCCCTCGCCCGCTCACCTGGGTGGGGGTGAGGGAGGAGGACCAGCAGCTGGGGCAGATGGGCTTCGGGGGATGGTGGAAGCGCGCGCAATCGTCGCAACGATTGATGAGCAGCCGCTCTTCGAGCCAGCCCCGGTAGAGGTGCTTGGTGTCGTGGTCGATGCGGATGTAGGAAAAGCGCTCGACCAGCGCCGCATCGTCGATCCGTTCACTCATGTGACTCCCGTCATGGCGCGGGTACCTCGCTGGTATCCGACCCGGAGATCGGGTGCTCGAGGGGAAGGTTCTCGCGTCGAGACTGCCTGAAGGTCACGGAGGAGGCCCAGGGAGATCAGAGCTGACGCTTCAGGAAGGCCCCCAGTTTCTCGATCGCTTCGAGAGACTCGGGGACGTGGGGCGCGAAGGCCTGGAAGACGTGGACCAGGTCTTCGAAGGGTTCGAGTTCGATCTGGACACCCGCCGCGCGTGCACGCTCGGCGATCCGCGTCGCGTCATCGAGCAGCGTCTCGGCCGTCCCCACCTGAACGTAGAGGGGCGGAAGGCCCGCGAGGTCCGCGTGCAGTGGTGAAGCCGTGGGCGTCTTCGGGTCGGCCTCACCGAGGTAGAGGCGGGCCATCTCGAGCAGGCCTTCGCGGCCCACCATCGGGTCGGCATCGGCCTTGCTGGACATCGATTCACCGGTGCCTTCGAGGTCCACCCAGGGCGAGAGCGCGATGGCCGCCGCGGGCAGCGGAATTCCGGAATCTCGCAGCGCGACCAGGGTGGCGAAGGTCAGCCCTCCTCCCGCCGAATCGCCGCCGATCGCGATGCCCTCGGGCGTGATCCCCTGTTCCAGCAGGAAGCGGTAGGCGGCCGTCGCGTCCTCGACCGCCGCCGGAAAGGGATGCTCGGGCGCCAGTCGGTAGTCGAGGACCAGGCCCCGGATTCCCGCCACCCGGGCGATGCGGGCGACGAGGCCGCGATGCGTGGCAATCGAGCCGATCACGTAGCCACCGCCGTGGAAGTACAGGAGAACCCGAGACGCATCCGCGTCGGGCCCCTCGACCCATTCCGCGGGTCGGCGTGCGACCTCGCAGGGCGTGCAGCGCGTGCCCTCGGGCAACTCGGCGGTCGCTGTCATCGCCTCCATGCCCTCGCGCATGGCGGCGACATCGAGAGAGCCGTCGGGTTCCAGTCCGATCCCGCCGCTCTCGCGCAAGAGGTTGACGATGCTTTCGTGGGCTTCGCTGGGCATGGGGGGTCTCCTTGGGAGGGCGATGCTACCACGCGCTCGCGGAGGCTAGGGGGGAGGGGGCGAAAGAGCGATGTGTTTCGAGGACCTGGGTGATCTTGACAGACTGTCAACTAAAAAGAATCAATTGGATTCTCGATAGGCGTGATAGGCTTTCGGGCCCCAACTCCGGTTGACAGTGTGAGGAATGCGTGGACCCCTCGCCTTCCATGAGTTCCGATGCCAGGCAGGCCGATCGGCTGGTCGCCGAGGTGCTGGCCGCAGGTGCCTTGGAGCGCTCCGCGGGCGAGTGGCTGGCCGCCCGGCTCGATGATCCGCGGGTCCGGGAGCCTCTCCTCGAGGCCGCCCACCAGGCGCGGGTGGCCGGCAAGGGTCGGCGCGTCAGCGTGTCCCGGAACATCTTCATCCCGCTCACCAACCTGTGCCGCGACCGCTGCGCGTATTGCACCTTCGCGCGCCAGCCCGACGACCCGGCGGCCCACACCTACACGCTGGACGAGGTCGGAGAGGCGGTGTCCGCAGCGCTGGGCCGCGGCTGCACGGAAGCGCTCTTCTGCCTGGGCGACAAGCCCGAGATCGCCTACCGCGCCCACCGCGAGTGGCTCGCGGAGCAGGGACTGCGTTCCACCGTGGAACTGCTCTTGGCGGCCTGCGCGCTGGCCTTCGAGCAGGGCATCTTCCCGCATACCAATGCGGGAATCCTGCGCTCCGAGGAGATGCAGGCGCTGCGCGCCAGCAATGCCTCGTTGGGCTTGATGCTCGAATCCACCAGCACGCGACTGCGGGAAAAAGGCGGCGCCCACTACTACTGTCCCGACAAGGATCCCGCTGTGCGCATCCGCATGCACGAGGAGGCGGGAGTGCTGCGCATTCCCTTCACCAGCGGCCTGCTGCTGGGGATCGGGGAGAGTGACGCCGACCGGATCGACACGCTGCTCACCATCCGCTCGCTCGCGGACCGCTACGGACACATCCAGGAGGTGATCGTGCAGCCCTTCCACCCCAAGGCCGACACTCCCATGCGCGGCGTCGAGCCGCTGCGTACGGAGCAGGTGGCGGGCTGGGTGGCGCTCGCGCGGCTTGCACTGGGGCCGGAGGCAAACGTTCAGGCCCCTCCGAACCTCGCCCCCGATGCGCTCGAGTTGTTGCTGCGCTCGGGTCTCAACGACTGGGGGGGCGTTTCGCCCCTGACGCTGGACTTCATCAACCCCGAGGCTCCCTGGCCGGAACTCGCGGAGTTGCAGCGCCGCAGCGAGGCGTCGGGTGACCGCCTCGTGGAGCGGCTGCCCGTCTACCCCGAGTACCTGGCAACCGAGAGCTTCCTCGCGCCTGCCGTGCGCGAGGCCTGTCTGGCCCGGGTGGATGCCAGTGGCTACTTGCCGCCGCGACCCACGGGGCCCGGCTGCACGGACGAGGAGGCTGCCTGATGCTCGAGCGACTGCTGGGAGACGTGAGTCCCGAGGTCTCGGAAATCCTCGACGCGGCGCTGTCGGGCCGGGAACTCGCCGTCGAAGAAGCGGAGCGCCTGTTGCAGGCCACGGGAGCCGATTTTCAGGCGCTGCTACGCGCGGGCGACGTGGCGCGGGCCGATGATCGAGGAGACGACGTCTCCTTCGTGATCTGCCGAAACATCAACTTCACGAACGTTTGCTACGTGGGCTGCACGTTCTGTGGCTTCTCCCGGCACCGCGAGGAGCCCGACGCCTACGATCGCGACATGGCGACGCTGGTCGAGAAGGCCGAGGACGCGGTGCTGCGGGGCGCCACGGAGGTCTGCATCCAGGGGGGCATCCACCCCGGCAAGGACCACAACCACTATCGGGAGATCCTGCTGGCCATCAAGCGAGCGTTCCCGGAGCTGCATATCCACGCCTTCTCGCCCGAGGAGATCGACTTCAGTCACCGCAAGAGCGGCATGCCCCTCCACGACTACCTGGCTTGGCTGCGGGACGCGGGCCTCGGCACCATCCCGGGGACGGCAGCTGAGATCCTCGACGACGAGATTCGCAAGGTGATCTCTCCCAACAAGTTGCGGCGGGACCGCTGGGTGGAGATCGTCACGGCCGCCCACGAGAGCGGGCTGCGCTCCACCGCCACCGTGATGTACGGGCACATCGAGACGCCTGGTCACGTGGCCCGACACCTGGGGCTGATCCGGGAGATCCAGCGGCGCACCGGGGGCTTCACGGAGTTCGTGCCCCTGGGCTTCATCCATGAAAAGAACGTCCTCTTCAACCACATGGACGCCCGGCCCGGCGCCTCCGTGAGCGAGGACCTGAGACTCATCGCCGTGTCCCGGCTGTTCCTGCGGCCCTGGATCCGGAACATCCAGATGTCCTGGGTCAAGCTCGGTCCCAAGGTCGCCCAGATCTCCCTGCAGTGCGGGGCGAATGATTTCGGGGGCACGTTGATGGAGGAGTCCATCAGCCGCGAGTCGGGAGCGGATTTTGGCGAGAACCTGCCCGCCGAGCAGATGCGCCGGCTGATCCGCGAGATGGGCCGCGTGCCCGTGCAGCGCTCCACCACCTACGAGGTTTTGCAGCGCTTCGAGGATCCCGCGCAGGATCCGCCCTCCCTAGAGCCCCCGCAGGTGCGCGAACTCTCCGGTCCGGCTCGCTGGCGTAATGCCAACGAGCGTTCCGCGCCGGTCGCGCCTCCGCGCTAACGGGCTCGCGCCCGGGCGATCTCGTCGAGCCGCGCGCTGATCGCCTCCAGCTGGTAGCGGCTGGGGGCGCTCTGCAGCGTGCGTTTCTCCACACGGCGGACCGCATTGCGCACCGCGGGGTGTGCGCGGCCGAAGGCGTGGGCGATCTCCGCCACCGAAGCTTGGGTGCGGCGGCAGCACAGGTACATGGCGAGTTGGCGGGGCACCAGCACCTCGTGGCGTCTCGAGCGTGAGGCCAGTGCCTCGGGTCGCAACTTGAAGAAGGAGCCCACCAACTCCATCACCGTGGGAATCTCGAGACAGGCTTCCGGCGGGAGCGCGGGCACCACCTTGCGGAGCGCGAGGCGGGTGAGGTCGATGTCGATGCGCCGCTCGAGGAGCGATGCCGACGCCACGATCTGGGTCAGCACCCCTTCCAGATCACGGACATTGCCGCGAACGGAGTCCACGAGCAGCTGCAGGCAGTCCTCGGGCAGACTCACCCCTCCCGAGGCGGCCCTCTCGCGCAGGATCTTGCGCCGCACCTCCGCGTCGGGTGCCTCCAACTCGGCCACCAGGCCCGTGGAGAGCCGCGATCGCAGCTGTACGTCCAGCCCCTCGATCGAGATCGGCAGGGCATTTCCGGTCACGACGACGCGCGCCCCCACGTCGAGCAGATGGGTGATGGTGTGGAAGAGCTCGGTTTGCGTTGCCTTCTTGCGCTTCAGGAACTGTACGTCCTCGACCACCAGCAGCTGGCAGCCCTCCCGGTAGCCCCGGGTGAAGCGATCCACGCGGTTTTCGCGCACCGACGCCACGAACTCGTTCGTGAAGGCCTCTGCCGAGGTATAGAGGCAACGCCCGGGCCGGCCCTGGCGCTTCCTCGCCTCGGAGACGATCGATCGAGCCAGGTGGGTCTTGCCGCGGCCGGGTTCCTGGGACCACAAGAACAGCGCGTTCAGCTGAGGCTGGCGCTGGCGAGCAATCGCAAACGAGGCCTCGCGCGCCAGCGCGTTGCAGGGGCCCACCACGAAGTTCTCGAATGCATAGGGGAGCTCGAACTGCTCGCGCGGGGAGGGCGCGCGAGGGGTCCGGGTCGGGCGTGCGGGAGGCGGCGAGGGGGTGCGGACCCGGGGGGCGGAAGGTCGCCCGGGCAGCGGTGGGCAGACCTGCAGCTCCACGGGCATCGAGCGCCCTGATTCCTCGCTCACACAGCGCTCGATGCGCTCGAGAAGCCGCTCGCGCACGCGATCGCGGTGAAACGCGCTGGGGCAGCGCACGCGCAGACAGTCATCCTCGACCCGCACGGTCAAGGGACGGATCCACGCGTCCAGTGTGAACGCGGGCAACTGATCTTTGAGGCGCTGAAGGACAGCGTCCCAGAGTACCGGGGGGGAACTCGGCAATTGGGTGGGTTCGTGGAGGAGGCCCGCAGGTTCCAGCGAGATCCCCATCGATCTGCTGGACGCGGGGCACGCAGTAGACCACGCTTGTCGATACGTTGCAAGCGCAGCAGGGCTTTTTCGTATCGCCGAGGCTACACCGAATAGTTTTGCCTCGCAGTGAAGATCGAGGCGCAGACAACCACGTTTTTGAAACGCGATCGCGCTGCGATTCCGCGTGGTTCACGCGTGCTCTTCAGGAGGATTGCGATGCGACTTCCGGCATGCGGCGGCCGCAGAAGCCTGAGAGACGATCGTTGATTTTCTCGCTCAATCGGACTTTTTCAACGAAAATCGCGGGAAGCCGCGACGCACTCTCAATGCAGGGTTCGATTCCCCGGAACCCGCCCCCCGTCACTGCTCTGGAGCCAGACATCCAGCAGTCCCGCGAGTACTTCGAAGCGGTCCGAAATGTCGTTCGTTTCCAACAGCAGTTGTTTCTCCTCCACGGGGAAGCGAAAGGCGTTCGCCAGCGTATTCACGAAACTCTCATCGTCCGCCCGTTTCAGACGTTCGTTGGGGAAGCCCTTCGCTTGATCGGGTTGTTGGCGCGAGAGGATTTGGCCCACGCTCGCCAGGATGTTCGCGCGGTAGCTGGCGACCTGTGGCCGCGCGCTCTCGGGATAGGGGTCTTCGAGCAGCGTGACCCGTGCGGAACGGTAGAGCCGCGTACCGCTGCGAGGCACCTCGTCGTCGATTCGGAAACGCCGTTCGCCTTTTAGCACCAGGTCGTAACGTCCGTCGCTTCGCTTGCGGCACTGGGTGACGTGTCCCTGGCAGCCCACGGAGTAGAGGGGCGGATCTTCGGGCATTGCGGGGGCGTGTTCGGGGGGCACCGCCACCATCCCGATGCGCCGCTCGCCGGCCATTACGTCTCTTGCGAGTTGCCGGTAGCGCGGCTCGAAGAGATGCAAGGGGGTCTGGACGCAGGGAAATAGAACGACGTGCGCCAGTGGAAACAGCGGCAGCGGGGCGTCGGCCATGCCCGCAGATTACCATCGACCGCTCTGCGCGCGCGCAGCGCTAGGGAAGCGAAGTTCGCTCAGCTGCCCGTGGACAGCTGTTCGTCGTACGCCTCCAAGGTGTTCGGACCGTCTTGGACTTTGACGCTGATCTCGTCGCAGGCGACGGCCTTGTCGAGGACCTCCTGGATGAGACCCTCCACGGTCAGCTCATCGTAATCGGCCAGCGCGTCTTCGAGGGCGCTACCCGACACGCTGAATTCGAGGTTGATCTTGATCTTGACATCCATCTGCTTCGGTTCCCGATTCCCACGCTGCGTCAGCGGCCACTGACCCGCGAGCCGCGCGGTAGACACAAGCTGACAGCTAAACTCTCGATCCTGAACGGGCGGCAGTGACGAGATGGATCGGTGTGAATCTCGCCCGCCACGGGACCCCGGATTCCCGACTCATATACGACAGAACCCCGAGTTCCCAAACGAAACAATGCTTGCGAAGGCCGCGCCAAGTGCCGCCGCCGCCAGCCCGCGTCGTCCGGGATTGCCCCCTAACACTCTATAAACAAAGGACTTTTAGAAACCGCTGCAAAGCATACACCAGCACTTGGAGATCGGCCAAGGAAAAATTTAGGTGGTTGCCGGGTTGCTGGTCAGCTGCCGGAGGGCTGCTTGGCGGGCGTGTCGGCGCGGGCGTGGAGGACTACGAGGAGCAGACCGCCCGCCCAGACAACGGTGAATAGTGTCATCGAGAGCGAGTGGAGTTCACCCCATAGCACCAGGGCTGCTGGGTTCCCCTCCGGGGCAAAGGCAAGGTCGTGGACCTCAGCTATGCGGGACGTCACGCCGAACTGGGAGTAGAGGCAGACTCCCGCCAAGGCGAGGGGCAGCACGCGCAGCAGCGGCGACCGGCCGAGCCCCTGGGCGAGGGCAGCGAGCGCGAGGCCAGCTCCCGCTGCGTAGATGTGGAGGGCCTCGAGGATTGGGGAGACCATGCGGCCGGCGAGTTCTTGGGGCAGGACCTGGAAAGCGGTGGGAGCCACCAGCGCGGCGAAGAGTGAGAAGCCCCCCACCCAGCCGGCGAGACTGAACCAGACCCCGCAGCGCATGGCGGTTTGCGCGAATCCCCCGCCGAGTGTTCCGCTGTCGGCCACTCCCACGCGGACAGTCTCCGAAACCGTGGGAGGGATGTAAAGGGCCATGGGGGGCCGCAGCCCGCGAAGCTGGATATCGCACAAGATCAGCGCGTTTCTGACTCGGCCGCTGGGCCACTACGAGCGGACCTCGCGCACCGATGTGGATCGACTGCGGGCTCAAATCCGCAAGGGGGACGTGCTACTCGTGGAGGGCGACCAGCGCGTCTCCTGGATCATCAAGTCGTTGACCCACAGTTCGTGGTCCCACGCCGCGCTCTACGTGGGCGA
>SPKZ01006576.1_pt1 | contig 10909 bp, 10 predicted proteins | sample 2456571 | NCBI WGS metagenome assembly SPKZ01 (sample SAMN11192286, study PRJNA482655) | marine metagenome | biome: ENVO:00000447; feature: ENVO:00000244|ENVO:00000211|ENVO:00000569|ENVO:00002023; material: ENVO:00002151; isolation source: ocean water from marine abyssalpelagic zone ...
ACGTCATCAAGATAAATACGGTGAGCGTTTTGCGCCGTGTGAATCGCTTAAAGCAATGGCGAAAGAAGGTAAAAAATTCTATAACTAATCGCGTAATGCATTAGCTTATACAATTTACTTGTTTATAAAAAATAAAGCGGCGTTAGATGTGAATCTAACGCCGCTTTTTTGTTTTGAATAGCCGTTTTCGGTTCTGAACTAGAACTAACAGTTAACCGATGTTGTGACTGATTCACCATTGATGCCAACGGTCATTTCAATGCCTGAATCACCTGTACAATAACGAATGGTGTTGCCTGTTGCGATAGTTCCATTCGCCCGGAAGATTATCGGTACGCCTGGATCTGTAAAAGATAAGGTGGAATTACTGTCAGTAACTATAGTCGTTTTGTTAATTACATCAGCGTTAGATGCGGTTAAAGTAAGAATACTCCCAGCTGCTCCCATATATAAAGTGCGATTATGAGCCATAGCAGTATTTTTAGCATAACTAAGGGCGCTATTAATCAGTGCTGTCGCATCGTGTATGCGGCTTTGTTGTACGGTGTTTTGGTAACTGGGTACGCCAATGCCAATGAGTATGGCGACGATCGCGATTGTGATCATTAATTCGATGAGTGTGAACCCCAATGATTTTTTCATTCTCATACATCCTTGTTAAAGAAAACAATAGATTAACATGATAAGGCGGTATCTATTGATGATTTTAATTACCTTTGCGTAACCAAACGTCGCCACTCCACAGTTCAAAAATCACTTTCCTATGTTGCGTTCCCCCTAAATCATGGTTAGTAATAGTAAAGCCATTTTTTTGTAATAGGTAAGGTGCAATTAATGCGTTTTTGCAGTAGATTCTTTTACATGAGAATGAGTCAATGCATTGACTATAGCCAGGTGTGCAGTGCGGGGAGGCTGTTATTGTTGAAAACATATTCCCACCGCCAAATACTTTTACCTGATACTCAGAGGGCAAAGTGCCAGCAGCCTTAACTTCCTGTAAAAACATTTTCATTGCATCTTCAGCATATTTACCGTTGAGTCGTAGAGGATCCTTTCTGAACTGAGGGGTGGGCAACATATAATGACACATACCGCCGATTAATTTTTTAGGGTGCCAAAGGGTGATGGCAACACATGAGCCTAATAAGGTGCTGATGCGCGTCTTTTGATCACCAAAGTGGAAATCACCTGGGTGTAAAAAAACATCAATGTTAGCTGTATTATTATTCATGACTTAATAAACACAGAGGGTTGTACTATCTTTAATTGGGTATTAATGCCCACTAAACTTTCTGAATGACTGACAAACAGATACCCGCCAGGTTTGAGTAAATCAACAATCTTATTGACCACTTGAGTTCGCGTATCATTATCAAAATAGATCATTACATTTCGTAAAAAAATCACGTCGAATTTGCCTATATCGGGTAATGCGTTAATAAGATTAATTTGTTTAAACTGTATTTTATCACGTAATGTTTTCTGGATCAGAAACGTTCCTTCTTGCGAACCTGAGCCTTTTAAGCAATATTTGTGTAATAACTGTTTTGAAATAGTGTGAGCACGCTCGAGTGTATAATGGCCGGAACGTGCTTTTTCGAGTACTTGAAAATTGATATCTGAGGCAACTATCTGCCACGGCGTTGTACCTAAACCCTCTGCAAGCGTCATCGCCAGGGTATAAGGCTCCTCTCCGGTTGAGCTGGCAGCACACCATAGGCGGAAATTTTTCCCCTTGCGTGCCTTTACTAATAAATTACGTTTAAGGAAGTCAAAATGTTTCGGTTCACGAAAAAAATAGGTTTCATTCGTGGTTAATAAATCAACTGCCATTTGCGCTTCAACACGCGCGTTTTTACTCGTGATCATTTTAAAATAGGCGCCATAGCTTCCTAAATTATAATGTCTTAAACGACAGGCCAAACGACCTTCAACTAACTTGGTTTTGGTTTCTTTAAGATCAATACCGGCAGTGTTGTGTAGCCAAAATTTGAACTTTTTAAACTCAGCAGCACTGATAGATACAGGACGATAATTCATTTTATTGGTACTTAATTTGTTAAAGAAGAGAAGTTATTTATTATTCTGCTGAGAGCCAGCGCATGAATAGTAGTAAGTCTGCGCGAGCAAAATAGGCTCTGCACGCACAGCATAATAAAGCATTTTCAAAAATGCTATTCTACAAGGTTTATATCAGGTATTGGCTCACCGCTTACGCTTGTTAATGAACTCATTTCATTAACGGATAATACTCGGCTAATATCAAGGATGATAACAAACTTGTCGTCAACGTTGCCCATGCCGCTGATAAAATCAGCACGAATATTGGTGCCAAAGCGCGGTGCTGGTTCAATATTTTCTGGGAGTATTTCCAGCACCTCTGAGACAGCATCAACAATAATACCAATATCCATTTTTTCGTTATCATTGACGGTTTCAATAATAATGATACAACTTCTACGTGTTGGTACTGCCACCTCTCGACCAAAGCGAGCAGATAAATCGATAACAGGTACAACTGCACCACGAATATTAATAACACCCCGTATAAACTCAGGCATCAGTGGTACTGTAGTCAGGTTCCCATACTCAATTATTTCTTTGATCCCGAGAATGCCGATGGCGAACATTTCTCCTCGCTGCAGGAAAGTGAGATATTGGCCACTTTCCTCCGTCGCGGCGGAGGGATACTCGTGAGTGACCATTTTCTTCTGGTCAGCAGATTTAACTAATGAACTCACAGTCACGTCTCCTTAAAATTTGGTAAACTCAGACTCATCTAATACGTTATTCATTGCTGTAGGTGCTGCCTTTCTCATTGGTGTTCTAGATGGACTCACTGAGGCTTGTTGAAAAGTATTAGAAGCCTTGCTCACTTGCGCACTAATTGTAAAGAAGTCCATGACAGATTGCAGTTGTTGTGCTTGACTGCTCATCTCCTCTGCTGTTGCTGAAAGCTCTTCACTGCTTGATGCATTTTGCTGGGTAATGGTATTTAGTTGGCTCATTGCACTGTTAATTTGCCCCACACCTTCCGACTGCTCTTCAGATGCGGCACTGATCTCCTGTACCAAGTCAGACGTCTTATTAATTGATGGCACAATTTGCCCCAATAGTCGCCCTGCCGTTTCCGCTAACGTTACACTACTCGATGCCACTGCGCCTATTTCTTGTGCTGCCACCTGGCTGCGTTCAGCCAGTTTTCGTACTTCGGCTGCGACCACTGCAAAACCTTTACCGTGTTCACCTGCTCTAGCCGCTTCAATGGCCGCATTAAGGGCTAATAGGTTAGTCTGGTAAGCAATATCATCAATAATACCGATTTTTTCTGCAATTTGTTTCATCGCGGAAACGGTTTTCTCAACCGCCACACCACCTTCTACCGCTTCAGCAGCGGCTTTCGCGGCCATGCCATCGGTAACTTTAGCATTTTCCATATTTTGGGTAATAGATGCCGTCATCTGTTCCATTGATGAACTGGTTTCTTCGACACTTGATGCTTGCTCATTGGAAGATGAACTCATAGATTGTGCCGTCGCACTCACTTCTTCAGAGGCACTGGCAAGACTATTTGAGGTACTGCGAACTTCAGTGATAATGCTTGATAGATTCTCGACCATCCTCATCATCGCCCGTAGAAGCTGTCCTGTTTCATCATTACTTGTCACTTCGATTTTAGAGGTTAAATCACCAGCCGCTAATTGATTGGCAATCGTTACCGCGTCGCGGATAGGCCCGGTAATAACACGCGTGATCAATAATGCTAAGATAATGCCTAAAATAACCGCAATGGTGCTCACTATGACCACCAATTCTTTAGCCTGTTCATTTGATTCATGTTGTTCAGAGCCCAAAACGTCGAGTTTATCGTTAAGGCTTAACTTCATATCTGCCGCTAATTTCGCTACATCTCTGCCCGCAGCTGCGACGGTAGCTTGAAGTTGATCACGCTCAAAGCTAACCGACACAATTTCCTTGAAAGCTGCAAGATATTTATTACTATCTTCACTCACCTTGACCGCTAAAGCGCGGTGTTGCTCATTACTTAGCGTTTGTTTTAACTCGGCAATAATCGCCTGATAAGCGGAAAACTCTTTATGGGCTCTATCTAGCGTCGCTTGATCGTGACTTTTTAAAAATTGAGTGATAGTCAGTCTGGCTAATAATAAATGGCGTGTGGCACGCGCCGCATCATAAGCACTGTCCATATGACCATCTTCTTTAGTGCCGGTTAAAATGGCTGAGATGTCTATTACACTTTGCGAACCCACTTTTTTCAGTACTCCGTTAAGCAGTTCATTGCTGCGGTTCACGTTGGCAACTATTTTGTTAAAGATAGTGTCGTACTTTTGTACCAGCGTTTCGATCTCAGCAAACGTTGCTTTATCATCTTTGTGCTGGGCCAATTTTTTCGCTTCAGCAACCTGCTCTTTAAGCTTAGAAAATTGTACCCGTTGACTGGCAAGCGCGTCTTTACTTGCAGTATGAATATAATCTAATGCAGCCATGCGCATGCCCATCTGGTGGGTCTGAACACGACCTGCGTTGTCGTTCGTCGTCGCTTGCGAAGCATAAGTACCGAAGCCGGAAGTGGCCCTATTTAAGGCATTGTAAGAGATAGCCGCGGTGATAACGAGCAGTAGCAGTACGAAGCCAAAGCCGGATCCTAACCGCATTCCAATTTTCATATTTCTAAACATATTTATTACCTGTTAATTTCAATGATGAGTTTTAATATTGTTATTAAATTTTTACCTGTGTTGGATTGCAGTGTTTATGAAATTTTTTTTAATTCATGGTCTGCTGCGTCCTGCACCAGTTGCGTAACATCAAGAATCAGAGCTACGTCACCACTTCCGAGTATGGTGGAGCCCCCAATGCCTCTTATTCCACTAAACAGTTTACCAAGTGGTTTGATCACGGTTTGAAACTCTCCCATCAATCGGTCAACAACGAGTCCTGCTTTTCGTCCGGCATAATGCACGACAACAATATTGGCACGCGCGTTGTGCTCATTTTCCAGAGGGGGGTAATTAAAATGATCTTTTAATTTAACTAGCGGTAATACTTCACCGCGCAGGTTAAAGTAGTTGCTCTCTGGGCTATTATTGCCTGCAATTTTATGTACATCGGCATACTCCACACATTCAATCACCATATCTAGCGGCACAATATAGGAGTCATCTCTTACTCCAACTTGGAAACCATCAATAATAGCCAGGGTCAGCGGTAAGCGAATACGCACAATCGTGCCAGTACCTTCTTCACTTTCCAGTTCGATAGAGCCTCGTAATGACTGAATATTACGTTTAACCACATCCATGCCGACACCTCGACCGGAAATATTTGATACTGAATCTGCTGTTGAGAAACCAGGATGAAAAATTAAGTTGTTAATTTCGTCGTCACTGAGCACTTGTCCCTCTTCTATAAGATTTTTCTCCAGCGCTTTCGCTAATAACTGTGATTTGTTAAGTCCTTTACCATCATCAATGATTTCAATAACAATACTGCCTGAATCATGGTAAGCATTGAGATGAATTTTACCTTGTGGATCTTTACCTGCCGCAATGCGTTGCTCCTGCTTCTCTAGGCCATGATCTAACGAATTTCGTACTAGATGCATCAGTGGATCACCGATTTTTTCCACGACCATTTTGTCAAGTTCGGTATCAGCCCCCGTGATAACCAGCTTAATATTTTTATCAAGTTGCCCGCTGACATCCCTCACTACACGTTGGAAACGGTTAAATGTTTCGCCAATCGGCACCATGCGTAAACTTAATGCGTTATTGCGAATACCGTCGACTAAGTCATCGACCAAACCACTGGCTTCTTCAAGCTCAGTTTGGTTGGATTTATTCGCCAGTAAAGAGGCGGAAGCACTGGCAATAACGAGCTCTCCCACCATATTGATAAGTTCATCAAGTTTGTCTGCGTTAACACGTACAATACGTGATTCTGCGCTTTTTTTAGCGCGCACATTTTGTTGTTTTTCAACTGCCGCACCGATAACCTCTTGAGCGACAACACTTTGGTCAACTAAAATGTCGCCTAACAATTTATCTTCTTCGGGTAATTCTTGAATGAGTTCAATGTGACGACTAATGGCACTATCTGATGGGGCAATACGTATATCACAGTCTTCTTGTACAAACTCAAAGACAGATTCTATCTCTTCTTTATTGCTTTCCGACGCCAAGGATATTTCAAAACCCAGATAGCAAGCCTCGGGATCAATATCGTCTAGACTGGGTATTTTATCGGGTAAAACAGTGAGAGAAATAATGCGGCCGATTTGCTGTAAATATTTAACAAATGAGATGGGATCCATGCCTTGCTTAAACACATCAACGCCAAAACGTAAGGAGATATGCCAGTGATTGTTCGCCGTCACTTGCTCATCACAATCAAAGGTCTCAATCTGGTTTTCAGAAGTATCGGTTATAATCGTCTCTGTGGGGGCCTGTTGCATAAACGCATTGAGTTGTGAAATCAACTCACTACTAGTTTCTAATAACTCGGTCTCAATCTGATTATCATTGCCGATCACCTCACTCACAAGTACAGACATATGATCGCCAGACTTAAGTAATACTTCGATAATGTTTTTAGTGATGACGATTTCACTGTCACGGATCTTATCAAGTAAACTCTCAGCAACATGGGTGAAGCTAACCACATCATCAAAACCAAAGATCCCCGATGTGCCTTTAATCGTGTGCGCAGCTCTAAAAACGGCGTTAATAGCTTCCATATCATCTGGATTACTTTCCAGATGTAATAGAGCATCTTCCATAGCCGTTAATAACTCTGCAGCTTCAACTAAAAAAATCTGTTTAGCAGCGTCCAGTTCACTACTCATGTTAACTCCTGTTGTGATTATTACCTGTTAAAATATTGCATCGCAGTGCTGCTATTTAGTGCAGGATACCTTAATGTTTAATGCTCTCATTTTTACAGAACAACCGGTTCAGCGAAAAATTGGGTCATATTAAACAGCGCTAAAAGTTCAATAACCTCACGGCTGTGTGCGGTATATATCATTGACTTTTTTTGTTTAATAGCGTCATTTTTAAGTGCAACCAACAGTTGTAATCCGGCACTGTCTATTTCTGCAACCTGAGATAAATTGACTTCAATTTGTTGATATTGCTTTAAGGCCGCTGAAAATAGCGCTTTAATTTCCAGCGCTTCATAAATGGTCATATTTTCAGGTTTTAATACTGCGATTTTTTTATTATCCGTGTTCATATTCTCAGTATCCTTGCAATATTATGGCAGTATCAACTTCGCAACTGCAGTTAACATCTGCTCCGGTTTAAAGGGTTTAACGACCCAAGCTTTAACACCCGCCGCTCGGCCTCGGTCCTTCATCGCATTACCCGCTTCAGTGGTTAGCATGATCACAGGTGTAAATTTATAGCGAGGTAACTTTTTCATTGCGGTGACAAAATCGATACCATCCATAATTGGCATATTGACGTCACTCACCACTAAATTAATTTTAGTGCCATCACACTTGGCTAATGCTTCGCTGCCGTTAGCCGCTTGGATAACTGTGTAACCTTTACTTTGAAGAGAGATTGCGACCACTTGTCTTAGAGAAGTGGAATCATCAACAACTAAAACTGTTGCCATATTGCTGTCCTTTAAATTGTTTAAATATGTTGTGCTATGCGGCGCGATAAAATGTCCACATAGCCGTTTTTCTAAATATTATGATTTACAGGCCCGAGCGATAATAATCTAAAATCGCACTGGGGAACTGCGCTAAGCTAAGCTCTTTTCCAACCGCACCTCTTTTCATTGCCTCTTTGGGCATGCCATAAACAATGCAGCTTTGTTCACATTCGCCCAACGTAACACTGCCGGTATCTTTCATCTCTTTTAAGCCACGCGCGCCATCATCCCCCATGCCTGTCAGAATAATGCCCATCGCATTTTTCCCGGCATATCGTGCAACAGAACGAAATAAAACATCAACCGAAGGTTTATGCCTCGCCACGAGTGGACCATCCTTAAGCTCTATTTTGTACAAAGCACCACTTCGTTTAACCAATAGATGTTTATCACCAGGGGCAATGTAAACATGTCCCGGCAGTATGGTTTCATTACCCTTCGCCTCGACAATTTCCATTTCACTGAGGGTATTGAGACGGGCGGCAAAAGCCCCAGTAAAGGCTGCAGGCATATGTTGTACAATAACAATGCCGGGTGATAGTCGAGGGAGTTGTGTCAATATTTTTTCAAGAGCAGTAGTTCCGCCCGTGGAGGATCCGATAGCGACAATACGTTCAGTGGTACGTGCCATGGCACAATCATGCGATAAACTTAATATGGCATCGGCAGTTAATTTTTTCGCTACTTGTCGTGCAACAGGAAGAGGTTTTCGAAATTTTGCTTGTGCAGCAGCTAATACAGCATGGGTGATCTCATCGGCCGATTCACTTAAAAAGCCTTTCACGCCAAGTTTAGGTTTAGTGACGATTTCAACAGCCCCTAGATACATAGCCTGCATCGTTGTATCTGCGCCTTTTTCAGTCAAACTTGAACACATCACCACAGGGGTTGGATGCTCTGACATGATTTTCCTAAGAAAGGTGATGCCATCCATTCTTGGCATTTCGACATCAAGAATAATAACGTCAGGCCATTGTTTTTGCATATAGCGCATAGCAAAGATCGGATCTTGCGCAGCCGCACTCACTTCCATTTTAGGATGAGCGTTGATTATTTGTTTTAATACTTGCCTTACAACTGCAGAGTCATCAACGAGTAACACCTTTATTTTGTTCATCGAATTTTTACCATTAACAGGTGACGATTAAGAGCGTGCATCAGATTCGTTAGGCGTTTAGAAAAATTCAATGTTGTTATCACTTTCTTCTATTAAAGCAGCATGACCTGATGTACTGCTCGCATGTAAATTACGTTGCTCTGAAGTGGTATAACCTTGACTCATTTCTTCCAGCCAATTTTTTTTATCAACGTTGATAAATTCAGCTGGCGTTTCTAATAATAAAGAAAAACGGGCAATTTCACCTTTGGTATGCTCAAGTATTTGCGTCACGCGATCCTGAAATTGTAAAGAAACCAAAATATCGTTGATCTCATTGCTTATTTCTTCACTGTGATTTTTTAATAGCCCTGTTGAATCTGCAAATTGGTTGATTAGCTGGTTTAATCTCGAAATAACATCTTGAATAAGTTGCTGCGATGCATCTGATTTTAATTTATCCTCTTCAAGTTGGCTTTCAGTGTTCTCCACAGCGGCATCCATAGCTGCACAAATGCCATCCACTTTCCCCGTCATTTGTTGACCCGTATCAGATGATCGCTGTGATAATGATCTGACTTCATCTGCCACCACCGCAAATCCGCGTCCACTCTCGCCTGCTCGTGCGGCTTCAATTGCGGCATTGAGTGCTAATAAATTGGTTTGCCCGGCAATACCTTGCACATCAATTGCCATCGTTTTCAGCTCATGAGTAAAACGTTGCAATTGCGTGAATTCGCTTAACAGTTCTACTTTTGAAGATAAGATCAATTGAAAATCACTGTTTAATGAGCTGAGCTTAGCTTCACTATTGGTAATCACTTCAGTAATACTGCCTCCCAAGTTATCTGACTCCAGCAATTCAACATCCTGCAAGGTTTTTCTAAGTGCTTCCACTATCGTAGAAAAACGTACAGCAAGCGCATCAATGGCTTCGGAGGATTGTCCAATCACATCATCAATTTGTCCCTGCCAGAGCGGTAGGATAGCTTGACAAAGTTCGGTCAGCTTACTGAATTTTTCATCGTCTCGTTTTTGTTGTTCAACCAATATATACTGACATTGCTGGATTTTTTGCGTTAAAACCGTTTGATTAATGTGCACCAGATGAGCAACGCCGAAAGATGTAGCCATAATAAAAACAACTAAGATAATGGTTATTGATGTAAGCTCAGCGTGAAATAAAATTATTGCGGCTGAAATCACACCGAGCGTAATAACCGCTAAGGTAATACGGTTTAAAAATGTTGGAGGATGAGTTATCATTTTTTCTCTTTAAATTAGCTGCACAGTTATAATTTCAATCGGCAAATAAAGCTGTGTCGATAATTCCTGCAGCACATTTATCAATAACGCTTACTGGAACTGCTGTTTGAAAAAATAACGTAAATGTAGAAAACAAACAATTACATTATTATTTATATAAACATGTATATATAAGAGCCATTTAACAGCATTTATGTATAAAACCTAGATTTCGCCATGTTGACGTAATAGCATCAAAAAAACAAGTGAAAGTGAAATTAAAAACTGTCAAAGTCATGATTTATAGCGATATCATTCATCTTGGTCGGATTATTTATTGAATATTAGACCGCCACGCAATATCAATCTGTTGACTTTATTTTGGACTGTTGATTGGTGCTGCACTGTTTAAATTTCATATTGCATTCTTATTCACACTTTAAAGTCCATCATGGCCAACAATTGTATCTTTCACGAACGTGTAGCGAACTTTATCGAAATACCCACTAACATCACGTGGGAATGTCGGGTGAAACGAGTGTAAACCAAGCAATAATAGTTTACTTAATTAGCATTTTCACTGAGAAAGTAGTAGGGGGGAGGCTTAGATTTTAATACCTATCTCTTAGTCACAACATATGCTTACCAAGCATACCTGGTTGATTTAAAGTCTTCACACCCACTAAGCCCATTCGTTATATCAATTAAAAGCAAGGAGACACGGAGATGTGATTAAGCTACAGCTTTAGTACAGTTGATTGTAAACATCGCAGGATTTAAGTCATTGTCTCCAAATAATACTGTTTTTATCTAAAAGTACGCATTATTAGTTAAACATTCCTGTTTGGTGATTAATTAAACTTAATCAGTGTGATATGTAATCTA
>SPKZ01000829.1_pt1 | contig 10907 bp, 11 predicted proteins | sample 2456571 | NCBI WGS metagenome assembly SPKZ01 (sample SAMN11192286, study PRJNA482655) | marine metagenome | biome: ENVO:00000447; feature: ENVO:00000244|ENVO:00000211|ENVO:00000569|ENVO:00002023; material: ENVO:00002151; isolation source: ocean water from marine abyssalpelagic zone ...
GAAATTGGCTGTTTACTCGGTCCCAGCGGCTGTGGTAAGTCTACCTTGTTACGGGCTATTGCCGGTTTTGAGCCGGTAAGTGAGGGTTCAATCACCCTTGAAGATCAACTATTATCCAATCAAAGTACCACTATTGCGCCTGAAAAACGTAACATAGGTATGGTCTTCCAAGATATTTCACTGTTTCCACACCTTAGCATCGAGCAGAATATCGCCTTTGGCATCAAACATCTCAGCCCTAAGGTTCGCCACGCTCGAATCGAGCAATTATTAGCACTAATAGACTTAAGCGACTATGCCAAGCGCTATCCGCACCAATTATCGGGTGGCCAACAGCAGCGCGTGGCACTAGCCAGAGCATTGGCACCCAAACCCAATCTACTGTTATTGGATGAACCTTTTTCTGGCTTAGATGCAAAACTGCGCGAGAGCCTTGTCCCCCAAGTGAAGGCTATTTTGCAACAAGAGCAGGTCTGTGCCCTCATGGTAAGCCACGACCAAGCTGAAGCATTTGCCATCGCCGACAAAATCGCCATTATGGAGAACGGCCGCATTCATCAATGGGACACTGCTTATAACAGCTATCACCAGCCCGCCAGCAAATTTGTCGCCAGCTTTATCGGCGAAAGTAAATTTATGGCAGGCGTAACCAGCTGTGCGCACTGTATTGAGACTCCACTAGGCAAGCTTGAAAACAACTCCCCACACGGTTTTGCTGCTGGCACAGCCGTTGATGTACTGGTGAGAATAGAAGACGTCATCAGCGCGCCCGATGCTGTACACACGGGCACGGTGATCGAAAAGGACTTTCACGGTGGCTACTATCGCTACGAGCTAGAATTAGCCGACAAAAGTACTCTTTTTTACCGCACTAATGCCAAGCAGCTGCAGCAATATCAAATAGGGGCAGTTGTGCCACTGCAATTGTGCATCGAGAGTTTGGTAATCTTCGATCGATGAATCTAATTTTAGTTAGCCATAACGATTATATCGATGGTGACTGCGTGCTATTAAGCGATCGCCGCTTTACTCACATCCGCCAAGTACATAGGGCGAGCATCGCACAACAGTTGCGGGTTGGTCTCATCAATGGCAATAGCGGTACCGGAGAAATCATTGCTATTGATGATCACAGTGTCACCTTAAAATTAAATTTAACTACGCCGGCGATTACCCCGCTGCCATTAACCTTGTTATTGGCACTACCCAGACCTAAAATGCTCAAGCGAATACTACAGTGCATAGCCAGTCTTGGGGTGAAAGACATCTATTTAATCAACAGCTACAAAGTCGAAAAAAGTTTCTGGTCCTCCCCAGTATTAAGCGCTGCCTCTATCGAGCAACAACTGTTATTGGGTTTAGAGCAATCCGGTGACACCCTACTCCCCAAAGTACATATCAAGAAGCGCTTTAAACCCTTTATCGAAGATGAGTTACCTGGGATAGCCGAAAACTGTCTCAAGTTAATCGCTCATCCTTACCAAGCGACCCCCTGCCCGAGTAACCTCAGCCAAGCAACGATATTAGCTATCGGCCCCGAGGGTGGATTTATCGATTATGAGGTCCAAAGATTGCTCGAGCAGGGCTTTCAAGCGATCAGCTTAGGTCAGCGGATCTTAAGAGTAGAAACCGCACTGCCCGTCGCCATCGGTAAGTTATTTAAGCTGTAACTAGCTTGAATATGACAATCAATGATTCGCACCCTATCAGGGTACTGAACGCACGCTCACCCGGGCTAGCTTAATTCAGACCATAACTGTCGATAGTTTTGCCAGTTAAAGCAGGGCCCAGGATCCGTTTTACGCCCGGGCGCTATATCGCTATGGCCGCAAGTATTCGCGGCTATTATCTGCGGATAGGCACACTGCAATGCCGCACTGACCTCTGCCAATACCGCGTATTGAATTTTAGTGAAATTTTCATCATCACAACCTTCCATTTCTATACCGACTGAAAAGTCATTGCAATTAGACCTATGTTTAAAGCTTGAATCACCCGCGTGCCAGGCCCTGTCAGAAAAACTCACGAACTGTACCACCTCTCCTGAGCGCTTAATCAATAAATGTGCTGAGACCCGCAACTGGACAATATCGGAAAAATAGGGATGATCTTCTGCCTTTAAGCGGTTTTGAAAAAATTGCTCGATATAATCCCCGCCATATTTCCCCGGGGGCAAGCTAATATTGTGAATGACCAATAACGCTAATACTTGCCCAGCGGGTCGTTGATTAAAATTGGCGGAAGGTACTTGCCTTGCACCCAGTAGGATACCTTGTTGAATTGAAAATTTTTGCACCTAAACAGCCCCTCTTTGACAAAATTCAGATATTATAGGCATTATTATCCCGGATCCCACAGTCGAATCTAGGACAATCATCTATCACTAGCAAGGGCCGACAATGTCTGTTGAATCATCACTTTACACTATCATAAAAAAGAATGTACGCGCGGCGCTCGAAGAGGACATCGGCTCTGGCGATATCACCGCCAGTTTAATCCCCCGTAAAGTCGATGCCACCGCACAAGTCATCACCCGTCAAGATGCAATCATTTGCGGCACCGCTTGGGTCGATGAAACGTTTCGCCAAGTCGACCCCGACCTAAGCATCGAATGGCAGGTAAAAGATGGGCAGCGAGTCACCGCCAACCAAGTGTTATTTACTTGCACTGGCTCTGCCAGTTCACTATTAACCGCCGAGCGCACGGCGCTAAATTTTATGCAGACACTCTCGGGTACAGCCACCATCAGCCAGCAGTATGCAGACATGGTTGCCAATACAGAAGTTAAACTATTAGATACCCGTAAAACCATTCCAGGCCTGCGCGCCGCCCAAAAATATGCCGTCACCTGCGGCGGCTGCTTTAACCATCGTATCGGACTGTTCGATGCTTTTCTGATTAAAGAGAATCACATCATGGCCTGTGTTGGTATTGCACAGGCTATTAAAGCCGCACACAAGATAGCACCGGGCAAGCCGGTGGAAGTAGAAGTGGAGAGCTTTGAGCAACTGCAGCAGGCAATAGATGCTAATGCTGATATCGTGATGTTGGATAACTTTAATATTGCAGAGATGAGTCAGGCGGTGAAATTTGTCGCTGGGAAGTTAAAACTGGAGGCGTCGGGTAATATTAATGAAGCTACTTTGCTAGAGACAGCCCAGACCGGAGTAGATTATATTTCGATTGGGGCTTTGACTAAACATTGCCAGGCGGTGGATTTATCGATGCGGTTTATTTCTCACCCTTGATATATGAAGAGAAACTCAAACAGTAAAGTAATATTTACTGTTTGAGTCTAAATATATTTTACTGACCCACACACGTAGACGGTAAAGTAGCATCGTTAAGGTTTGATGAAGCACAATCCCACTTGATGCTGCCTCCTGTTCCATCAGCAGTCAATACAATAGCTGCTGGTGCTGTGCCGGTATCTATAGCCACATCACTGGTAAATGTAACCGTTATAACTGAAGCACTTGTTCCTAAAGTAAGAACAGCACTTGAAACTGAATTTCCGGTTATACTATCAGCTATACCAACGCTGGCATTCGCCGCTGGCCATGCAGCATTTAACGCAAAGTATTCAGATGCGCCCAATTTTAAACCTGAGGCAAGTGTCATACCCTCTGCAATCTTAGCTCTCTTGATGTAATTTTGATATGCAGGCAGAGCAATCGCCGCCAATATGCCGATGATCGCCACTACAATCATCAATTCAATTAAGGTAAATCCTTGTTGCTTTTTCATAGTTTGCTCTCCAGCAGGTATAATTGGTAATTATTTATTAAAGTAATTTTAAAGCAGACCAATTGCAATTTTTTTCTACTATTATTCTATATTTAAATGAATACTGATTCTAAGTTCGTATACTAGCATTGAACAGATGATTTTATTAGATTTTATCGGTATTATTGCTAAATTTGATGGCTTAGCTGGCTAATATCAATAGTCGGATTTCAAGGAGCGGCAGTTTGCAAACCACAAAACCTTTGGTAGGCTTAGCGAGAAGACTAGTCAAAGATGGATATTTTTCTGCTCAAGTGGCACATATCGCATTAGAAAAAGCGCAATCAGTGCAAAAACCCTTTATTTCACACATTATCGCCGAAGAGCTAATCAGTAATTATAACGCGGCGTTTGCCGCATCTGATGAATTTGGTTTGCCGCTGTTTGATTTGAACACCTTTGACACGCAAAATATCCCCGAGGGGCTGGTTGATGAAAAGCTAATTCTTCAACACCGTGCCCTGCCGCTAATTAAGCGCAACAAAAAACTTTTTGTCGCACTGTCAGATCCCACCAATATCAGCGCCTTGGATGATTTCAAATTTCATACGGGGCTGAATACTGAAGCGGTGATTGTTGAAGAAGACAAACTGCAGCAGACTATCGACAATTTTTTAGATAGCCAAGGTTCCGGTCTCGATGACTTAGGCGATGATAGTTTAGAGAATCTAGAGCTGGAAGAGGCCCAGCCTGCCGATCAACCTGAAACCAGCGAAGACGCCGCACAAGAGGCGCCCATTGTGCGCTTTGTCAATAAAATCCTGCTCGATTGCATTCGCAAAGGCGCCTCAGATATTCACTTTGAGCCCTACGAGAAGATATTTCGGGTGCGCTCTCGTATCGATGGTATTTTACAGGAAATGGCCAGACCGCCCGCCTCTCTTGCCCCGCGGATCGCCGCTCGATTAAAGGTAATGTCCAAAATGGACATCTCCGAGCGCAGAGTCCCCCAAGATGGACGGATCAAAATGCGTCTCTCTAAATCCAGATCCATCGATTTTCGAGTTAACTCACTGCCCACTTTATGGGGCGAAAAGATTGTATTGCGTATCCTAGATTCCAGCAGTGCCAAAATTGGGGTAGATGCGCTGGGCTTTGATCCTGAGCAAAAAGAGCTGTTCTTATCAGTACTAGTCAAACCTCAGGGCATGATTTTAGTCACAGGACCCACTGGTAGCGGTAAAACAGTCACCTTGTATACCGGCTTAAACATCCTCAATACAGAAGAGCGTAATATCTCTACCGCCGAAGATCCGGTTGAAATCAACCTTGAGGGTATCAACCAAGTTCACGTCAACCCTAAAGTAGGCCTGACTTTCGCCGAGGCACTGCGCTCCTTTTTACGTCAAGACCCCGATGTGGTCATGGTCGGAGAGATTCGCGACTTAGAAACCGCAGAAATATCGATCAAAGCGGCACAAACAGGACACATGGTGCTCTCAACTCTGCATACTAACAGCGCCGCTGAAACCCTCACCCGGCTTAAGAACATGGGTGTAGAACCCTTTAACGTCGCCACTGCCGTCTCTTTAATTATTGCCCAGCGCCTGGCAAGACGGCTCTGTGAAGAGTGTAAAGTCCCTCACGATTTACCTGAGGCAGCCCTGCTAGAAGCCGGCTTTGCAGTCGAGAAAATACATAATCTCAATCTTTATGAATCTAATCCGGTGGGCTGCCTGCATTGCACTAAGGGTTATAAGGGTCGCGTCGGTATCTACGAGCTATTGAAAATGACCACGGAAATTTCAGATTGCATCATGAATAGCGGTACCTCCCTCGATATCTTAGAAATCGGCTTGCGCCAGGGTTTTATACCCCTTAAAGCATCCGGCTTGAGAAAAGTAGAGCTGGGCGTTACCAGCTTAGAAGAGCTCAATCGAGTGATTACACATTAGAGGTATCCATGGCGACTAAGGCAAAAAAAATCATTACTTTCACTTGGTCAGGCCTAGATAAAAGCGGCAATCAAAGTAAGGGCAAAATAGACGCCGCTAGCCTCGCTGAGGCAAAAGCACTGCTGCGCCGCCAGGGAGTCGCCCCGCGAAAAGTCCTTAAAGAATCAAATTTCAGCCTGTTTAGCGCCCGCGGTAAGCCCATAAAACCTGCCGACATCGCTTTTTTTACACGCCAGGTCGCCACCATGCTAAAAGCGGGAGTGCCCTTGATCCAAGGGTTAGAAATTGTCGCCACCGGCGTTGAAAAAGATGCCTTAAAGAAACTCATTTTTACTATTCGAGACTCGGTCAACGGTGGGAACGACCTCGCTAGCTCGATGGCTAAACACCCGCTATTTTTTGATGACTTATACTGCTCTCTAGTAGCTGCCGGGGAGCAATCCGGCGCCCTGGAAACGATGTTGGAAAGAATTGCCACCTACAAAGAAAAACTCGAATCACTGAAAGCTAAAATCAAAAAAGCCCTCACCTACCCCACCGCAGTACTGGCGGTGGGCATGATAGTCTCTGTGATACTGCTGGTTAAAGTGGTGCCGCAATTTCAATCGATTTTTAGTAATTTTGGCGCAGATTTACCCGGCTTTACCCTGTTGGTTTTAGACATGTCAATTTTTGTCCAAGAGTGGTGGTGGATTATGGGTTTAAGTGCCGTATTGTTTTTCTACGGTTTTATCCAACTCAAGCGCCGCTCAGTAAAATTCGCCAACTTTTTGGACATATTGATCTTAAAACTGCCGGTATTGGGCCCTATATTACGCAAGGCGGTGATCGCCCGTTTTGCCCGTACTTTATCCACTACCTTTGCCGCTGGCGTGCCTTTAGTAGAAGCATTAGACTCTGCCGCAGGAGCCTCGGGAAATGTGGTATACAGAGACGCTATTTTACAAATCCGCAATGCGGTCTCAACCGGACAAACACTGCAAAACTCAATGCTGATGACCGGGGTCTTTCCCAACATGGTAGTGCAGATGATCGCCATTGGCGAAGAGGCCGGCTCACTGGATAGCATGCTCGACAAAGTTGCCTCTTTTTACGAGGAGGAAGTCGATAACGCCGTCGATAATATGTCCTCGTTGATGGAACCCTTCATCATGGTCATTTTAGGTACCATTGTCGGTGGTTTAGTGGTCGCTATGTACCTACCGATTTTCAAGCTCGGCGCTGTTGTGTGACGTAGAGTAAAGTAAAGTAGAGTAGAGTATAAAAAATAAGCCAAATAATATAATGACGATTAGATAGTCCACCTCAACCTATTAAGATATTAAACCTATGCAGCTCTATATAGATTATTTTACCCTGCACATCTTCGCTGCCAGTGTCATTGTCGCATTTTTTTCACTGATGATTGGCAGCTTTCTGAATGTAGTCATCCACCGATTGCCGATTATGCTACAGAGGGAATGGGACGCTGAAATAACCGGCGAAATGACCACCGACAGCTTTAATCTAATCACCCCCCATTCACAATGCCCCCACTGTCAGCATCAGATTGCCTGGTATGAGAACATCCCGCTGCTCAGCTATTTCCTATTATTACGGGCTAAGTGCTCCCAGTGTAAAACCCCCATTTCAATGAGATACCCACTGGTTGAAGCCCTTGCAGCAGTCATTAGTGTGCCCATTGTATTTACCTTTGGCTTTAATGCCATCACCCTTTATGTACTGGTATTTAGCTGGATACTGATTGCGCTGACGTTCATTGACCTCGATCATTTTTTGTTACCCGACAAACTCACTTTACCGCTGTTATGGATAGGGCTACTACTCAACACCCAAAATACCTTCACCAGCTTAGAATCGGCGGTGTACGGTGCTGCTGCCGGTTACTTATCGCTATGGTCAATATACTGGGCTTTTAAACTAGCCACCGGCAAAGAGGGAATGGGCTACGGCGATTTCAAATTACTCGCGGCACTAGGGGCCTGGATGGGTATTACCGCACTGCCGATAATATTACTGCTCAGCTCGGTTAGCGCCGTGGTTATTGCCCTGATTTTAGCTTTACTTAAAAAACAACAACTGGATAAGCCTATCCCCTTTGGGCCCTACTTGACAATCGCCGGCTTTGTCAGCTTACTCTGGGGCGAGCAACTTACCCAGCTCTATCTCGAGTTACTATTATGAGCCACCATAATATTCTCGGTATCACCGGTGGCATTGGCTGTGGAAAGAGCACAGTCACCGATCTGTTTGCTAAATTAGGAGTCAAGGTCGTCGATGCCGATTCAGTCGCAAGAGAAGTTGTGACCTTAGGTAGCCCAGGTTTGAATGCCATTGTCGCTGAATTTGGACGAGAAATCTTACTGCAAAACAGTGAACTCAATCGAGCTGCTTTACGGGAGATAATCTTTAACGACCCCGAAAAAAAACACTGGCTCGAGTCTCTACTGCACCCTTTAATTCGCCAGCGTATCCTCGAATTACTCAACAGTAACAATGAGCATAGCGCTTATAGTATTCTCAGCTCACCGCTTTTATTGGAAACGGATCAGCAGCAGCTGACCGATTTAGTCTTAGTGATTGATCTAAACTATCAAACACAATTGAACCGCGCGATGCACAGAGATAACAACTCACGTCAGCAGATTGAAAAAATTATGGCTAATCAACTGAACGGCGAGCAACGTAACGCAAAGGCTGATATCATTCTCAACAATGATGGTACGCTCAGTGATTTAGCTGAGAAAATCAATAGTATTCACCAACGATTAACCAAGAAATTCCCCAGCACAAGGAAGCAACATGTCGACTAAAAAATTCCCCTGCCCTGAATGTAAAAAAGAGCTAGCGTGGAGCACTGATAATCCATATCGTCCTTTTTGCTCTGAGCGATGCAAATTGTTAGATCTTGGTGCCTGGGCTAATGAGAGTTATCAAATTCCCGCTGCAATCAGTGCGGAAGAGGATGATTACAGTAGTTCAATGATCCCTATGGAAAACTGGAAGTCTCCGACCATACATTAATCATCAACACGACTTCTTAACGTTAGCAAAGCTAGGTTAAATCAGCATTGTTGACTGAATTTTTTCTAGAATAGGTAAGTTTGCCGCTGGGAACTGCAACTTGGATAGCTCGGCCAATGCCACCCAAGCCGTCTCTTGGCCCTCGCGACCAAAGGGCGCGCCAGCAAAAGCGGTCACGGTAAAAACCTCTAATAACACCGACTTATCCGGATAGTTAAACGGCACTGAGATAAATGGCTCAATGGCCGTTATCTCGATGCCAAGCTCTTCATCCAATTCGCGTACTAAGGCCTGCTCGGCGCTTTCACCAGGCTCAACTTTTCCGCCGGGAAACTCCCAAAGACCTCCTTGATGGGCATCAGCCAAGCGTTTTGCTAAAAACACATTACCCTTAAGGTCTAGTATTATTGCCGCCGCTACATGAATTTCAATTATATTTTGTGGCATTGGCGGTTAGCTTCTATAATCGGCGTTAATCGAAATGTAGTCATGAGATAAATCAGTGGTCCATACAGCATCACTTACCTGGCCACGATTAAGTTTAATATGAATTAATATTTCATCTTGAGCCATCACTTTCGCCCCCGCGGCTTCAGTATAATTCGCCGCGCGTCCCCCGTTTTGAACAATACAGACATCATCTAGATAAATTTCCAACTTATCTATGTCTAAATTTTCCACACCGGCACGTCCCACCGCTGCCAAAATACGCCCCCAATTGGCATCACTGGCAAATAGCGCCGTTTTAACCAGCGGAGAGTGCGCGATGGTATAGGCAACCCCGAGCGCTTCGGCTTCGGTTGCGGCGCTATCACACAAGACCTTGACTAATTTAGTGGCACCCTCGCCATCGCGCACAATTTGCAGGGCAATCTCTAACATCAACGCATTTAAGTGTTGCTGAAAAATACTATACGCTGCTGTATTTTCAACAATTGCTACAGCCGATTCGCCGCTCGCCATTAAAATACAGGCATCATTCGTCGAGGTATCCCCATCAACCGTGATTCGATTAAAACTTTGATTAGTGGCCTGGGATAATAACGCTTGTAAGTTAGTCCCAGAGATTGAGGCATCGGTGGCAACAAAACTTAACATAGTGGCCATATTGGGCCGAATCATACCGGAGCCTTTCGATATACCGGTAATTGTGACGATCTGCCCATCGATTTTAAATTGGCAGCTGTGGCCTTTGATGCGCGTATCTGTGGTTAAAATACCCTCGGCGGCCGCTCGCCATTTATTTTCATCAAGAGAGGCAATGGCATCGCCTAAGGCCCCGACTATTTTGTCGGTGGGTAATAATTCGCCAATCACCCCAGTAGAAAAGGGTAATACCCGCGCTTGTTGACTATTTAATTTATCAGCTAGCACCCTGCAGCAACGATGTGCATCTGCCATACCCTGCTCGCCAGTGCCCGCGTTTGCATTGCCGGTGTTGATCAGCAGATAGCGCTCGCCCAAGCCTGGTTCAAACAGCGCTAAATGAGCTTTAGCCACATGTACAGGCGCGGCACAAAATGCATTTTTGGTAAACACACCCGCTACAGTGGTCGCACTTGATAACTCAAACAGTACCACATCAGGCCTAGCCGTCTGTTTAATGCCTGCATTTGCCACCCCTATGCGCACACCTTTAATTGGCGTTAATACCACTACTTTTCCCAAACCGACTGCCATCTTCTTTGCTACCTTTAAAAACAACTAAGAGCGATAAATCGCTCTTAGTTTGCTGCTATTATGACTCACTACTATCAATCAGTAAGACGATTCTAAGATTAATTAAGTTTACCGTGGCATTGCTTGTACTTTTTGCCTGAGCCACAAGGACAGGGTGAGTTTCGGCCGATTTTCTCAACGCTGCGCACAAAAGGAGCCTCTTCTTGGCTATCTTCTGGGTTATTCTGTCCAGCGCTAGACGCCGTCTCGTGTTCAAACTGCATCTGTTGCTCATGTAACTTTTGACGGCGCAATTCTTCCTGCTCGGCCATTTCTTCAGGCATTTGAATCTGCACATGAGACAGTACTTTAATCACATCTCGTTTAATATTGCCGAGCAAATGCTGGAATAACTCAAAAGATTCACGCTTGTATTCCTGCTTGGGGTTCTTCTGCGCGTAACCACGTAAGTGAATGCCCTGACGCAAGTTATCCATGGTTTGCAAGTGCTCTTTCCAGAGGGTATCTAATACTTGCAACATC
>SPKZ01010235.1_pt1 | contig 10902 bp, 10 predicted proteins | sample 2456571 | NCBI WGS metagenome assembly SPKZ01 (sample SAMN11192286, study PRJNA482655) | marine metagenome | biome: ENVO:00000447; feature: ENVO:00000244|ENVO:00000211|ENVO:00000569|ENVO:00002023; material: ENVO:00002151; isolation source: ocean water from marine abyssalpelagic zone ...
CCGCGACAGTGACGCGTGGCTTTGCCGAAGATCTACACGCTTTCCGCTGGTGTCCCTCGCTCGGATGTGGGCGGCGTGGGCCGAGGGTGCTGCAATGAACGCCAGCCAACAGCCGATGCATGCCAGCCACTGCGCCCGGGCAGTGGCTGGCATGCATCGACCTACTCTAGCCAACCGAACTGAATGCGTCGATAGTTAGACTCCGTGATCACTCGACCCCCATCCTCTGCGGTTGCTTGCCGAACGAGCGCTGCCCACGTAGCCGTCCCCAACTGACGGCTCGTCATCAATGGGGTAGCGAGCTCGACCGCTTGCTCGCGAGCGCCGCTATCGTAGAGCGCGGCAACCGCCAGTCCTCGCATATGTTCTCTGCGAGAGTTCGTAGCGAGCTGAGCGATGGCACGCCCCAAATCGTCCCGGCCGTGATCCCGGGATAGATAGAAGGCAGCACGCAATGCCGCTTCGGTCTTGAGTCCAGAACCTTTAGTCATATTTTCAAGAACCGGTTTGGCTGACGTCACACGAGCCGCAGCGAGTCGGTACAAGAAGGTGGGATCGCGATCGGCGCTGGGCCGGTCGCTGAGGCGTGAGACCAGTTCGACTGTAGGTCGTGCACTGGGAGGCGCGCCATCCGAAGACAGCGCCCAAGCGACGAAAGACCAAGCAGCACATGCCCCGCCCGGACCGTGCTCGGCGTTGTGAATGGCTTGTTCCCGAGGCGTGTGGTCCCCAGCTTTGGACGCGACGTCGGCAAAGACCAACCAGCGACCCAAATGCCGCTCCGCGCTCCGCAGCACGCCCAACGCAGGCCCCACAGCGGTGGGCAATCCGGGGTGCCCAAGCAGGGGCACCAGCAGTTCTGTGCAAAGGCTGATTCTGTGGCTCTCTTTGATTTTCGGTGCGATAGCAGCGACGCGTCGCCCGTCCGACTGCCGGCGGGCAACTCGCGCCAGCTCAGCTCCGAAAGCCACATGAGGATGTCGGCTAGTCGCAGCGCGTTCCAACGCGGGTGTCAGTGCTGAATCACTGACGAAACACGCAGCCGATAGCGACGCCATTCCGCCGGCGTCATCCGTACTGAGAACTTGGCTCAGGCACTCCGTGGCCAATGGGTCCCCCAATTCCGCCAGGCTGCGAACGGCCGCAACATAGAGCGGGCGATCAAGAGATCCGCGCTTGCTCAACACGCGCAGCGCGGAGCGGAGCGATTCGTGAAGTCGAGGGGTGGTCGGTGCCAACGCACGCAGCACACCCGCCAACTTCGCCTCTTGCGCTGGCTTGCGTTTCAGGGCTGCGCCGACAGCATTTGAGATGCGATGCACGGCGTCTTCATCCATGAAGACTTCTTGTTCAGTCAGTTGAGTCATCGCCGTGAGTCATCGCAAGGTAACACTTTCGGCCGGAACACCGGGAGGAAAACCCACAGCCTTGAGCCACCAGTGGTGACTAGTGACTGATCCAAAGCACAAGAGACGGACAGCCAACGGCATGTCGTGGTGCCGCGTAGGCGAGTAGGTGACGAAACCTCCCGGGATTGCAGTCTTCTGGGAGCATCAGTGATTCAGGCTGGCGATGCCAGCATGCAAAAACTACTGAACCTAGGACCTGTACACCTGTCACCAGAATCGTCGCAGCCCCAGGCTCCGTCCTCTTATCGAACCGCCTCGGCACAACGAGGGAAGAAAGCCCCACCTTTGCCCCGTTCAGTGTTCTAGGGTCCGCCTGCTTGTCGGCGGCAGCGCCGCGCAACCCCAGGAGAATTTTTCATGCGAACGTCCGCAACCCATGTCTTGATGATTGGTCTCTTTGCCCTCGCCAATAGTGCCTGCAGCAAGAACGAGGAAACGCCTCCGCCTCAGCATCCCAGTTACGGACAGCCGCAGCAGCAGCCTGGCTACGGTCAACAGCCTCAACCGGGCTATGGACAGCCGCAGCAGCAACCGGGTTACGGACAACAGCCGGCAGCCCAGCAGCAACCGGGCTACGGCCAGCAACCGCAACCCGCCCCCGCTGCTCCCGCTCAGTACCCGGCGGCACCTCCAGCCGGTACGGCTCCGGCTGGAGGTGCCATGTCGACTCCGGCCGCGATCGCCATTCCGTGCCAATCCGACATCACCTGCGCCGGGCATCGCTGCAACACCGCTGTCGGCAAATGCGCCTGGCCGTGTCAGACCCATGCCGACTGCCAGCCAGGATTTAACTGCATGGCTCCCCAATGCTTGCCCGCCATGGGCATGCCCGGCGCGGCTCCTCGGTAGCGATGTCAAGCCTGTCGGAAGCCGAGTTCGATGAACTCGCAGCCACGACCCTACGAGCACTGCTCGACGCCATCGACCAACTGGGAGACGGCGTCGAAGCGGAGCTGTCCGCAGACATCCTGAGCCTTGAGTTCGAAGACGACGCTCAATATGTAATCAACAGCCATCGTGCTGCTCGCCAGATCTGGATGGCCGCGGAACGAGAAGCCTGGCACTTCAGCTTCGAAGCGAGTTCCACTCACTGGGTCGCTTCGAAGACGAATTCGGAATTGTGGAATACGCTCGAATCCGTACTCAGCAAGAAACTCGAGCGTGATCTAAAGCTAGAGCGCTAGCTTTAGATCACAGTTCGCGCTCTGCCGCCGTGCTCCGGGGCGCGGTCAGTCCGCGAAGATAGCTTCGACGCTCAAGCGAAGACTCTCTTCTCCTAGCTTGAGGGTCTGCTGTTCGCCGAGTTCGGCTCCCACGGTCAACAGATCGACGAGGCACTCACGCTTAATGTGTGATTCAGCCGCCCCGGCAACACGAAGAATCCGCTCCGAACCGTCCAGGCTCAAACGGATCCGATCCGCAAAGCCCAGTTTCATGTCCTTGCGGCAGGCTTGCACCCGGCTCAACACCTCTCGGAGCAAGCCTTCGTCAATCAGCGACTCCGTCAAGGTGGTGTGCAACACCACGACACCCACGCCGCCCGTCTCTGCTGCGAATCCATCAGCGGCCTCTACCGCTACCGCGATCTCCTCGCCGCTCAGCTCGACCACGCTGCCGTCCACATCGAGCTGAATGGAGCCCGACTTGGCATACTCGGCATACAGCGCGGCACCGTCCGCCTTCGCCAGGGCTTTCTTCACGCCCTGTACGCCCTTGCCCAACCGCGGACCAAGGGCCCGAAAGTTAGGCTTGAGACGAAAACTAACCGCACCACCGGTGTGCTCTCGCGCAATGAAGACCAATTCGTGCACATTCAGTTCTTCCGCGATGAGAGGCTTGTACGACTCAACGCGAGCCATCAGCTCCTCGTCGTTGAACACGATGTCCGTCCGACCGAGAGGCTGACGCACCTTCAGTCGATTGGCTGTACGCACTCTGAGACCGAGACTGACGATCTCACGGACGGCGGCCATCTCCGTCGCTAGCTTTTCGTCGATCAGCTGCGTCCGTACGTCTGGGAAGGATTCGAAGTGAACGCTCTCCTTGGCGCTTGGGGCTCCCGCGCCGACGACCAGGTTCTGATACATCTCTTCACCGAAAAAAGGCAGAAACGGGGCCGTGAGTGTGCAAATCGTCGTCAGCGCCTCGTACAAGGTCGCGTAGGCGTCACGCTTGTCCTGCTCGAAACCCGACGCCCAAAAGCGAGTCCGACTCCGACGCACATACCAATTGGAGAGCCCCTCAGCGAACTCAATCAAACGCAGGGCCGCGTCATAGCTCTGATACTCATCGAGGTCCGCGCGCACTTTACGTGTCGTCAGCATGAGCTCGCTGAGCAACCAGCGGTCCAACTCATTGCGTGCCTCCACCGGCCCGCCGCGATGAGACTCATCTGCCGGAGACCAACCATCAATGTTCGCGTAGATGCAGAAAAAACTGTAGACGTTACGCAGCTTCACCTGGAAGTCTTTTTGCGCGAGCCGTACATTTCGCAAACTGTGGCGCGTGTTGTTCCACGGCGGGGACGACGCGTAGAAGAACCACCGGAAGGCGTCGGCTCCCGGCGCGGGAGTCGCCGGATCTTCGAGCGTGATCCGTTGCTTGGGAGGGCATTGAGGCACATCCACCGGACGGGTGTCGATTCCAGTTTCAACGACTTCCGCCCCTAGAGAGTCAATATCCGAATCGGGAATGACCACCACACGGCGAGGCAGTTTCTTATGGGCCTGCACCTTCAGCGCCAGCCGCTCGGACTCGCCGCGGCGGTAAACGGACACGGTTGCGCCGTCTTTTAAATCCATGCCTTCCAGATCTGCCCGCGCGATCCAGGCGACGCCGGCTTTCGCCTCTACGCCAGGCGCCTCAGCCAATACGCCGAACTCCATACTCACTTCATCGAGAATGATGCCCGGCGGGGTGTAGTTGCCTCGACTCTTGCTCTCCTTCTTCCCTTCCTTGTCGCAGACATGTCCCAATACAATGCAGGTCTTGTAAGGATAGGGATGCTCACGCATCTGGGAGAGACCTAGTTTCTCCTGGGTCTTGGAATCAAATACGAGACTCGAGACCATCATCAAGGAATAGAACCAGCCGCGAGTTTGGTCGATGGCCTCGCTGATAAAATCGGCGGGGAACGCCTCATCAAACTTCTCAAGGGAGCCCGGCTGGTGAGGGAAACCCCATTGCGCAAACGGCATGCAACCAGAGTCAAACCAACAGTCGATCACCTCGGTGACCCGGCGCATTTCAGCTCCGCAATCGGGACAGGGGAATACCACCTCGTCGATCCATGGCTTGTGCACCATAAGATGTTCATTGAGTTCGGGCTGAGCTGTCTTCGCGGCGTGCCAGTGCGAAAACGCGTCAGGATTTAATTTTTCGATCGCTTCGACCGATCCCGGGGCATGCCGATGCTCTTCGTCAACGCTACACTCCCAGACGTTGAGCGGGGTCCCCCAATAGCGCTCGCGACTGAGCGCCCAGTCCACGTTGTTGTTCAAAAAGTCGCCAAAACGTCCGTCCTTGATGTGCTCCGGTAGCCAATTGACAGATTGGTTGTTCGCCAGGACGCCTTCGATTTCAGCCGTGGTACGGATGAACCACGCCGGTCTAGCGATCTGAATGAGCGGATCGCTGTCAGCGCGCCAGCAAAAGGGATACTCGTGTCGGTACAGCTCGCTCGCCAACAGGTGCCCGGTCGTAGCCAGTTCACGGATTAGATCCTTGTCGGCTTCTTTGACCCAGCGCCCTTCGTAGTCCCCCGCGACTTCGGTGAAGGTGCCGTCGGGATGAATGGCGCAGAGCAGTTCGACCAACTCGGGGTCCACATAATTCGCGAGCTGGGCCCGGTGTGCTTTGTGATCGTCTTCGCCGAAAGCCGGCGCCAGGTGCACGATGCCGGTGCCGGTGCCTAGCGTAACGAAATCCTCAGCGAGGATCCGCCACCAGGCGTGAGCACGGCTGCCGTCTCGGCACTCCACCTGCAAATCGCCGTGTTGCTTGTGGTAAAAATCGAACGGGGGGACGTAGCGTTTGCCCACCAAGTCTTGCCCCTTGACGGTGCGCTCCACGCGCAATTCGCGCCCCATGCTCTTTTCCAGGGCTACGCGGCGCTCGGAGGCGACGATCAAGCGTTTGACAGTCGGGGCCTCGTACTTGGGTTTCGCACCTTCGAGCACATCCCCGATGACCACGATGTCGTAATCGTATTTGTGATTCACCGCCGCGTAGCTGTTGCTCGGCAGCGTCCAAGGAGTGGTAGTCCAGATCGCCAAGCCGGTATCTGGCTCGTCCACCAAGGGGAACACCGCGAAGACGCTCGGATCGTCCACCGTCTTGTAGCCGAGGCCCACCTCTGCCGCAGACAATGCCGTTCCCCCTTGGGGCCACCACCAGACCACCTTATGGCCCTGATAAAGCAATCCCTTTTCGAATAATTGGGAGAGCGCCCACCACACACTTTCGACGTAGCTCTTGTGATAGGTGACGTAGGCATCGTCGAGACTCACCCAAAAGGCCAGACGCTCCGTCAGCCGCTCCCACTCCTCGGTGTAGCGAAACACACTGTCGATGCATCGATTGACGAAGGGCTTAACCCCGTAAGACTCAATGGCAGCCTTACCGTGGATGCGGAGGTCTTTTTCCACCTCGACTTCCACCGGGAGGCCGTGGGTATCCCAGCCGCCTTTTCGGAGCACACGCTCGCCGCGCATGGCGTGATAACGCGGAAACAAATCCTTCATCACCCGCGTCAACACGTGACCGTTGTGGGGCAGCCCGTTGGCCGTCGGGGGGCCCTCGTAGAACACATAACGGGGAACATCAGCGTCCCCCAACTCGAGAGATTTCTCGAAAATTTTCCCCTCTTTCCACTTCTTCAAAATGGCTTGCTCGTACTTGGGGAAGTCGAGTTCTGGAGGGACGGGCTGGAACACGGATTTTTGTGTCATGGCTAGCCCGGCTATAGCAGTTTCAGCGCCGGTTGGAGTCGTCCAGCACCCCCAAAGCGGTCAAAAGCTCGATTGGCTCATCGGACCCGAGAGCTGCGGAAATCACGGCGATTCCGTCGGCTCCCCCGCGCAGACACGCCTCCGATTCTGGCGCCCCGACGCCCCCCAAGGCGTACAAACCCGCCGACACCGGACGAAAGCCCCGCAAGGCGGCTACTCCCAGAGCCTGCCGCCCCTTTCGAGGTGCTACCACTGGCGATAGCACCACGGCATCCAAAGCACCGTCGCTCAGCTCCGGCACACGGCTGTGAACCGCCCGCGATATCCAGGCGCCCACGCCAAGCAACGATCTCGCGTCGCGGGGCGATACACCCGCTTCCGGCAAGTGCGCGCCGTCGGCTCCAAGGGCGAGCGCTAGATCCAGCCGGTCATTGATGATCACACGATGGTGCCGCTCCCGCGTCCGCTGCAACAATGCGCGACCCAGCGCCGCCCGTTCACGAACCGGCAACTCCCGGTCCCGGAGCTGAACGATCAACTCGCCCTGCCGGACCCTGGCCGCGAGCCAGGCGATCCTATCCAGAAAGGCCTGACCCGAGCGCCGCTCCGACGAGCTGATCACCATCAACTTTGGCCATCGCACCCGAGTGGCCCCTGCCAGCGCGACCACGTCGCTACTCGGCAGAGCCGCTACCGAGCTTCTGAGAAGCCCTCTGGCTGTACCGGCTGTTGGGGTAGGTGGCGATCAGGTGCTCCAGCGTCTGACGCCAAGCCTTTTCATCGCCCTGTTGCCTGAACGCTTCGGCTAGGCTCAGCAATGCCTCGCCGGGTTCGTCGTAGGGGCGGGTGGCTTCCTCCGGCTCGCTCGCGCACTGGAGCGGTGCCTGGGCCAAGCACGCCACCAAAAGCATTGCTGGAATTCGCATGGTTGCCCAGGCTACCACTCGCCGCCACACAAGCGAACCCTGTCCTGCACGCGCTCTGGTTCCCCCCAACGTCTGTGGATTCAGCCAGCGCCAGAGGCCGGGGCCGGCGGCCGTGGGGGGCGAGTGTCGGCCAACAAATTAACAATTCCAACGCCCAATAGCGCTCCCAAGGTGCTCGCGACCCAATCCATCCACTCAGCGCTTCGATGGGGCAATGTTGCCTGCCAAAGCTCTAACCCTGCGCCCACTAGGGAGGCAAAGCCTGCCGCGGCAATCCAACGGGCCATCGGGCGCCCGGGCACCCGGAGGAAGCTGAGAGCTGGCACGGCCAGAGCCTGCATCAAGGCAAATCCCAGAAAATGGGCGAGTTTGTCATCGCCAACCCGGATACCTTGGCTCCGGACAGAGCCGGCCAAGAACACGAGCCCCACATAGGCGCAGAGCGGTGCGAGGTGCAGCACTCCGCTACCGAAGCAGCGCGCCGGCAGCCTTGCATGCGGGGCCACCCCACCGTTCGATGCCCGAGCTTCGGTCACTCTATCAGGCCGGCCTCGGGACTCGATGCGTTGGCGTAGAGCCGACGCTCCATGCGCCCAGCCAAGAAAGCCTTCCGGCCCGCGCTCACTCCGAGCCGCATCGCATCTGCCATCAGCACGGGATCCTTCGCGTGAGCGATGGCTGTGTTCATCAACACCCCATCGCAGCCTAGTTCCAGTGCAACCGCCGCGTCACTCGCCGTCCCGACCCCCGCGTCAACGATCACAGGAACCTTGGCGTTCTCGAGAATAATCCTCAAGTTGTATGGGTTGCGGATACCCAATCCGGACCCGATAGGAGCCGCCAGCGGCATCACTGCGGCACACCCGATATCTTCGAGTTTCCGACAAATGATGGGGTCGTCGATGCAGTAGGGCAAAACAGTGAAGCCTTCCTTCACCAGCACTTTCGCCGCCTCTAGCGTCGCCTCATTGTCGGGATACAAGGTTTTCGGATCTCCTATCACCTCCAACTTCACCATGTCCGCCAATCCGAGCTCCCGAGCCAGGCGCAACGTTCGTATCGCGTCATCTGCCGTGAAACACCCGGCGGTGTTCGGCAAGATCGTCCACTCCTTCGACTGGAGCAGCCCCAGCAACGAACCTTCACTAGCATCGTCCAGGTTGACCCTGCGCAACGCCACGGTGACGACCTCAGCGCCCGAGGCGCGCAGCGCGTCCCGCGTCTCATCGACACTCTTGTACTTGCCCGTGCCAACCAATAACCGGGAGTCGAAGCTAAAATTTCCGATTTCCAGCTTATCGCCGGCTGACGTCTCGTTGCTCATTAGCGACACGAATAGCGCCCACACCGCTCCCCCGCAAGGGGGGGAACTCCCAACTAGCAGCAGTCGCTGGCTATACGAAACCGGCTTTTCGTGAGCTGCTCGACGACTCCGAAGCGCCCACAGCCCCCGCGTACACATCCGCTTGTGTCAGAACGAACAGTTCGCCTGTCTTCGTTCTAACTTCGAGAAGCTCTGCATTGCTGCGAAGCGCCGAAATCCGACTCACAGTCAGCCCAGCCGCTCCGGATGCGACATACAGCGTAATGTGGCGCCCCTCGGTGGGTGTCTTCCACCCGTCCACGTCTTTGGCCCCGGCGTTGGCAAGCAGCGCCTTCAAATGCTCTTCAGTCATCCCTCTAGGCGTAGCCTGCGACACCGGGACGTCAAGGAATTGAGTACATTGGCCGCCGATACCTCAACCGGGGCGGCCCGGCAGCCCGAAATCCGGCGAATCAGCGACTCCGTCCGAACAGCCTATTGTCGCGCCACCACTGCGCCGGATAGTCTTGGGCCGTGAGCGCGGAAAAAAACGGCGGACCCAACCAGATCCACATCGTAGTGGAGGACGTCACCAAGCGCTTCGGCGATCACGTCGCGCTCGACCAGGTCAGTCTCGACATCCCTCGGGGCGAGACGGTCGTGATCATCGGCGGTTCCGGCGCGGGCAAGACGACGCTACTCAAGCTTCTGATTGGACTCGAGAAACCAAGCAGCGGGAAGATCCTGGTGGACGGCGTGGACATCGTCCCTCTGGGAGCACGAGCGATGAACAAGGTGCGCCGAAAGTTCGGCATGGTGTTTCAATACGCCGCCCTTCTCGACTCACTGAACGTCCTCGACAACGTCGCCTTCCCTTTGCGGGAACACACTCGGCTGAGCGCGCGCGAAATCGAGAAACGCGTCGACGAAAAACTCACGCTGCTCGAGCTACCCAACATCGGGCACAAGTTTCCCAGCGAGCTTTCCGGCGGAATGCGCAAGCGCGTCGGACTCGCTCGAGCACTGATGTTGGAACCCGAAATCATCGTCTACGATGAACCCACCAGCGGTCTCGACCCGCTGACGAGCCGTCTCGTCGACAAACTGATCAAAGAGACCAGTGAACGATTCGGCGTCACCAGCGTCGTTATTTCTCACGACATGACCAGCGCTCTCCAAATCGCCGATAGGATTTTCATCCTGTCCAACGGCCAGCTTGTGGGAGAGGGCAGCCCTCAGGAAATTCTTGCGGGCAAGGTCGAGCTCGCAAACGAATTTCTGCGTTCCAGCGGGATCTCCACTGAATCAGTGTTATCGGGCAGCCAATAGCTAGCAGAATGCGGTCTAGCTGGGCAAGCCGTGGGTCTGAAAGTGCTCTGCGGCTTCATCCAACCGGACACACCGATGACCCCGTGCCTTGAGCACTTCGACCACGGCGCAGAAGGTTTCGAATTTTTGCTGATAGGGGATCTTCAGATCAGGCTGATGCGGAACCAGTGCGGCTAGGCCGTCCGATTCATCGAGTAAGTCCACTCCGTGAAGTTCAATGTTCACCAATGGCTCGCCCACCACGCCTGCCGCAAGCCAGCAACTTCTTGTCGGCCCCGCTAAGGCCAGCGAGGTACCTATGAACGGGAGGCGACTCTTGCGGACCACTTGGATCGGCAGTTCGAGCATTCCTTCGCCCCGACTCCAGTAGGGCGTTCCCACCCGATACGGTCGTGTCGGCGCCGTGAGGACCTTCGGGGTGTCCAAGATTGACCGGGAGTGTCGACCGCGCAGTCGCATCAGCCCCAGCACAGCAGCCTTGACTCCGAAGTAGGGAGGGCAAGGAAACACTGATGAGTCGTAGGCGACCTCGGACCGACTCAGGACCCCCATCAGTTCATCTGTCATGGTGTAACCCGGCGCACGAAAGCCCGTGGGTCGCACCCCCATGCAAGCTTCAATCAGTTCGATGGCGTCTTGAACTTCCGTCTCCTGCACCGACACAGCATGCCGCGTGAGATCGTAGAGATGGCTGAGGCTGTGATTCGCCACTTCGTGGCCAGCCTCGACCATGGCCTTCAAGGCCGCGGCGGACTCGGGGCGCTCGAGATCGGAGGCCACCGCGAAGAAAGTCAGCGGGATATCGCACTCCTTGGCTAGCCGGGCGAAACGCTCCAGCGCACGGTCGTAAACAAGATGAGCCAACTCCGGCGTCTGCGCGTCGATTCCGTGAATCGCGAAGTAGTGAGAGATCTCATCTAGATCGATGGAAACAGAGCAAAGATTCATAGAGCGACGCGGGAGTGAAGCGCTGAACTGCATCGCCG
>SPKZ01019743.1_pt1 | contig 10902 bp, 11 predicted proteins | sample 2456571 | NCBI WGS metagenome assembly SPKZ01 (sample SAMN11192286, study PRJNA482655) | marine metagenome | biome: ENVO:00000447; feature: ENVO:00000244|ENVO:00000211|ENVO:00000569|ENVO:00002023; material: ENVO:00002151; isolation source: ocean water from marine abyssalpelagic zone ...
CCTACTTAGGATATCAAAGCCCTAATGATTTTGAATTGAAAATTAATGAGTTAGAAAAAGTAGCTTAACTAGGGTAACTGAATTTACTTGACCAGGTCAATATTCCTTTTAATCCCTTCACAACAATTTTGGAAGGTAACTGCTAAAAGTGAAACGTCATCACTTTAACTCAAAACTTCAAAATCTTACTTCTTCTTTGCGCACCAAGTGATCATAAAAAAGAACGATAACTTCGACCCCTGGTACCATTTAACTATGAATTTTTATTACTCAGTTTAATACTTGGAAAGAAAATTTATTGCTCTCCCGCATTGAGATTGTCTTAAAAGTAATGACTTCAAAAAATTAAAAATTAAATAAAAAATAAATATCGAAAAAAGTTACGGGTTTTTATTTAGCCGTTCGGCATATAAGTAGTAATCAATTTTAACCAAACTTTTTTGAGGGATTTATGTCTACACCGAGTTCTTTTTCTCGCAGCAAATTATCACTGATTGTTTCGGCCTTACTGGCCGGTTCAACCTTGGCCACGAATGTTTATGCAGCACCGGCAGAACAACTAAATACTAGCCAGCAGCAAAACAAATATTCATTGAACAAAACGCAGACAGCCTGCATAACAGTTTAAATAAACTGGCAGCCACGATGAATATTGTTTTGTCTTTTACACCTGATTTAGTCGCGGGCCTCACGAGTAAAGCGATTAATGGTCACTATAACGCTCAACAGGCTTTTGATATTTTACTGGCAGGTAGCAAGTTACAGCTGATGCATGAACAGGGTGCTTATTATATCGCGCCCCAGCAAAAGCCGGGGAAATTGCCTGATATGACGGTATCAAGCACTGAAATAATTGAAGTGTATGGCCGTCAGTTGAGTTATCACGCGAAAAATGCCAGTACAGCCACTAAAATGGACTTGTCTTTACTGGAAACACCGATGTCGGTATTTGTTATTAATAGCGCCTTAATGGAAGATCAGCAAGCGTTTCGTTTTGATCAAATACTGCAAAATGATGCCAGTGTGCTAAAAAGCAATAATTTTTTAGGCGCTTATTCATCCTATTCAATACGTGGTTTTGGCTTAAGTAATGGCAACAATTACTTGCGTGATGGCCGAAAATTTTTCCATCTAGCCGCTTCCCCTATTGAAACACTCGAACGGGTTGAAGTACTTAAAGGGCCTGCCTCGGTACTTTATGGCACGGTAGCTCCTGGTGGCATGATCAATATGATTTCCAAACGAGCGCAGGCGAAATCACATGCCAGTGTAAAATATACCTATGGCAGTTATGACTTACAGCATTTAGCGGTAGATTTTGGCGGCTCTGTTGATGAAGAGGGAAGATTTAGATACCGCATTAATGGTGTCGCCGAAGACAGTAACTCCTATCGAAAATTTGCTAATGGTGATGAGTTTTCAACAGAACGACGCATTGGTGCAATCGCCTTAACTTGGGATATTACCGATAATACTGAACTAAGCTTTAATTATGATTACACCAAAGATGATCGACCTCAAGATACTGGCTTAGTTGCTATTGGTCATGGTGTTGCAGATATGGATTACAACACCATTATTAATCAATCTTGGGGGCATTATAATAGCGAGGTTACAAATACTCTTATTGAAGTAAAGCATCACTTTAATGAGCAATGGCAGTTACAAACGGGTTATAGTTTACAAAATTTTCAACGCGATCGTTATGATCAACAAATGCGTAAGCTTGATGAAGAAACCGGTGATATTTATATTAGAGCTAGGCGTCGTGGAGGAGATTATGACTTTCAAACTTTGTATGCTGACTTACATGGTGAGTTTGAGTTAGTTGATATGCAACATCAAATTTTAATTGGTATTGATAGTCTTGATGAAGATAGCTCCACCTTCGAAACAGCCAGTAATGAAGTATTTGCTACCAATATTTATAACCCGATAAGCTATCCTGATCCAGGCATTAAAACAGAGTTTGGCGGTGCTTGGACCACTGAGCAAAAAGGCTTATATTTTCAGGATATGGTAGCGCTTAATGACCAGTGGCGTGTCATGATTGGTTTTCGCTATGATGACTTTAAAACAGCTGATGGCAGTGGCGATCCAAGGTGGAATCACTCCGACTCTAATTTAACCCCACGTGCTGGCGCCGTATATTTGCCTAACGAACAACTGTCTTTTTATGCCTCGTTTAGTGAAAGTTTTGAATATAACGGTATTGTTGATGCAGACTATTTAAATGGTGGCGATTTATTAGATCCTACTTTAGGTAAGCAATATGAAGTAGGTGCTAAATGGGAAGGCCTTGATGGTGATTTATTAGTGACGGGGGCAATATTTACCATTGAACGCAGTGGCGCTACAACTGAAAGTAGTGATGGTAACTATATTGAGCAAAGAGGTTTACAAGAGCACCAAGGCCTTGAGTTTACTATTTCTGGCTTGATAGGTGAGCAGTTAAGTGTCGTTGCTTCAGCGACGTACCTTGATGCTGAATTTAAAAATGATGATGATAAAGAGCTTATTGGCAAGACGCCTGCTGGTGTTTCTGATTTTTCTGCGAGCTTTTGGGGAGAATATCAATTATTAGAACAACAAATTGAGGGACTGTCTTTACAAGCTGGCTGGTTTTATGAGTCAAGTCGCCAGGGAGATAATGAAAATAGTTTTGAGCTTGATGCCTATCACAGATTTGATGTCGGCATGAAGTACAGTCATCAATTTACCAATAAACAAGAGCTTATACTACGCTTAACTGGTTCTAATATTACCGATGAAAAGTATTATAAATCAAGAGACCGTCTAGGTGTTAACCCTGAACGACCGCGAGAAATTCGCGTCTCGGCAGAATTTAACTTCTAACTGCATTAGCTTGTGGAAAAAGGCTGTAGCGACCTAGGTTGTTACAGCTTTTTATGTTTAAGAAAGGTACGGAAAATGTCCAAAAAAATGTGGCTGAATTGGCATAGTTGGCTAGGGCTTAAGCTGTCGTTGTTGATGTTAGTTATTTGTATTACCGGTACTATTGCAGTGGTAAGTCATGAGATTGATTGGTTGCTTGATAGTGATTTACGACTAGAAAAAACAGCACAAGGCATTAACTGGGATGCAATGGCGGGCAACATCAAGAAAAGATATCCTCAGCGACAAATTACTTATATCAATAGGCCAATGTATGGTAATGCTGCGTCTATTGCCCGCACCATAGATCCTTTTCTTGGGGCTCGGCGGGTTTACCTTAATCCCTACAGTGGCGAAATTATTGCGGAGAAAGCTTGGTATGCCAGTGTGCAGCGAGTTATTCGTGATTTGCATCGATATTTGTTAAGTCCAATTGCCGGGATTTATTTGGTTGGCCCGTTTGGCATTATATTATTGGCGTCGTTAATCACTGCACTGGTGTGTTATAAAAAATGGTGGCGCGGATTCTTTAAACTACGCATTAATAATGGTAGCAGAGCATTTTTTGGCAGTTTGCATAAAGTTGCCGGATTATGGTCACTTTGGTTTGTTGCGCTAATAGCAATTACTGGGGTTTGGTATTTACTTGAGGCTGCTATGAGAGATGTTGGTATAGAGTTCCAATTTAATGAAGCCACCATACAAGTACCGCAAGTTACCGATAGAAAGCTGATAGAAAGACAATTTATAGAAAAACAGCTACCGCCGTCATATGTTATTAAAAAGGCTAAAGCACAGTTTGAGCACTTTACCGTTGCTACCGTGGTATTCCCAAAGGATCAAGAAACGCCATATTATATCAACGGTTTTACTAATGCACCCTTAGTGCGAGCGCGTTCTAATGAGGTTGATATCGATGCTATTTCTGGTGAAGTATTGTGGTTAAGAAAAACCCATCAACAAGGGGCTTATGAAATTTGGATAGACTTGGCTGATCCTTTACACTTTGGTGATTTTGCCGGCTTATGGACTAAGATCATCTGGTTTATTTTTGGCCTCATTCTCTGCGCGCTTTGTGCTATCGGCATAGTGATATTTTTAAAACGGATAAAAAACCGCGGTACCGAGCTTGGCTTGACGACAAAGCTTTGGGGTAAAACACGCTTTGTTATGTATGGTGTTTTGCTTATCCCGATACTTTCTGGTGGTTATTTATTTGCCGAAGTTAATGACTGGCTACCACGGGCGCAATTTGTAAAAAGTCATGCCATTAACATCGACGAAAGCCCCGCGCTTTTGTTATTAGGCAAACGTGATGACTACTTTTATTTAGGGGTTTTTCTTGAGTGTCAGTGTTTAATGCTGCCGACTGAACTCTCTCTACTCTTGAAAAATGGCTCCAGTATCCCATTTCAAAGCAATAAGCTGGGTTTTTTTGGTAAGAGCGCAAGATTATTGCCAGAGCAAGTAAAAGATATGGCATATCTAGAGTGGCGACAAAATAAAAAACTACGTTTAAGAAAATATATTGGTGCAGTTGATTTTGAACATTAGTTTAGCGAGTGATGTTTGTTTTGGTGGTATATTGATGATCAAAACTAGTTACTGCTAGTGCTTATTGGCGTAACAAACTGAATACGCTCTAAGCCGGAAGACTGTATTAGTACCATTAATTCAATTAGTTGTTGATAGGAAACTTGTTTGTCGGCATTGATATTAATGTCAGGCTTGAGCTTGAGCTGAGCCAAATGTTTTAGTTGCCGTTGTAACTGCAGGCGAGAAGTTAGCATATTATCAATATATAACTCACCGCTTAGGGTTATTTTAACCTGATGACTAGACTGTTGCTGTGTTTGTTCTGTGTTTAATTCCGGGACACTGACATCAACTGACTGATAAACAAATGGCATAGTCACCATAAAAATGATCAGTAAAACCAGCATGACATCGACCATAGGGGTCATATTTATTTCGGCCAGTTCAGTCATCTCACTGTGCTCGTTGAAGTCCATGTTAGCTGAGTTCGGCAGGCAAAATATCAGTCAGCAGGTAATTATGCCATTGTTGGGCAAAATGATTGAGCTCACTTTGCATCTTTTTACTCTGTCGTAATAATAAGTTGTATGCCAACAGTGCTGGGATGGCAACTACCAGCCCTAAGGCGGTAACGATTAAGGCTTCGCCAATGGGTCCGGCGATGTTTTGCATGCTAATCGCTTGCTCGCTAGCTAGGTTCATCAGTGTTTTATAAATTCCCCAAACAGTGCCGAATAAGCCGATAAATGGCGCACTTGCCGCTATGCTAGCAAGTAGCGTTAGGCCACTATTATAGGGTAGTACGGCTTGATTGGCGGTAAGTTTTAGCTGGCTGGCCAGATAATCACTAGCACTGATAGCAGAAGTTTTACTTGCTTGAGCATAATCACTATGGGCACGTTTACCCAAAACGGCGAGCCGGCCAAAATTACCGTAATGTTTATAGAATTGTTTTGCCAGCTTCGTTGCTGTGGTGGAGCGATGTTGAGCCAGCAGTGCAATGTTAGTCTGCTCCTGTGTCCATAATCTGCCTTGGCGACGTTTAACGAGTACGGCTTTGGCGATGCGAGCACTGTTACGCAGCATAATAAACCATGAAAGACAGGAAAGTAGCAGTAAGCTGCTGGCGGCAAACAATATTACTGGCTCTAAGTTGATTAGCACACTCGTTATCTGGGTCATGTATTATTCCTAGCTTGTCGCTGAATTTTTGGTGTGGTTATTGTTTTTTTATCTAACTGAAAATTAATGTTTTGCATATACCAATAGTCGATTGCCCCAGTGTTTAGCTGAGTTGGTACAAAGCGCCATTGTTGAAGCGTTGTTATGGCACTGTTATCTAAGAGCTTATAACCACTGGATTTCAGCAGTTTTATTTTGCTTACCTCGCCAACGCGACTGATCAATAAATTTAATTGCACTTTCCCCTGCCAGCCGCGTTTACGTGCAAATCTGGGATAAACAGGGGCAGGGTTGTACAGATATCTGGCAACTTGCTGATTGTTTCTTGGTACATTGCTTGTCCGCTGAGGTGTTACTGGTTTGCTATGTGTTTTTTCTGCAATGGGGTGTAGAACGTTGCTTATTTTTGTTTTCGGCTGAGCATTTTGCTGAATCGCGAACAGTGTTTGTGTTGTTTGCTTATGGGAGTTAATTGTTGATGTGCTATTAGTGTCTTGGCTCTTTTTGTTTGCGGATAGCGGGGTAGTAGCTAAGTCATTCGCTTGAATTTCGGCACTGGCGGTGGAACTGATAAGGGGATTACTTTTGTTAGTAATTAATTTTTGTACTTTGCTGTTAATAGCATTATCTTGTTTAATTACAATGCCAGCTTGTCGTTTTTTCAGATCGTGGTTAACCAGCAAATTAACAGTTATGGCATCAAAGTTAGTTGGCTGTTCTTTTTCTATCGGCGCACTGGTGGCAAGTAATACTATAAAAAGGTGCACGGCAACGATAACAAGTGCTAACAGTAATTTGCTCATACGATGCTGTTATCTCATAAGACTAGCCAGAAACATTATGTTATTTGACTAATGGTAAAATAAACGAAGTAGTATACATTACCATAATGCGAATGAAAACTATTTGTCTTTGTGGCTTTATTCTCGGTGTTAGTTACTTGCTATTAGGTGAACAGCAAGTAACTAAAGCTTTAATTAAGCTAAGGTGCAACAAAAGTCAGGCTAGTAATATACATCAAGCTGACCACTTGTTTACCCGAGTGCATGGCATCAGTGTCTATGGTGTGAACACTCGATAACAGAAAGCGACCTTGCTCAGCTATATCTAGGGTTACTTGACCTTTAACATCGGTCGTTAATTCAATTTCTTTCTTACTCGGACTTAATAGAATAACTACCTTATTTGCTTGTGGCTCGCCGTTAAATAACGCGGTAAAGGTATTGCCATTTTCACTGACAGGCACTAGCTCATAACTGAGCTTAGCTGTAGTTTCACTGCGTCCAGCGCGGGCTTGTAAAATAGCACCTTGCAACTTCTCATCAGTACTTTTCCAAAACTGCCACCATGGTGTTTCATCTATCGACCAAGGTTGCCAGACACTATTACTGAATAAGCGCACATCGCCGTCACTGTTTACCTGTGCTTGCCAATGATCATCTGCTTGATTCAATGGGGCAATTACCTCACGGTCAGTAGTGAAGACCTGTGAACCCGCAAGTTTATTGATTTTATCACCGCTATCAGGTTGGCCGGGCTCACCTAAATAAACGCGCACCGGGCCGTTATCATCACGTTCTAGCCAAACCTCATGAGCGTTAACTTGCAAGCTAGCGATAGCAAGTAAGGTAGTGAATAGTGTAGTTTTAATATGAGCAAGAGACATTATTAATTTTCTTAGTGAATGATGTTATTTGGAGGGGGACATTAGCATAATGAGAATAATTCTCCTTTCGTTATTGGTGTATTGGTGTATAGCTAATTCGTTAGCCGCTAAGCGATGACATTATCAATATTGTCTGTTGCCGTTATAAATAGAATAACTGAATTTTGCGCCAATCGATGTTAATAATTATTGACACTGGGTTCCTTAAATATTACATTATGTTATATTTTATTAACATTGAAAGTAAGGTATGATTTTTAAAAATAGTAACTTTAGTGAACAAAGTGCTTGGATTAGTGTGATTTTTGCTATATTTATCGCCGCATTTTACGGTTATGGCATGATGCAGCTAGAGGGGAGTTTTTCTACCCATGCAGAACAGATAGTGTGGTTATGGATTGAGACAATTGTTGTCAGTATTGTTTTTGTAATTATCGCCTTTTCGATATTAAGTGTGATAAAAAGCAAAAATGGAGATGATGATGAGCTTGGCCTTATTGATGAAAGAGATGAAGCCATCGAAGTGAAAGCGACGCTTTGGGCTTACTTTAATTTACACTTTTGCCTGACTATATTACTGGTTCATGTTTTTTGTCAGAGTGTTATTGTTGATTATCCCTTTTTTTCTAACGTGCCGCCGGTGGACTTCTTAATTCACGGCCTAATGTTTGCTGGTTTATTAGTTGAGCTTGTTTTACGGGCTACGCAAATTTATCGCTACCGTAAGGCGGCTTAGTTCTGGTGAATAGTATATACCCGTTACCATTCAAGAGGCAGGTTTCAGAGTGCTTGAGCAATTTCAATTCAAGGCGCTGTGATAAAATAATGGTTGTTCCCTTATAAATCCAGCACTTTGATTGGTAACGGGTATAAGTAAAAAAGGCGAAAAATATGACGAAAAAAGCTAAAGGCATTATGAGTAATCAGCTGAGAAAAAAGCGCTTTGAAAAAGATGAAATGACTCAGCAAGCATTAGCAAAAAAATTGGGCGTCACTCGACAAACTATTGCGGCGATAGAGTCAGGTAAATACTCACCCTCTTTAGAGGTGGCCTTTTGTTTGGCCGATATATTTGCCACACCTATCGATGAGCTATTTCAATGGCAAGCAAATAGTGAGGGTGATTAACGTTAAGGGTTGTGACGTTAACCTCTATGAGCATCAGTTATAGCCAAAAGCCTAGGCACCAACAAATCCAAGCACTATAGTTATTCATTGAGTACAGATTTAATGACTTTTATGTTTAAGCGTTTCGCCATACGATTTAAGTTGGCTCTATCGGTTGATAATCTTCTTGCTGCCGCTGAAAAGTTACCGTTTTCTTCTGTTAGTATCTGGCTTATCAACTGGCGCTGAAATCCTTCGGTTGCTGTTTTTAGACTGGTATTTAGCTTGGTTATTTCAACGAATGAGAATTCAATGGTTTGAGCAATTTTGTTAGCTTGCCGAGGTGCACTTTTTAAGTTAACAAGTGCACCACAATCATCTTGTTCAATGGCGATTATGGTATTACCTGCCATCATGTTTAAACCGGTCAGTAATTCGTCGCTTAATTCAGCTTCGAAGCCTTTCACTTTAATGTCTGCAACGGCCTTGTAGCGTTGTTCACCATCAATCAGGCAGTGGAAATATTCAAGGTACGTTTAACTGCAGATAAGGACTAAAAAAAAAATTAAAGCTATTAACTCAAATCTTGAGCCCAGCTTGGAGTGCTGGTGAAAACAATACCAATACAGTAATATTTGATCGGGTCGAGATAGTTCGTGGCGCTACCGGTTTAATGGTAGGAGCAGGCAACCCATCAGCCGCCATTAATATGGTGCGCAAACGTGTTAATAGTAAAGACTTTACCGCTGCGGTAAATGTTGGTGCTGGCAGTTGGAATAATTATCGAGCAATGGCAGATATTGGCTCGGCATTGAATGAAAGTGGCACGGTTCGCGCAAGGGTGGTGGCCAGTTATGAACAAGGTGATTCTTTTGTTGATTTAGCCAGTAAAGAAACCACCGTTTTCTATGGCGTAATCGATATTGACCTTACCGATAAAACTGAACTTAGTTTTGGTAGCAGTTATCAAGATCAACATACCTCAAGTGATGATAGCGAGGTATATTTACCTTTATCTAAGCTTCACTGACATATTTAAACCGCAAAACAGACAAGGTTATCAAGGCAAGTATCTTGAGCCTATTAGAGGTAGTAACTACGAATTTGGTTTAAAGAACGATTTTTTTGACGGTGACTTAACAACCAGTGCCACTTTATTTAAAATTGAGCAAGACAATTTAGCACAGGCCGATACTGGGAGAACCGTGCCAGGAACTACTCCGCCAGCGGCTGATCTAACGTAAGATACTTTTGAACGTTTACTAAAAAAACCAGTTAAACAGCCGATTGTTGAACCAAGAGCTTATTGCAAACACTAATGTAAATCGATTTAATGCTCGATGGTTTAAAGCCGAAAATACGACAAGTATTTTTAATATCTCGACTTAATGCCGTGGAATGTGCAGCTAGACTTCGACTATAGCTAAGCGCACTGCTTAAATACGCGCTTACTGATAATCAGCACTCTTCTACCAACAATATTCAGACACCTAGTTAACGTTATTCTGTGATTTATCCATTGAACTATCTTCATTACATACCTTACTCTCGAAGCATAAAATAAAAATTTTAACCTGATAATAGTATTAGCTGTTAATCAACATAATGACTTTTATCATGTTTCTATTTGGTATAAAAAGTTTTTAAAGAGGGATAGTTTATATTGAAGGACTTGGTTTTTATTATTTACATTAAAAATAAGTGTTTATTATCAAATGGTTAGGATTAAATAAGGTGTTTGGTGCTAATGCACTCAATAAAGTGTATTGACATTTATATAAGTACGGATATACTTTTGACTAGGTAATGTGTAACACGTTAACTAATTAGACGGATGTATTGTGACTTTAGTCTCTAGCTACTTATTCTATTGTTTAGATATTTAATCACAAGGCGTCAATAGAAACTAATAAACTAAATATGCCTTTGCATAAATAGATAACTACGATAAATATATGGGGAAAATAATGATGAAAATAAATCAACTGTGTAAGTTAACATTGGCAATAGGAATGGCTCTGGGAACATCGGCTCTCTCAGTACAAGCGGCTGAATCACCAGAGCCTAGTAATGATGCTACTCAAGATATTGAAACAATCAACATACTTGGTTCGCGAGTTTCTAGTCGTACCTCAACAGAATCGACCTCGCCAATTGATATTATTGCGTCTAGTACACTCACCAAAGGGGGCTTTACAGAGTTAGGACAATCTTTGCAAGCAACGGCACCCTCTTTTAATTTTAGTCGAACTCAAGTATCTGACGGCTCAGATTTGTTTAGACCGGCAACATTAAGAGGTATGCAGCCGGATCAAACATTGGTTTTAGTGAATGGAAAGCGTCGTCATAGTCAATCTATTTTTGGAAATTTTGGTACTGTCGGTGGTGGTGCTGCAGGTACTGATATGAATGCTATTCCATTAACAGCATTAAAAAACGTACAAGTTTTACGTGATGGCGCTGCTGCACAATATGGCTCAGATGCTATTGCAGGGGTTATTAATCTCTCTTTGAAG
>SPKZ01004976.1_pt1 | contig 10899 bp, 7 predicted proteins | sample 2456571 | NCBI WGS metagenome assembly SPKZ01 (sample SAMN11192286, study PRJNA482655) | marine metagenome | biome: ENVO:00000447; feature: ENVO:00000244|ENVO:00000211|ENVO:00000569|ENVO:00002023; material: ENVO:00002151; isolation source: ocean water from marine abyssalpelagic zone ...
AGTTAGGATTCAAGTTTAAATCTGCAAAACGATATCCTAAAGCTTCAGTATCAAGAAGCTCTTTAATCTTGAAATCAACTGGTCTCCCGTTACCATCAGTAGCGTACAATCGTTTTTCTAACCATTCTTCGTCTGCTGGTAGTTTGTTTTCGGGACTATATGCTCTCCAAGCATCCCATATTCGGTCACAGTTTCCGTGATGCGCATAGAATACAGGGTCAAATCCAGATTCAGTAAATGTGGCCATTTGCCCACCAATCCAATTATGGATGTTGTTATGAAAGGACTGCTCTGCGATGCCATCTAGTTGGGAATCTCCACGTTTTTTAATAGCAGGATAGCCACCAAAAGTTTTATACTTATTGGCCCTAAAAGCTGCACCAACATTTATAAAGTCTTTAGGTATTTCATCTTTCTGTGAAACTAGCCTAGTAATGTTATATAAGGGATTGGATTCATCACCCCAATAGTGTTTGGGAATAAAGTTGGATTTTGTCCAATCCCAATAGTGAAGTGCCAATTTTGGTTCACTAACTGCTTTCTGCAGTTTTTGCTCCATTCCCCATAAATATAGTCTGTGCCAAGGCCATACATACCAGTTATAATGCATCTGGTTTGAGTACATGCTTGTTGCACAAAATGTTGCGTGCAACATTCCGTGCGCCGTCCAACCAAACGGGTCCAATGGAGAAATCTCTGAACGGTCTTTTAATATTTTAATAGCATCCTTTAACAACTTGATTTCAGGGTCATCAACAGGGATGTCTGCAATATTTTTTCGTGTTACAACCGATGATAAATTTGAGGTATCAGTTATATTTTTTTTCGTTTTAGGTTTGGTTTCGCAACCTGTAGGAATCAATGGTAATGTTCCAATAGCTAAAGTTGATAAGCTAACCTTTTCAAGAAAAACTCTTCTTGATGTGTTCTCTTTATTTTTCATCAGTCGGATTAGTTGAAAAAGGCTGCCTGTAATAGACAGCCTTTTGATTAGGATTACCCTTGCTTCACAAATTGAGCATCAATTACCAAAGTAACGGTATCAGCTACAACAATACTTCCAGCCTCGGTTACCGCACTCCAAGTCAGATTAAAATCTTTTCGGTTGATTTTACCTCTTATTTCAAAACCTGCTTTGGTTTGACCGTAAGGGTCTACCGCTACACCATTAAAATCAACATCAAGAGTTACCTCTTTAGTAACATCTCTGATAGTTAAATCACCTACCAAGGATTCTCCGTTAAAGGATTTAGAAGTGAAGGTCATTTCTGGATATTCATTTGAGTTGAAAAAGTCATCAGATTTCAAATGATTGTCCCGGTCGTTGTTTTTGGTATTTATTGATGCCGTTTTCGCTGAAAAGCTAAACTGTGCATCACTAAAATCATCTTCACCAGCTTCAACTGATGCTTGATACTCATCGAAGTGCCCTTTAACGGTAGAAATCATCATATGCTTCACCTTAAATCCGACTTCGGAATGTGCATTGTCAATACTCCATTTTGTTTTTACTACTGTTTCCATAGTTGCATTTTATATTATTTAAATTCTAATTATTCTTTCTTGCCATTTGCAAGAATAGGGGGTCTTTATAGCCTTTAAAGGCTTATCGTTTTTCTTTAAACTATTAGGACTAGCTTAAATACAGTTTTCTAAAATCTCCTGTTCGGTAAAGAGGAGACCAGTCTGGTGCTACCTCTGGTAGTGCTTTAGGCGCGTATTTTTCAAAAACGTCGTAAGCGTGAACAATTTTACCTCCTAAACCAGTGAGTTTAGCGTGAGTTCTAGGAATTAGGGCATCTGGCACTTCCATCACATCCTGATTCAAAATCGTGAAGTCAGCCAACTGGCCTTCTTTTATTTGTCCTTTTTTACCATCATCGCCAGTGAACCAAGCTGAACCATCTGTCCATAAAGCAATAGCTTCTTCTCGGGTCAAAATATTATCGTCACCATACATTTGGCGTCCTCCTCGTGATTGTCCTGTTGCTAACCAGTGAATAGAGTACCACGGATTATAGGAACTAACGCGAGTTGCATCTGTACCTCCACCAACAGGAATTCCCATTTTCAACATCTTTTTGATTGGTGGTGTTTGAGCCAATGCTGCTGCTCCATAATTCTTAACGAAATCTTCGGCTTGATAAGCGATTCGATTTTGAATAGCAATTCCCAAGTCTAATTTTGCAATACGCTCAAGAGTTCTCTCATCAAAAGTTTCACCGTGGTCAATAAATGTGCCCTTTGGAAGTTTACCGTCACCTGCTGCCGCAACTTCCTCATACATATCTAATAGAATTTTAGCAGATTCATTGTATGTAACGTGCTGTCTCCAAGGCCAGTTATTTTCTGCTAGTAACTTGTAAATAGGTAAAGCCACATCCCTAACATTAGATTCTAGATTTGGCCTTTGCTGTGCGAAGATTTCATAGTCGTAAGCAGCCCAACAAATATTTTCCCCACCACCAATAAAGCGATACATATCATCTCCATCACCTGGTTTAACCATATTTATCCATCTCTTGTAATCATTATATTCCTGTCCTCCAACTTGAGGGAACGTGTGAATACCTACTCTTACTGTGGATAATCCTTGTTTATTTACATCTTTTATTACGTCATATGCATCTGGATATACCATACCACCACCTCCAGCATCAGATAAAGAAGTTAATCCTAAGGCATTCATTTCATTCATAAAATGTTGTGTTCCCAATACTTGTTGGGGTCTAGTCATTTTAGGAAGCTTTGTAAGGGTTTTATACATTATAAGGCCAGAGGGAGCAGCAGTTATAATTCCTGTTGCACGACCGTGTCTATCTTTTTCAATTCGTCCTTTATGATATAAGTCTATTGGCTCATTGTCATAATTTAAGACCTCAATAGCTTTTCTGTTAAGCATCCCGTAAGCGTAGAGATAGAAAATATAGACAGGATGGTTGGGTGCGACTTTGTTAATCTCTTCAAGTGTAGGCATTCTTTTTTCTTTGAATTGCTCCCAAGAAAATCCACCGACTACGCGAATCCATTGTCCTTTTGGAGTGTGCTTCACTTCCTCAGCAAGCATTGCTAACGCTTCCTCAACAGAACTCACCCAATCCCAACGTAACTCCAATCCGTAATGTAATCCTTCACGAACTCCGTGGGTATGCGAGTCGTTAAGGCCAGGGATAACTCTATGTCCTTTGGCATCAATAACTTTTGTTTTCCTTCCGATTAAATCGGATACTCTGGTATTAGAACCAACTCGATAAAACTTTCCATCTTTAACTGCAAATGCCTCTGCATTCGGATTTTTAGGGTCTATAGTTGATACTTTGGCGTTGCGTACCACTAAATCTGCTGAACCATTTATTTGAGAATATGCGCTGCCAAAAACGGATGGAATTACTAGAGTTGACGCTCCTACAAGTGCCGTGTTTTTGATAAAGTCTCTCCTGCCAAGGCTACTATTTGTATTATTTTTCATAATTGGATGATGTTAGTATTAAATGAATGTTGACTGAATATCTGTTGCAAACGGGCACTCCATTATCACAATGAAGTACCCAATACTGCTTAGTTCTTTTTGTGACCTTCAGCTTCACTTGCTTCTTTACCTGTCATCCACTTACTCATCGTTTTTATGTAGTCAATACCAAGACCATAGGCACCACCATATTTCTTTGAAATTTTCACAATTTCATTGTACTTATCACTTCTCGCCCAGTCTCTATGTATTTCCAATAAGTACTGAAGAGATGTTATAGGCTTCACACCGGCCTGAATCATTCGGGTCATAGCCATATCGTGAGCTTCTTGTGAAGTACCACCATTAGCATCTACTACTACATATACATCATAACCATCCTCCAAGGAAGAGAGTGCTGCTGATAGTGTACATACCTCTGTCCAAAGACCTGCGATAACAAGCTTTTTCTTTCCAGTCTTTTTTACAGCCTCAACAACACGTTTGTCTTCCCAAGAATTCATTGTTGAACGGTCTATATAATTATCACTATTTGGATAGTATTCCCTAATTTCTGGGAAAACAGGACCACTAAAAGATTTCTCAGCAACCGTGGTTATAATTGTAGGCACGTTGTACAGTTTTGTTGAAGCCGACAATAAACCGACATTGTTCCTTAGTTCTTCAATAGGTTGCGATTCAACCGCAAATGCCATCTGACTCTGGTGGTCAATCATTAATACAGCGTGGTTTGTTGGGTTCAACAACTGTTTTGCTGCATTAGCAGGGTCATTATTTGGATTTGGGTTGTACATATCCCATTGGGCGAAGGATATTGTTGTAATAAAAAGTGCTACGATTGATAAACTTAATTTTCTCATTGTTTCTAGATTTTTTGTCAGTGTTGACGGTTAATTATTCTGTTTTTAATTGTTATTGATTATTGCATTGGTACTTCCATAAGAAGTAGTTCGGTATTGCTATCCGCTTTGATGTCTAGTTTTTGTACATCCCAAATTCCAAACCCATCTCTTTTATCCAAAGACTGCCCATTGACGCTTACTTTTCCATCAAGTACAAAAGCATAAACCCCATCGTTTTTAGCATCTTTTAAATCATATTCTAGGGACTTTCCATTTTCTAGAGAGGTCATATGAAACCAAGCATTTTGGTGAATCCATACACCTGCATCGTCCGCATTTGGTGATAAAACCTGTTGTAATTTGTTTTTTCTATCACTTGTGTCTAGTGTAATTTGGTCATATCTCGGCGTGACACTTTTTTTATTCGGAAAAACCCAAATCTGTAAGAACTTTACTGGTTTGTCAGGATTGTTATTGTATTCAGAATGCATTACTCCTGTACCTGCACTCATTACCTGAATATCTCCTGATTTGATAACCTCAGTATTGCCCATATCATCTCTATGAATCAAATCGCCTTCAAGAGGTATGGATATTATTTCCATATCTCTGTGCGGGTGTGTGCCAAAGCCCATACTTTCTGAAACGATATCGTCGTTTAAAACTCTTAGTACCCCGAAATTCATTCGCTCTGGGTTATGGTAATTTGCAAAACTGAAGGTGTGCTTAGATTTTAACCATCCGTGGTTGGCATCACCTCTTGTATCTGCCTTGTGTAATACGCTGTTCATTGTTTTATATTCTTTATTAGGTAAATGATTGTATCCAACTTTCTCAGCTTCCACGTTTTTGTTTTTACTTGAATTCGTTGCATTGGCTAAAGCGGAAATTCCAACAACTGTCATTGCTGTACCTGCTACCGATTTTTTTAAAAACTCTTTACGTTTCATTTGTTCTGTTGAATTTTATTTGTAATAGATTAAACCAATGACGTGCCATTCAATTATATTATTGATAATCAAATAGTTAACATGTTAATTGACAATAATTTTTTTCCTTTTTTTTAGAAAATTCCAATATTTGAGAAATATTTAGTTATTTTTAACAATCGGAAATATTCTAAACAATGGTTGCGTTACATCACGAATTATCAATCAAAGAATGGCTAATTGATGCTCTGCCTTATGAAGTCATATGGGCCGATGAGTCAGGTAAAATTATTTATGCTAATGCTAAGTTTTGTAAGCGTTTAGGTTATAAAAAGTCAGAGTTGATGAAGCTTTCCATTTATGATTTGAACGTGACGGTTACTAAAGAAAGTTGGAAAAATCATTGGGAAACAATCAAGGAAGAAAAAGCGCAATACTTCAAAGCAATTCATAAAACCAAGTCAGGTAAGTTTTATGATGCGGAAGTTTTTGCTCAATATTTCTCAAATAATGGAAAAAATATGATTTGTTCCATTATTAATGACATCACTGAATCGAGTTTTTATAGAAATCTGCTAAAGGATGCTGAATCGATAGCGAAAGTAGGTGGTTGGAAATTCAACTTACAAGACAATTCCATAATCGTAACAGAAGAAGCCTTCTGTATAATGGATACAAAACAAAAAGAAGCCTTTTTGCCAGGGAGTGCAGTTAATTTTTTTAAGGATAAAGACAAGGCAAAACAACTATTTAGAAATGTTTGGAGGAATGGGAAAGGGTTTGATGAAATACTAGAAACAAATACTGTTCCTTCAAAGTTTGTTAGGGCAAGCGCAAAACCCATTAAAAAGGGAGATAAGCTATTCAAGATAATAGGGATTTATCAAGATGTAACTGAACAACATAAGAAAGAGAACAGACTGAAGTTTTTTAAAGAGATTATAGACAATGCCCAAGATTTAGTTTATGTATACAATCGAGAGGGCAAGCTTCTCCATTATAGTGATACCGTTTCTAGACAATTAGGTTTTACTAAAAAGCAACTGGATGATTTTTCAATATATGATTTAGATGCAAATATCACCAAAGAGTGGTGGTACAACCATTTTGATGAATTAAAAGAAAAAGGTTCTATGCATATGGAATGGTTAGTAACTAGAAAAGACGGCACTAAGTTCCCTGCGGATATTGTTGCTAATCATTTGATATATGAAGGGGAAGACATTAATTGTGCGGTCGTTAGAGATATTACTGAACGGAAAATGCGAGACCTAAAACTCTTTGAGGCACTGGAAGAGATTAAATCCCTAAAGACTCGACTCGAAAATGAAAATGAATATTTGCAAGAAGAAATAAGTAGCAAAATAAATGCGGACAATATTGTTCATAATAGCGAAACCTATTCAAAAGTTTTAGAGCAAGTACATCAGGTGGCTCCGACAGATACCACCGTTTTAATTACAGGAGAGTCTGGTACAGGAAAGGAGTTATTGGCAAGTGCCGTACATAATAATAGTCTTAGAAAAGAAAGACCTCTTATTAAGATTAATTGTGCCACCTTACCAAACGAGCTTATAGAAAGCGAGCTTTTTGGTCATAAAAAAGGGGCATTTACAGGTGCTATTCAGGATAAAATCGGAAAATTTTCACTAGCAGATAGTGGAACTATTTTCTTGGATGAGATAGGTGAATTACCAATAGATTTACAGCCTAAACTACTACGGGTGCTCCAAGAGGGAGAGTTTGATAGACTTGGAGGTAACAAAACACAAAAGGTGGATGTGCGCATCGTGGCAGCGACCAATAGAAATTTAGAAGATATGGTGAGAGAGGGTAAGTTTCGAGAAGACCTCTATTATAGATTGAATGTTTTTCCAATAGATAATATTCCGCTTAGGGCAAGAAAAGAGGACATACCGCCATTGGCTCAATATTTTCTCGAAAAATACTCGGCCAAAGCTGGAAAAGTCTTTAAAAGACTTTCCAAAAGAACTATCGAAGCACTTTTGAATTATAATTTCCCAGGTAATATAAGAGAGTTAGAAAATCTTATTGAGCGAGCGGTCATTATTGAAAGTGGGACTACTTTGAATCCTGGCTCTTGGATTCCAAAATCCGTTGCAGAAATTTCCTCAACTGATTTTAAATCCTTCGAGGATATGCAAAAGACATATATAATAGATGTATTAAATCATACAAAATGGCGAGTTAGTGGTCCAAAAGGGGCCGCCAATATTTTAAATATGAAAGACAAAACTCTTTTTGCTAAAATGAAGCGATTGGGGATTGAGAAAAAGATTTCCCCAAAATAAACCTTAGAAAATAACAATATTCGTAAATGTCAAACACAGGATTAATAATAGAGGAAAGAAGCAGGGACATCGGTAATTTTTTAGTAGGCCGTCTAATTCCTTTCAGAAAAAAGAGAATGGTGGGTCCATTCAGTTTTATTGACCATATGGGGCCAGCTGAAGTAAGCGAAGGAAAGTATATGGAGGTTGGCCAACATCCACATATTGGTTTATCAACGCTCACATATTTATTTGAAGGTTCTATTATGCATCGTGATTCCACTGGTGCAGTAAAAAGAATTTTACCTGGAAATGTAGGTTGGATGACCGCTGGAAATGGCGTAGTTCACACGGAGCGTACACCAGAGGAAATACGAGATGGAAAGACCTATCCAGTTCACGGTTTTCAGATTTGGGTAGCACTTCCAAAAGACAAGGAGGAAATAGAACCTCATTTCTCGCATACTGACAAATCAGAACTTCCTACTTGGGTTGAAAAAGGTGTAGAATATACTTTGATTGCTGGAAAAGGATATGGCAAAGAATCATCTGTACCAGTATATTCAGAGCTTTTTATGCTTCAACTAGTATCAAAATCAAAATCCACTTTTTCGGTAGGCGGAAATCTTAAAGGAGAAATTGGTATCTGTGTTGTGGAAGGATATATTGAAGCGTGCGATGAAAAAGTAAGTCAAGGCAATATGCTCATTTCCAAAGAAAATGATACTTGTGATATTGTTATTGGGGAGAATACCCGAATCCTTATTTTCGGTGGTGAACCTCTTCCAGAAGAACGTTTTATTGAATGGAATTTTGTTTCTTCTAGCAAAGAAAGAATTGAGCAAGCTAAACGCGAATGGGTCAACAAAGAATTTAAAATGGTACCTAATGAAACAGGTTATATTCCTTTACCTAAACCTATTTTGGATAGGATGAAGTGATTCTCAGTCTTATATTTAATTCAAACGGAACTAATTCTACAGCCAAACTATATTAACCAATTTTCTTTCTTAGAAGAGTCATATCCTCACTGACCTTTTTCTCAACTACTCTCGCGTAAATTTGGGTCGTAGAAAGTTTGGTATGACCCAGCAATTTGGAAACCGTTTCAATAGGAACTCCATTGCTAAGAGTCACCGTAGTTGCGAACGTGTGGCGTGCCATATGAAAAGTCAAATTCTTTTGTATACTACACAGGTCGGCTATCTCTTTCAAATAGCTGTTTAGTTTTTGATTTGATAGCTTTGGCAAGAGGGTGTTTTGCATTACTGTTCTTGGATGTTCTTCATATTTTCGAATGATTTCTAATGCTTTTGGTAGTAGTGGTATTTTGAACGATGTACCCGTTTTGATTCTTTCCCCCATTATCCAATATTCGCCATCAATGCCAATACCAATATTGGAAGGTTTCAAATTTATAATATCGATATAAGAGATTCCAGTGTAGCAACTAAAAATGAATATGTCCTTAACTATACTTAATCGCTCGACCTTAGAATTCAAATCCTCAATTGACTTTAGTTCGTAACTAGAAAGAAACTCCCGTTCCTTTTTCTCAATGTGTATTTTATAGTTGGCAAAAGGGTCTTTTTGAATCCAACCTAATCGATGTGCCAATGTAACCATACGACGGAGCCGTTTGATATGCTTCATTGCCGTGTTATTTCCAATTCTGCTTTGTCCGCTTTTAGGAATATAGCTTCGTAGATAACTTTCAAAACCGACAATGAATTCATAACTCAATTCATTTAGGTCTATATCGTTTTTACCATACTCAGAAGAGATATATGAAAGCATATAGCGCTGACTGGTTTTGTAGTGCCCTAAGGTATTAGGATGAAGATTATGCTGAAACTTTTCGTTATGATAGGTAATAAGTTGCACAAAACTGAATCGCTTTTTAGACTTGCCAAGTAATCTGTCCTTTATTGTCTGAACATCAAATGTTGATTCTTCTGAACAAAGTTTATCATATATTCTATGGATGTCTGTCTGAAGGCTGTTTAAGTAGAGATTTAGATTCTTAGAAACCTTACCAGAACCGTTTGCTCGTTGAGTTTTCTTATTCCAGCTGTCAACATTAATTTTTCGCTTTAAACTTACATTAACACGTTGACCATTTAAGGTCAACCTTAAATACAGATTCGCCTGATTATTTACTGCTCTATTGGCATATATCCAGAAGAGAATAGAGAATGTTGATGAAGTACGCATAGCTGTCGTCTTTAATGGTTAAACATCGATAGACGAAAGTCAAATCAACTATACTAATTTTCAGTAAGTTACATAAATCTGTCAACATTTTAGGTAACAAATAAGATATGTTGACGATTTGTGACCTTTTAGATGCAAATGATATCAAATTATATGATTGCCCTAAAACTAGAAAACCTTGCAAATCATAAGATTTACAAGGTTTTTGAGGAATTTGATTTCCTATTTAGCGGTCTGGACGGGACTCGAACCCGCGACCCCCTGCGTGACAGGCAGGTATTCTAACCAACTGAACTACCAGACCAAGGATTTTATCTTATAAAGACTCCTGCAACAGCGGGATTCAAATCTTGTAACAACGCTTGTGGTAAAGCGAGGGCAAATATACATTCCCTTTTCGATTTCAACAAAATTATTTTAAGGTCTAAACGAACTTTTGACGCTCGACCATAAAGGTGTTCAATACCTGCGAGAAATCAGCACCGACATCGGCCTGTACGTATTTGATCTGGTATTGGGCACATTTCAATTTCAAGGCATCGACATAGGCCTTCACTTTTTCGGCATAGCCGTCTTTGATGCTATCGGCATAGAGGTCCAAATGCTCGCCGGTTTCCACGTCGATAAAGCGCTTGGGGGCATTGTCGAAATCGAAGTCCAATTCGGTGCTGCGGTCCATCAAATGGAAGAGCACCACTTCGTGTTTGTTGTATTTCAAATGGCGCAGTGCCTCGAAGAGTTCGGCCTCTTCGACTTCGGTCTGCAGCATATCGGAAAACAAAAAGACCAGACTGCGACGTTTGATCTTTTCGGCGATCTGGTGCAGGTAGCGGTAGGTGCGGGTGCCTTTGCCCGTCGTCTTCGCATCGACCAGGCCGTTTAATTTGTTCAGCAGCACCTGGTGGTGGCGCTCGCTGCTTTTCTCATTGATATAGAAGTTGTAGGCGTCTGAATAAATGCTCAAGCCTACGGCATCACGTTGCTTTTTCAAAAGGTGCATCACCGCCGCGATGGCCAAGACCCCGAAACCGATCTTGTTGAGGTTTTGGATCGATAAGGCCCCGACTTCGGGGTAGTACATGGAGGCGGAGTCGTCCAAGATCATATGGCAGCGGAGGTTGGTCTCCTCTTCATAGCGTTTGGTGTAGAGCTTG
>SPKZ01012457.1_pt1 | contig 10894 bp, 12 predicted proteins | sample 2456571 | NCBI WGS metagenome assembly SPKZ01 (sample SAMN11192286, study PRJNA482655) | marine metagenome | biome: ENVO:00000447; feature: ENVO:00000244|ENVO:00000211|ENVO:00000569|ENVO:00002023; material: ENVO:00002151; isolation source: ocean water from marine abyssalpelagic zone ...
ACTTAGGTGTATTTCGTTCGTTTAATCGACCACATACCAGTAACGATAACGCCTTTGCAGAGTCTGTATTTAAAACATTAAAATATTGCCCCCAATACCTTGTAAAAGGCTTTGAAACTTTAAAGGATGCACAGGAATGGGTATTAAAATTCACGCGATGGTATAATCAACATTTGCACAGTGGTATAAATTTTGTCACGCCTAATCATCGTCATAATGGTAAGACACAATTAGTACAGAGGAAAATAGTTCTTGAAGCAGCTAAAGCAAAGCACCCTGAACGATGGTCAGGTAAAACAAGAAACTGTGAGCCGCAGGGAGATGTTTATATAAATAAACCAGCTGATGAAGTTAAAGATAACCAAATTAAAGCAGCATAATTAAAGTAAATCATTGCAACTATGTTGACAGCTTCCGCAATACTGGGCTGATTTTCTTTAAGACAATAGGCAATGAGCCCAGCAAGCATATTCAGCATGAATCCATTAGGACTAAGGTGTCTCGTGTGTTCTACATAAGAAATATTTTTCAATTGGTCATTAATCGTTTCAATTAACAAGCGCTTTTTAAGATCCCATAACGATATAACTTTTTTCTTCATGATTTTTCTTACATTCGAGACTAATTCAACATCGTTTTCTAATAACTCTTCTGCTAATGCTTTACTTAAATCACCTTTGTCACCGTAAAGTTTTCCAGATAATGACTTTACCATTGAAGGAATTGGCTTTCTGTCATCAATATTTCCTTCGGTTATTTTGACCGATAATATCTCACCTAAATGATTAACAATTAAGTGTTGAGTTAAAAAGTAGTATCAAGGTTAATAGCTCAAAAGATTCTAATAACCAACGATTATGGCAATTACTCGAAAAACTAGACCTAAGTCTTTCTGATGTTGATGCTCATGAATATTTTAAAAAGTTAGGACTTGGTTCAAATAACTTACTTTTTATTGCATGTGAATTGCTTCTAGTCGGTCAAGGTACTTGAAAACATCACTACTCCACGTCTTGATTAAATAAAGCTTGAAGCTCAAACCCAGAACAACTGGTAACACTTTACCATTAAACAGTACAAGTTTACTTTACATTCAAGATCACGCAACAGTTAAAAATATCCTTAAATGCAATTACAATGCTAATAACTCGATATTCTGATAACGGTGGTGTCATAACTATTTAAGTAATACGTTAGCGAAAATGATATATTCAAACAATTACTTATCTATGAAATTCAGATAAAGAATTTTATTCTAAAATTACTAGGCATTATGAGAGAAATAGAAATTAAAGTTAAAGTTAATAATTACCAAGAAGTAAATTCATTATTAACTGAAAAAGACTGGAATCCATCACCACCTATAAACCAACAAGATATTATTTTCTTAAATAAAAACATTTCATTTTCACAAATTCGAAGTGGAACCCCAGTAACTAGAATTAGAATTCAGGGTGATAACGATTTCATCTTAAATGTTAAAGTATCCCAATCCAATGAACTGGATTGTATAGAGCATGAAACTAAAGTTGAAAACATCAACGAGACTTTAAATATATTATCTTTATTAGGTTTACATGAAGTAATGCAAGTAAAAAAAATTAGGCAAATGGGTAAAATTGGAAACCATACCGTATGTTTAGATATTGTGGAAGGCTTAGGGTGCTTTATTGAATTTGAAATTCTAATATCTGACCAAAAAAGTGATATTAATAAGATGAAAAATAAGATTTGGCAAGAGATTATTTCTCTTGGTATGACTCAGGATGACGAAGTATTGTGCGGATATGACACTTTACTCCACAAAAAACTATAAGTAGCATAATAATATAATTAAAAGTAATATAAACTATCAACTTTAAACAAAAATATTCATATTAAGTAATGTCAAAACAACTCTCTTTATTAATTGAAGATACCCCATCACTTACATCTCTTCCAAGCGCTAAAGTAAAAGCAGCAGATAAGGTAGGTGTTCACTCATGGACAAATTTCTACGCTTCTTTTTCAGAAAGATTCGTTGACTATGCAATTAAAGCCCTTGATATTAAAGATAAAGACATAATATTTGATCCGTTTGTAGGCGCAGGAACAACACTGATTGCCTCACACAAAAATAATAAAACGGCCGTAGGGGTTGATATAGACCCTTTTTCTTGTCTATTATCAAAAACAAAAACAGCTACCAATACAAATATTAAAGACGTAAAAGAAATTCTTCAACCAACACAAAGCCAAAAAATACTAAGTAGTTTTTCCAAAGAAGCCTCAAATATTTTTGATGATGACTGCTTACGATATGCTTCAAAGGTTTTTTCTCGTATAGTAAAAAAGGTTGGGGTAAGAAAAGATAAAACATTAACTGCTATTTTAGATGACACTGAAGGTAAATTCGACTCTGTAGCTTTAGCCTTAACAGCCTTATGTATTGGCTCATCAGAATCAGCAAAATTAATTAGAGGTTCAAATCCTACTTGGTACAGAAAAGCGGAGGAGGGTGAAAAAGATACATTTAAAGCCTTATTTGAAGCTACTTCTATTGCTTGTGATAAAATGCATGATGACTTAATTAAAATACAGCCTTCAACTAAAAAAATAAGAGTTATAAACGCTGATATAAAAAATGAAGCTGCAAATATTGATCAGAACTTTGCAGACTTTATTATTACATCTCCACCTTATTTAACGCGAATTGATTATGCTATTAAACACTTACCTAATTTATCTATTTTAAGTGGTTTGGTAAATTTCAACTTTGAAAGCCTTCGAAAAAAAATGATTGGTACGCCAAAAATTGTAAATAAGGGGGAATTCGATAGTAAATGGGGGAATCTGTGCATAACAACCTTAAACTCAATTAAAAATCATAAGAGTTATGCGAGTGAAAGTTATTATATTTGGACCTATTACCAATATTTTGATGCTTTATTTAAAACATTTATTAATTTTAAAAAATATCTACGAGTAGGCGGAAAAGGAATTGTAGTACTTCAAGATTCTTTTTATAAGGAATTACACATACCTTTAAGTGACATAGCAGTTGAAATGTTAAACTCTATCGGCTTTGATGCCGAAGTTATAGTCAAAGATGAAGTTAAAATTAATATGAAACAATTAAATCCTGCTCATCAACAAATAAAATTAGATTCTAAAACATTTGAAAATGTCATCTATTTTAAACTAAATGATTAGTAGTCAGTTGAAACATATTTAGGTTCCTCAAAATCTATAAATCTAGATAATTCATTAAAATTTGAAAAATCATTAAAAGATTGGCATGTTTCTATAAAAGGACAAGTTCCATTACAAAGAGGATATATATCGTCAGCTATATCAAACTCTTTATCATCAGCTTTACATAACGGTTTTTTATTAATACAAATACTTCGACCTATTTGCCACTCTATATAATTTACGTCAGCTACGTTTAGCCCAGCATAGAACGCTATCAGTTTTTCAGCTTCAGAAACAGCTTTTCTCAATTGCCTAACTAAAGAGCCTCGTGGGTTTGGAGCTCCTTCTAAAAATTTAAATAATACAGGATCCGCAGGAATAACTCGGCCAGTTCTCACATATGTCCGCATAATATGATAATCAACTGCAGGTCTAACATTTTTATCATCTGCAAACTCAATGATTGACTCCTTATAAAGGTCATGAGACAAAACATTTGTCTTTTTCCTTAAAGCATCTTTGTTATATCCTAGGAATTGATCCATAATTTCGTGAAACTCGGACCGTTCACTTTTATCCTCATCCCCTAAAATAGAACCATTACACTGTTTATAAAACAATTCCAAATCACCTTTATATCGCCTTTGGAATACTTGACCAACGTTACGTAGTATCTCAGCACGTTCTTTTGCTCTTATTCTCTCTTTTTTAGGGTAGTCTTTTAGCCAATTTTCTAAATCTTTTGATTTTACAGATAACAAAGTGTCTACAATATTTTTACCGGTTTTTAGCAGATTATCAGCTAGAGTATCCTGCATATAATCCCAATTAAACTGGTGACATATAGAAATAAAAGAAACTTTGAAAGCTAACTGAATATGTTTTGGAAAACTTGACCAATAAAAAACTTCGCTTGGACGAACGTAGCATTTTAAAACATTAGCATGCTCCATACATGCCATATCATCGACATGAAAAGCATTCCCTGTAGATAATATCTGTTCAAGTTTTGACATAATGATCCAAATGTTCAACTTTACTTGCCAAATACTCTTTTACAACCTCATTCACGGTTATATCTAAATGTATCCGCTTAACTATGTGAATACCAGCTCTTTCAAGAGCATTTTCTTTTCTAGGGTTTGCTGTGCCTAATTGAATTTTTGAAATACCCATTTCTTTTAATACTTCAATAGCTGCATCATAATTTCGGGGATCTTTAGAATGACCTAAGTGATTAAATGCTTCTGCGGTGTGTATTCTCAATTTTTGTTGCAAGCTAATAGACTTTACCTTTTCTTTTAAACCAACTCCTCTACCTTCTTGATATAAATAAATAATAAGACCCCCATTCTCTTCAACATATTTGAAGGCAGAATCTAGCTGTAAAGAGCAATCGCAATCTTTTGCGCCAAATGTTTCACTGAATAAACATGAAGAATGAATACGTACGAAAGGGGCCAATGAGTCTATATTTTTGTATATGACAACGCCTTCTTGACCTTTTTTATTGAAATAAAATAATTCGAAATCACCATGCATGGTAGGCAATTCTATAGTTGTTTCCATTTTTTTACGATCCTAAAGAACTCATTTTTGAGATAAAGAAAATTCCTTTACTAGTGAAAATCTCACCTTTTTTCTGCAATAAATATATCATATATGAGGTACTATCTCTAACAAACCATATTATTTAGTACTTAGAAATATATTTTTCAACGTAAAGAAATAAAAAAAAGGAACTTTTATATGATCATCAGCTTAAGCGGTAAAATTTCTTCTGGTAAATCTTTAACAAGTAAAATTATTCAATATTACATAGCGGGCAGTAAAGACTCGAGTGTGTTTAAAACTCCTATTGAATACTGGGATGATAATTGCGAAAAACTAAGTAAACTATCTGGATTTGAATTAAAAAGTTTTGCGCATAAAATCAAATTATTGGTGTCCGTATTAATTAATTGTGAAGTGAGTGACCTTGAAGATAAAAAGTTTAAGGAAACAACATTAGGACCTGAATGGAATGTATCAATAGATATGTTTGAAGCAGAAGCATTTGCTAGAGATGGTGAGTTAACTCCACGTAAATTAATGCAATTATTAGGTACCGATTGCGGGCGTGATATAATCCACCCAAACATATGGATAAATGCACTTTTTTCTGACTATAAAAAAGTCAATGGCAAATACCCAAACTGGATAGTTACTGATTCTAGGTTTATTAATGATAATGAAAGACTTAAAGAATATAAAGCTTTAAGAATTAGAATAGAAAGACCAAACATTTTAACCAATGATGGCATTAATAATCATTCCTCAGAGACCGCTCTCGATAATGTCACTGACTTTGACGAAGTGATAATTAATGATAAAAGTATTCCCGATTTAATGCTTAAAGTAAAAAACATATTAATTAACCATTCTATTATCTAAATGACCTCCCCCAGGCCAAGGCTTTTCGCTTTAATTCAAATTCGCTGCTCGAAGAGGGGAAAACTTTGCGCCGCAAGCGGCGCAGAATTAGACCCGTAGAGATTAATATGTTTTAGCTCTATTATTGCTTGCGTGTAAATCTTTTATGTACTCGATTGGCCACTTAACTTTGAGTATATTATATTGACATAATATTTCTTTCAAATTTATTGATGATGTTTTAGCCTTAATATAATCTATCGAATATTTGGTTAAATTCCAATGTAAGTACTCAATTGGATGTTTATCTACTCTGCTCTCCAATAATACAGCTATTGAACCAGATACTTTTTCAGCGCTACTTATATCATTATTTAGAAGATGTGCATCAGATAGACCTAGAGTTGACCAAAGCAAGCAATCTATATTTCCTGTTGAGCGTGCGAAATCAATAGCGTTGTTATAGGATGGAATTGAATTTCCAATTTGATTTGCATGTCTATAACTTTCACCTTCTGCTAAATATGCATTTGCTAAATCACGAACAGATTTAAACTTTTTAGCACTTTTCACTGCTGCAGTAGCATTTTTTATAGCTACATCTTCCTTACCAGACAAAGCATATGTACGAGCCATTGTACGATATACTTTTGATTCTAATGCAGGATTTATATTCCCCTTTTCAAACCATTGATAAATCCGATCAGCCACTCTTTCAGCATTGCTATATTGCCCCATATCTCTATAAAGAGTGTTAATTGTTCTTAATGCATCAATTTTATCTTCTATTGTAGCTAATTGAGATTTTGGAATTCGAGCTGCCACTGTAAATGAACGGAAATACTGATTTAATCGTAAGTAGCACTTTGACTCGAGTAAATCTAATTTTATATTTAGAATTGAGGGAGCTTCATCCACACGAAGTTCCCGAAGTGTTTCCAAGCAGCTACCATAATTTCCAATAAGTAAGTTATTAGTAATTTCACCCAAAACAATCTGATTTGATATTGTATGGTTTGATGTTTGTAAAGTGTTTCTCATCATTGAAAAGACCTCATTAGACGAATCTATATTCCCTTTATTTTGTAAATCCAAAGCAACTAATAACGCTTGTTCATGAAATTGATCAAAATCTTCTGCCTGATAATTTAACTTAAGCTGAACATACTTATCAATAAATATTTCTTTATCTGACTCTATTTTCTTCAAAATATCAATGGATATGGGTTTAATATATTTTTGCGGTATTTGTGTAAAAATCGTTCGCCTAACCGTTTCATGACTGAAGCTATAACAGTCTCCTTTATTAAATAAAATTCCACTTTGACCTAACTCTTTAAGTACAGAAACCAATTTAATTTAATCTAGTTGGGTTAGCACCTTTATTAACAAAGGATCATAATTAATTTTTTCAGGAAAAACACAAAGTAAATATAATAAATTTTTAGCTTCATCCGATAATGTATCTAAACGTTTAGCGTAACTCGGCCCAATCTTTTTTGATAAAAAGTCCTTTATGTCAATTATATCCCTTCCTTCCATCCATTCTTTGATGTATAGGGCTCTCCCTTCGCATTGAGACGATATGTCAGCAATTTCTTGAAGCGATATATCATTGTCATTTGTACTTTGATACCACTGTTGAAGAGCTACATTTGAAATAGGTTCTAAATTTATAAACTCAATTTCAGCAAAGCTAAATTCTGCACTGTTATTTGTAAAAAAAGCTCTGCCTTCTGTTACTTCATCATTTAAAGCCATATAAAGATAGGAGTCTGAAGGTAAAGTTAACGCCAGCCCTTTAATAAAGTCCACGACTTCAGTTGAAGAGCTTTCTAATCTATCCAAAAAAATGGCGATTTTCCCTCCCTGTTCACTATACAGATTTAACAATTCAGAGAATGTTTTAGTAATATTATCATGCTTTTCAATTAACTCTTGGCTTTTAATTGTGGGATCAGTTGCAACTCCTGCTGCTTGTACTTTTTCAAATACTACGCTAGCTGTTTTCTTAAGACCTGGAGCAAGATACCTCAGACCATCCGAACATAAAGCAGAAAGTGTTGATAGAGCTATGCTACTAGCATTATTTTGAATGTATCCCATAAAATCATCAAAATTCAACTCTTTATCATCGACCTCATGTAATATTTGCTGTAATAAGTTAACAGCTACATCTTGAACACTACTAGCGTTTGGCTCAATAACATGTGTTATACAAGTTATTCCTTTTTGCTTAATAATATTAGTAGCTTGAAGCAATAATTCACTTTTCCCTACGCCCGTAGGACTCACAATACAAAATTTATTTATATTTTTACAATTATCTACCAGAGTTGAAAGCTCTGTTTCCCTTCCAAAAAAACTCATTGATATACCCAAAAAAAATCAAGTAGGTTAATATTTAAATCTTATAATATTAGCGTCATTTTTGTTGCCAAAAACAAATGGAATGGCTCTTCATTACCCAGAGTAACATATTGTAATTTTAATAGTTTAAATTTAAAGTAAAGGCTCCACTAACAAGTATTTACGGTGAATAAAAAATTGCCCCTTTAATCTAAGGTTAGTAAACGAATCAAATACAAAAAAACAACTAACTCTGTGCCCTAATGAAAGTGCTAACACCGCTCTAAAAGCGCAGTTATTTACCGAATTTTAGATGTTTTCTTTATTTCTATCGATATTTAATATTTTTGAATTGTTGAATTGTTGAAAATTTCCGCTATAAATTTGTTAACAAACTGATTTTACGCTCTTCAATATCATAAAATAATTTTAAATAGCATCATTACCTATCCATATAAGTTTCAAAATTATTTACTAATAAAATCAAAAATATATTTATTCGTTTAATGAATTGATACTCGTATTCCGGATACTTCTTGGCACAGCTGCCTCTATTGTCATTTGCAATCGTTGTGACAGCAGAATTAAATACTGCAAGCAGTGCCTCACCAATTAGGTATTTAAAAATCCGTAAAAGAGCTAACAAACGGCATCAGAATGCCTACCAAGGCTGACTTAACCACGAAAACATACCGAGAGCGCATGGTGCAAAAAGTGACGTATCAGGGTTCCAAGATAATATCGCTATGTGATTTACTCAATAACAAGAAAAAATGCGCATTTATTAATTTCAAACCAGACAAAAAACGAAAGACTAAAGATACTTTATCCCATTGCTGCCACAAAATTTGTGCTCCTTTTCTTCGTCATAATTTTCTAAGAGACGAGAAGTTAACAAGGGGACTTTGGAAAGCCCTAAAAAAACCGAAAATTCAATAAGCGTTAGATCACTTTATTTATATAACATCCTGAATTAATAAATCATTCTTTATACATTTATGTCAAATAATCTTCGGCAAATACCTGCGGGTTACCGTCGGCAGCACCATTGAAACACAAAAAATAAGCAACCTGTAGAATTGTTTATTTTGCCAAAACATAAAATTAATCTGATCCAAATAAAAACTCAAGAAAAATTTAAAATAATAATCAACGACTACTACTTAGATGGAAAAACAGGTGATATTAAGGATCATTATAAAATAATTTTTTGGTAGTTGAACCACAGGCATATCTTAATAATTAAATATCTATATAAACTACTATATACAAAAGATTTTTTAATAAAACCGAGGGATATAAAAAACAATATTCCATTAAAATTAAGGTATCAACTGTCTAACATCACATTCGAGTTTTTCTGCCAAATAATAAGCTTTTTCAAGTGAAACACCAATTTTTCCTAATTCAACTCGACTCAAATAACTTCGGTCCAATTCTGCTAAAAAAGCAAATTTTTCTTGAGTGATCCCTAAAGCTTCTCGTTTAGCCTTAATATTAAGGCCAAATTGTTTAGCTAATTCTTTATTGTTCATTTGTCTCCTCCAAAGAGGTAACAAAGTATCTAAGACTTGCGGTTTAGTAGTCCACGACCTATAATCCCACGTCTTTTAGTCCTCGTTGAATTTAAAAAAGTGACTTGCTTAAATTATGAATTGGATACTGTGATGAATTGTGTCGAAATAAAAGTATTTGAACCACTATGTTCAATAATTAAAGATGAGCACTTTGATCACTTTACTATCACTCAATTAAGAACAGCTTTCATGCTGAAATTAAAGGATAAAACAACAAAAAACGAAGCTGGTAGAATTGTTTATCAGCAGGTTTTAAGATTGAAAAATAAAGGGTTGTTTTCAAAAAAAGAGACTGAAAGATCACGTGATTCATATATTCCAAAACACCATTTTTCACAGAAGTTAATCTTATTTCTAAAACAACAAAAGATAAAAAAATAAAAAGTAATTTAGTAGAGACTATTTTAATCTCAGAGAAAGGGACTGATGATGTTCAAATGGTTCAGCTAAAAGATCAACTTAAGGAATGCAAAGTTGATCTTCTTTCATCAATTTCAGAATCTAATGAATATATTCAATTAATTAATGCTTACCCTAATGCCAAAGACTATTTAAAAACTCAATATCATAATTCTTGCGAACAATCATCCAATTTACTTGGAAAAATCAAAGCGATCAATACACTTTTACAACACTTATCTGGAAATTAAACTTAATGATATTAAGGTATTGGCAACGGGAAAGTGTAAAAATTGCTCTTGACCATTTTAGCTCTAAAAGTAAACACTTTTTGTGCTTAGCAACGCCTGGAGCAGGAAAAACAGTTATGGCTGCAGAGGTAGCCTCAGAGCTTTACGAAAAAGGGCAAATCGATTTTGTTTTATGTTTTTCTCCTTCAGTCACTGTATCACAAAGCATTACTTATACATTCTCCAAACGTTTTAATGCTCGATTCGATGGTGTTATTGGTGCCGTTGGCTGTTCTTATACTTATCAAAACATTTTGTTTTTTGAAGATGACTTTTGGCAGTTGCTCAAAAAACATCGCGTGCTAGTTGTTTTTGATGAAATACATCACTGTGCTGGATCATCATTAGAAAATGCGAATGCTTGGGGTGAAGAAATAATTCAAAACATCCAGCAGCAAGCTACTTATACCCTAGCTTTAACCGGGACTCCATGGCGTTCAGATAAAACGCCTATCGTATTATCAAACTACAGTAATACTGATGCAATAATAAAATGTGATTATGTATATGGTCTAAAAGAAGCGGTTCGAGACAATGTTTGTAGACGTCCGAAATTAGTGTTAATTGATAACGAAAAATTGTCAGTTAAAGGAGATTAAGTATCTTAAACCAAGGTGATTATTACGTGTTTTTCTAGCTTGTCCAATACGATAAAAAACTAGCGTAAATAAAGTTTGTACACCACTTTATTTA
>SPKZ01009196.1_pt1 | contig 10893 bp, 10 predicted proteins | sample 2456571 | NCBI WGS metagenome assembly SPKZ01 (sample SAMN11192286, study PRJNA482655) | marine metagenome | biome: ENVO:00000447; feature: ENVO:00000244|ENVO:00000211|ENVO:00000569|ENVO:00002023; material: ENVO:00002151; isolation source: ocean water from marine abyssalpelagic zone ...
CGGCAGCTCCGGCCGCGGAAGAGCTAGAAGCTCCGGCTGAGGAAGCGACGGAAGCTCCGGCTGAGGAAGCGACGGAAGCTCCGACTGAGGAAGCGACGGAAGCTCCGACTGAGGAAGCCGCTAGTGCTGCTGAAAACGACGAGGGCTCGGACGAGTCGGACGATGATGACGAGGAGGAGAAGTCATGAGCGAGTCCGACCGACCGCCCCGACCCGAGAGCACAGACCGTCCCGCACCGGCAGACCCGGGCGGCGATCGCCGACCCAGCCGGGGACGTGAAGAAGGCCGCGGCAACTGGAGCGTCAGGGCGCGCCTACGTGCTCGTGCCCGCAAGAAGGCCCGCAAGGGCAAGAAGCGGATGTTCCAGCGGCGGAAGGTGTGCCGTTTCTGTGCCGACAAGAAACTCGCGCTCGACTACAAGGAGTCCAAGACCCTGCGGCTGTTCATCTCCGAGACCGGCAAGGTGACGCCGCGGCGGATTTCAGGCACCTGCGCGAAGCACCAGCGGAAACTCGCCGTGGAGATCAAGCGAGCGCGGCAGATTGCGCTGCTCCCGTACGCGGCAAAGCACGTCTAGCGCGCCGACGGCCCCCGGACGACGAAAGGGAACCCTTCCATGGCCCAGATCAGGCTCATCCTCCGCGAGGACGTCCCGAAGCTCGGCTACGCGGGCGATGTCGTCGCCGTAAAGCCCGGATACGCCCGCAACTACCTGCTCCCGACGGGAAAGGCGAGCCTCGCCACCGCGGCACGCCTGAAGGAGGTGGAGCACCACACCCGCGTCATCGGCGAGCAGCAGGCCAAGGCCCTCAAGGATCTCGAGGGCTTCAAGCAGAAGGTCGAGTCGCTCACGCTCGAGGTCGAGGTGCAGGCAGGAGACGGCGGGAGGCTCTTCGGCTCCGTCACAATGCAGAATGTTGCCGACCTGCTCGCCGAAAAGGGTGTGGAGATCGACCGCCGGAAGTTGCAGTCTGACGGGGCGATCAAGAGCCTCGGCGAGCACGAGATTTCGCTGCGTCTCCACCGCGAACTCATCGCGAAGGTGAAAGTCGTCGTCACGGGCGGCGATGTCGTTGCCCCGCCGCCCGAGGAAGAGCCCGAGGCACCGATCGACGAGTCGGAAGAGCCCGAGGCGCCGTCCGAGGAGTCGGAAGAGCCCGAGGCGCCGTCCGAGGAGTCGGAAGAGCCCGAGGCGCCGTCCGAGGAGTCGGACGAAGACGAGGAGAGCTGATCTTCTCGTCGCGCCGCGAGTGGTGAACCTGCGACGTCGTTTTGTTCCCACTTCCATCATTGGGCGAACGGCGACGGTTGGTATACTCGGCTGTCGCACGTTTCGTCGGGATGGGGGTGAGTGGAATGGAGGGAGTCGATCGCGGTCGAGACCGCGTTCCGCCCCACGACAGTTCGGCCGAGAAGGCGGTTCTGTCTGCCATCCTGCTCGACAACGCCGCGATCCGCGAGATCGCGGGCCAGATTACCGCCGACGACTTTTACGTTCCCGCCCATCGCCGCTTGTTCGGTGCGATGGAAGAACTCAATGATGCGAATCAGCCCGTCGATCTGACGACGCTGTCCGATTATCTCAAGTCACGCGACCTGCTCGACTCGATCGGCGGGCCGATGGTGCTTGCCGAGATCGCCGACTACGAGGCCACGGCCGCGAACGTTGTCTACTACAAGGACATCGTTCGCGACAAGTCGATCAAGCGGAGAGTCATCGAAACGGCGACCGAGATCGTCAACCTGGGCTTCGACCCGGCGGAGCCTTCGGAGCAACTCCTCGACGAGGCCGAGTCAAAGATCTTTGCGGTGGGCCAGAGCCAGGCGGCGACGAGCTTGAGTCCCCTCAGCGAAGCTGTGCTCGAGGCCGCCGATCACATCGATGTGTTGATGAGCCGCAGTGGCGAATTGACCGGTGTGCCGACGGGGTTCGCCGCGTTTGACAAGGAGACGGGCGGTCTCCAAGCCGGAGATCTGTTCGTCCTCGCGGCCCGGCCGGCAATGGGAAAGACCGCCCTGGCCCTGAACATCGCCCGCAACGCCGCCATCGACTACGGCAAGAAGATCGCGATTTTCTCTCTCGAGATGACGACCCGCTCGCTGGTCCTGCGCCTTCTCTCGGCCGAGGCGGAGGTAGACTTCGCGGCGTTCCGCTCGGGCCTGATTGCCGTTGAGGCCCATGCCCGGCTGATGTCAGCTGCGGGCAGCATCTCGGACGCGAAGATCTTCATCGACGATTCCGGAGCGCCGAGCGTGCTCGAGATACGCGCAAAGAGCCGGCGGCTGCACGCCCGGGAGGGCGGTCTCGACATGGTGATCGTCGACTACCTGCAGCTGGCCCATGGCGACAGGAACACCCAGAGCCGTGAGCAGGAGATCTCCGAGATCAGCCGGGGCCTGAAGGGCCTTGCAAAGGAACTCGATATCCCGGTCATTGCCGTATCGCAGCTCAATCGTGGGCCGGAGACCCGGAAGGAGGACAAGCGCCCGATGCTCTCCGACCTGCGCGAGTCGGGCGCGATCGAGCAGGATGCGGACGTGATCGGCTTCATCTACCGGGATGTCGTCTACAACCGCGAGACCGAGTACGAAGATCTCGCCGAGCTGATCATTGCAAAGCAGCGAAATGGACCCACGGGTACGGTGAAGCTCAAGTTCGAGGGACGGTACGCGCGCTTCTCCGAATGGCCCCTGAGCGACGATCCCTACGATGGAGCGTCGGCCGGGGGTGGCTTCGTCCCGCCGCCTGCGGGTTCGGACGAGCCCTTCTAGCGGGCGTTCCCTGGCCACGCTTCGCAAGGCGCGCGCGCTTCGGCCCGGCGATACGATCGGCATCGCGGCACCCGCGAGCCCGATCGAGGAGGACGTCCTCGAGGCCGGCGAGCAGCTGATCCGCGCGTTGGGCTTCGAACCCGCGCGTGGCGAAGGCGTGACTGCGACGTACGGATACCTGGCCGGCGATGACGCGCGCCGGGCCGCCGAGCTGATGGCTCTGGCCACCGATCCTGACATCCACGGCATCCTTTGCGCCCGGGGCGGCTACGGCTGTCACCGCATGGTTTCCAAGCTCGACGACCGTGTCATCCGCAAGGCCGCCAAGCCCCTCGTGGGCTACAGCGACATCACCACTCTGCTGTTGTGGCAACGGCAAAGGGCGGGGCTGATTGGCGTGCACGGTCCCATGCTCGAGAGAGGCGAGTCGACCCCGGCGGAAGCGCATCGAGAACTCGCCCGCGTGCTGATGGGGGAGGGCAAGCCGCCGCGATGGAGCGGAGAGACCTGGGTGGGCGGATCGCGAGAGGGGCGCTTGACCGGAGGCTCGCTGAGCCTCGTCGTCGCGAGTCTCGGAACGCCGTGGGAGATCGACACTCGCGACGGCATTCTACTGCTCGAAGAAGTCAACGAGGCGCCGTACCGGATCGACCGCGCGCTGCAGCAATTGCTCGCGGCCGGGAAGCTCGATGCACTTGCGGGCATCGGGATCGGCGAGATGAAGGACTGTGAGTCTGGCAGCGAGGGGCCGTCTGCGCGCGAAGTCCTGCGTGAAATTCTCACCCCCCTCGGCATCCCGACGCTGGTGGGATTGCCGTTCGGCCACGGTGAGTCCAACCGGCCGTGGCCCCACGGTGGTCGGGCAACCATCGACGCGGAGCGTGGTGAGCTCGAGTTGCTCGATTTCCCGGTAACGAGGCGGTAACGCATCGTGCAGGTTAGACTCGGCTCGCCCCCCCGTTACCTGTCCCTGCAGGGCAAGCGTTTGCAGAACGAGAGAGAGACGGCAGCATGAAGTGGGCCGTGGTCCGCCGGAAGCTCGCGCGGGTCGACCGTGCGCTCGACAAGGCCATCGAGGGAGCGCAGATCCCGGGCGCGGTGATCCTCGCGCAGATGCCGAAGGCCGGCGAGCTGATGGAGTTCGAGACGGTTCGCGGCATGGCGGTCGTCCAGCCCGAACGAATCCCGATGGCTCGAGAGACGATCTTCGATCTCGCCTCTCTGACCAAGCCGATTGTGACGATGACTTCGGTCCTGCTGCTGGTCGCCGAGGGCAAGCTCGAACTCGACGCGCCCGTTGCGAAGGTGCTGCCCGCCTTCGCCGAGCGCGACAAGGAGGAGGTAACCCTCCGACAACTGCTCAGCCACTCGTCGGGGCTGCGACCCTGGCGCGGTTTCCACGAGACCCTGCTCAAGAAGGAGCGCAAGACCGGCGAGCGGCTCATCGGCACTGTCGAGGGCCGTGATTGGATTCTCGATCGGGTGATTCGCTCGGCCCTCGTTCACGAGCCGGGTGCCGCCGCGGTCTATGGTGATCTCGACTTCATCGTTCTGGGTGCGGTCGTCGAGGCCGTCAGCGGACAGAGCCTCGACGTGTTCTGCCAGGAGCGGATCGTTGATCCGCTGGGTCTGCACGATACGCGCTTCCATCCGCAGCTTCGCGTGGATGGTGACGATGCCCCCGCTGCGATTCCCCACGATCGGTTGCGGCAGATCGCGGCGACCGAAAGCTGCGCGTGGCGAGATCGGATCCTGTGGGGCGAGGTCCACGATCCGAATGCATCGGCGATGGGCGGCGTTGCCGGGCATGCCGGACTCTTCTCCAGCGCGGACGACGTGATGAAGTTCGCGAAGGTCTGGCTCGACGTCTGGCACGGACGCAGCGACTTGCTTCCCCAGGCGGCCGTCCGCGAATTCTCGCGACGGCAGGACGGACCGGAGGGCTCCGACTGGGCCCTCGGCTGGGACACGCCTACGCCGGGACAGTCGTCCTCGGGCACTCAGTTCTCCGAGACCTCGATCGGACATCTCGGCTTCACGGGTACCTCCGTGTGGATCGACCTCGAGAAGGAGGCGATTGTCGTGATGCTCACGAATCGGGTGCATCTGATCGCGAAGAAGAGTCGCTTCGAGCTGCGCCCGATCGTGCACGACTTCGTGATGGACGCATTCGCGGCCGGATGAACGCGACGCCCCAGCACGTCCACTTCATCGCGATCGGCGGCACCGGGATGGGATCTCTGGCGGGCTTGCTGAAGGCCCGGGGCCTCACGGTGACCGGCTCGGACACCGGCCTGTATCCACCGATGAGCACCGCCCTCGAGCGCTGGCAGATCCCCGTGGCCGAGGGATTTTCTCCGGAGAACATGGGCGATGATGTCGACCTCTTCGTGATCGGCAACGCGGTGCGTCCCGACAACTCGGAAGCGGCGGCCGCGATCGAGAGTGGTATTCCCTATCGCTCGTTCTCGGACGCACTGTACGAACTCGCGATGGCCGATAAGCACTCGGTGGTCGTTGCGGGGACCCACGGCAAGACGACTACGACGAACCTGACGGCGTTCCTGTTGGCCCGGGCCGACCGCGACCCCTCCCTTCTCGTCGGCGGCATCAGCCTCGACTTCGACGGCTCCTTCCGGGATGGCGAGGGCGCCCACTTTGTCGTCGAGGGCGATGAGTATGACACCGCATTCTTCGACAAGACCCCCAAGTTCCTCCACTACCACCCGCGGACCTTGATCCTCACATCCGTCGAGTTCGACCACGCCGACATCTACCGCGATCTCGACCACGTGAAATCGGCGTTTCGCCAGCTCGTCACGTCGATGCCCGAGAACGGGACCATCGTTGCGGCGTGCGATCACGCGAACGTGCAGGATGTCGTGCGGGCGGCGCCCTGTCGGGTGATCTCCTACGGACTCTCCGCCGACGCGTCCTGGCGGGCGCAGGGCCTCGAGTCCAGTGAGCGGGGAACTGGCTTCGAGTTGATCGTCGAGGGTGAGCTGCTGGGGATGGTCCAGGTGCCGTTCTACGGTGGCTTCAATGTCGAGAACGCCGTCGCAGCCCTCGCCGCGGCGACGGTGCTGGGCGTGCCCTTGCCGCGCTCGCTCGGGACGCTGAGTGAGGCGCGGGGTGTCAAGCGGCGGCAGGAAATTCGAGGCGAGGAAGCCGGCGTGGTCGTCATCGACGATTTCGCCCATCACCCGACGGCCGTGAAAGGGAGTATCGGGGCGTTGCGCGCCCGCTTTCCGGGCCGGCGTCTCGTCGCGATCTTCGAGCCGCGAACTAATACGAGCCGGCGTGCAATCTTTCAGGATGATTACGCGCGCGCCTTCGACGAGGCCGACCGCGCCCTCGTATACGAGGTGCCGGACGAGCCGATCTACAGCGCCACCGGGGAGGTCAGCGAGCGCTTTTCCTCCGCGGAGCTGTGCAGGGCCCTCACCCGCCGTGGACTCGCCGCCGACGCCCTCGACGAGGTCGACGCGATCGTCGAGTGCGTGGTGCGCGAAGCGCAGGAGGGGGACGTGGTGCTCGTCATGAGCAATGGCGGCTTCGAAGGGATCTGGGAGAAGTTGCTGGCGGGGCTGCGCGCTTCGCGGACGGCCTGACCGTGAGTGTCTCCTAGCTCCGCCGGGCGATGATCGACGGGGAGTCCCACCCGAGTCCGGTTATCATGCTTCTCGGACAGATGGGCGATCCTGCGTGAACGACCTCGAGTGGATGGAGCTGCACCTTCGGTGCCTGTTCCAGCATGACGGGAACGGCCGGATTGTGCGGACGCGACAGCCGAACGGATGGCCGAGTCCGCTCTTCGTCCTCGGAAGGACGCCGCTCGGGAACCTGTGGCGATTCCGAGACGATCTCGAGCCCGCGGTGGTTCGCGAACTCTCCCGTCTGGCTGGAATGGAAGCGCCGCTCCAGGAGGGGCATCTACCGCCCGAGAGAATCGAAGCGATTCGCTCCGTCCTCCGCTCGGCAGTCGAGATCGTCGTCGAGTTCCGTGGGCCGGTATTCCGGTTTCCCGAGGAGATTCGGCGATTCGAGCCCGACATCCTCCCGGTGGTGGCAGTCACGGCCGAGAACCAGTCTCTGCTCGAGGGGTCGTTTCCGGACGAGATCGCCGAACTCGCGGTACGCCAGCCCTTCCTTGCTGCGGTCGACGGCGAGCAGGCCGTCAGCTTCTGCTACCCCGCGCGTCCCCTGGAGGTGAAGGGGTGCGACTCCTGCGGCGCCTCGGAGGCGGGCATCGAGACGCTGTCCGTTTATCGGGGGCGCGGGCTCGCGCCGCGGGTCGCAGCGGCTTGGGGCCGCGCGCTGCGCGAGCAGGGGGGCGAGCCGCTGTACTCGACGAGTTGGGACAACAAGGCGTCGGTTGCGGTAGCGAGGAAGCTGGGTCTCGTCCCCTACGGAGAGGACATTTCTTTCTCCTGATGAAGGGAAATTCCCTCGGCGGAAACTTTTTTCATGAATCGATGAAAGCTTTTCGGTTCATGGGAAATGTTTGGGTTCCTCCCAATCTGGGCGCGGAGCGGTAAGAGTGTGTCTCCTCTCGGCTTTGGGTGTTATGAGGCGGTTGGCCCGAAACTTGCGTTCACTCTGAATTAAGCGCGGGAGTTTCCATTGTTGGGGTTACCGCGTGACTCCGTAGCGAGTGTCCGGCATGGGCACGCTGGGAACTTGGATTCTTGCGGGAGCTGAGCAGAAGCGACACAAGCTGAAGCTGAGTGGAAGATTGCAGAGGTGGAGGTACGGGCTGCGGGGCCCTGCCTCCTACACGGGCCGTCGGCAGTCGTCGACGGCCCGTTTCTTTGCCTCGGGCTCGAGACTCGGGCGTCGCCCAATGGGCCCGAGGTGACAGCTGGCGTGTACGCCAAGCCGCCCAGGCCCGTGTCTCGATCCTCAGGGAGCGCCCCGTCTGGCGACTCAGCCGAAGTTCATGTCCTTCGAGATGATCGCGAAGCCGGTCGTGGCGGTCAGGCGCTTTCCGACGACGGCCTGGTAGTCAGGCGAGTCGTACCACTCCCGGGCTTTCTCGACGGACTCGAACTTCAAGACGACCGTCTGCGGGCCCGGGGGCTCGCCTTCGATCGTCTCCGCCGCGATGTCGAAGGACACCATTTCACCACCGAACTTGGCGATGGTGGGGCCGGCGCCCTGCGCGTATTCCTGGTAGAGGTCCGAGTCATTGACGACGTACTGAGCGATGAAATAGGCAGGCATGTCTCCGGAGATACCACAGCTCAGCTTAGGCGTCGCGCCCTCGCTCAGCCCGGTCCCAGCCCACTTCTGGGATAGGCTTCCGGTGATTGGGAGCCAGGAGGCACTCTATGCGATTTCAGGATCGCGTCGCGGTCGTTACCGGAGGCGCTTCGGGGTTCGGAGAGGCCATCTCGCGGCGCTTTGCCGCTGAGGGAGCGAGCGTCGTCGTTGCGGACCGCGATGCCGATGGCGCCCGCCGTGTCGTCGAGTCCATCGCGGCGGCCGGGGGCCGTGCAGTCTTGAGCGAGGTGGATGTCTCGGTATCGGCACAGGTGGCTCGGATGTTCGATACCGCCACGGCGTCCTTCGGGGGTGTGGACGTGATCGTGAACAATGCTGGTTTCTCTCACCGCTCGACTCCTCTCGCTGAGCTTCCGGAGGAGGAGTACGACCGGGTTTTCGACACGAATACGAAGGGGGTCTATCTCGGTGCGGTGCACGGCGTGCCGCATCTGCGCGCACGGGGCGGCGGTTCCATCGTGAACACGGCCTCGATCGGTGCCGTGCGGCCGCGTCCGAATCTCACCGCCTACAACGCCACCAAGGCCGCGGTCATTACGTTGACACGTGGTCTTGCGACCGAACTTGGACGAGACGGCATCCGGGTCAACGCGGTCTGTCCGCTGGCCTCGGACACGAACTTCATGAGGTCGGCGCTCGGGGTCGAGAAGCTGCCGCCGAAACTTCGGGAGACGATGGAGAAGGAGGTGCCCCTCGGACGGCTCACTCAGCCCGAAGATGTCGCGGGCGCAGTCCTCTTCCTCGCGTCGGACGACGCGTCCTTCTTGACGGGCGTCTGCCTGGATGTGGATGGCGGAAAGAGCATCGCCTGAGGTCGCTCTCGCCGAGACCCGCGAGTGGATCGAGCGGGTCGTGGTCGGGCTCGACCTCTGCCCCTTTGCTGCCGAGCCCCTGGGAGAGGAGCGCGTCCGCTTCCGGATGAGTGACGCGAGCACGCCGGAACGGCTCGCCTCCGATCTCGCGGAAGAGCTAGCCCGACTCGATCGGGAGCCTCGATCGGCGATCGAGACGACGCTGCTGATCCATCCGCAGGCCCTGCTCGACTTCGAGGTCTTCAACCAGTTTCTCGATGTAGGAGACGCCCTCCTCGAAGATCTCGCACTGGATGGGAAAATTCAGATCGTGGGCTTTCACCCGAACTACCGCTTCGCCGGTGCGGCGGCCGATGATCCGGCGAATGCGACCAACCGCTCGCCCCATCCGATGCTGCACCTGCTGCGCGAGGAGAGCGTCACAGCGGCCATCCAGGCGCATCCCGATCCGGAGGGCATTCCCCGGCAGAATGCCGAAAAGCTCAGACTTCGAGCCCGACAGCGCGCATGAGTTCGAGCGCGTTCGAACGCGTGACCACCCCGGGCCACAGGTGGTAGTCGAATCGCATCTGGCCGTCGTCGAGTTGATCCTGGAAGTGGACGTTCTCGATCGTCGGCGCGAGTTCGTCGGCGACCTGCGCCAGCGCGAGGTCGTGGGTGGTAACCAGTCCGACGGCGCCGAACCCGAGCAGGCTGCGCAGCACCGCTTCGGCGCCGATGCGACGGTCGTGTGAGTTCGTTCCGTGCAGCACCTCGTCGAGCAGGAAGAGCACGGCCTTCTCGCCCTCGGCCAGGCCCATCACCTGTCGGATGCGCTTGATCTCCGCGTAGAAGTGGGACGTGCCTTGCTGGAGCGAATCGATCACGTGCATCGAGGCACCGATGGCGAGCGGCGAGATCCGCAGCGAGCGCGCTCGGACCGGCGCACCTGCGAACGCCATCACCGCGGCGACACCGACGGTGCGCAGCAAGGTGCTTTTCCCCGACATGTTGGAGCCGCTCACCATGTAGGCCTGGCGCTCTCCCGAGAGACGCACTGAGTTCCGGACGCAGCGGGCCGCCGGTAGCAGCGGATGCCCGAGATCCTCTCCCTCGAAGACGGTCTCTGTCTCGACGATCTCGGGGAACGGGTCTTCGGGGTGCTCGTACGCGTAGGACGCGAGAGCGCAGAGCGCTTCGTATTCGGCTGCCGCATCGACCCAACGCTCGAGGGCCGGGCCGTGATGGGCGCGCCAGTTCTCGACGGCGAGACCGAAGTGCGTGCCCCACAGCAGGAGGCCGCCGATGGGAGCGAAGAACTGGTTGCGCCGAGCCTCGAGTTGGTCGACCAGGCGCTGTAGTTGGGCGATGCGCCGGGAGGGTGGCAGACCCTGGCTCTGTAAGGCCCCTTGCAAGTGGAGGAGCCGTGGCGAATCCGCTGGCTCGAGTTCCAGGCGTGCGAACAGCCCCGACAGGAGAGCGAGGTCCCGCGTCGCACCGGAGGCGGACTGGATGCCGTGCCGAGCCCGGCGCCGCAGCGAAAACCCGATCCCGGTTTGAAGCGAGAGGGTGAAGAGCAGGGGGATCAGGCCGGCCTCGGTGAAGATGGCCGCCAGGGCGGCCGTGACGGACAGCGCTGTCGCTCCGAGTGCCGCCGCGCGCGGCAGCGTCGAGATCGGAGGGCCCGCCGTCGCGCCCCAACGGACCAGTGCCGCCGGATCGAGTAGCGAGCGCAGATCGTCGCCGAGCAGGCAGATGTCTTCGCGCAGGTCGAGACGCTCTCGAAGGTGGTTGACCGCGACTTGCCGGGCCCGGACCTCGGCAGCGGCTGCCGACAGGTCACGAGCCGGCTCGAGGAGCCAGGAAGCGAGCTTCTCTTCGCCCGCAGGCGTCCGGGCGGTGCAGAGAAGTTCGAAGAGCGAGCCCTCCCCGAAGAGATCCAGGTCTTCGGCAAACGGGTGTGCGACGGTGTCGTCCCGTCGACGCTGGTTGCCGGTTCCCGCCCAGCGATCCTCGAGTCGTGCAAGGCCGCGCTCGTAGAATGCAA
>SPKZ01024142.1_pt1 | contig 10892 bp, 13 predicted proteins | sample 2456571 | NCBI WGS metagenome assembly SPKZ01 (sample SAMN11192286, study PRJNA482655) | marine metagenome | biome: ENVO:00000447; feature: ENVO:00000244|ENVO:00000211|ENVO:00000569|ENVO:00002023; material: ENVO:00002151; isolation source: ocean water from marine abyssalpelagic zone ...
AGTGCCAATTAGGAATAATGTTAGCACCCTTTTTAGCAATTATCAGTATCCAATGGCAATAATACCGCCTGTGATTGCTCGGCTAAATCTTTTAAATAATGCCATAGCTTACCGACTCGGGCTAAACGCATTCGATCACTGGGGGCTGCAATCCAAAAACTGCGAACAATATTAATTTCACTACTTAGTACCTTCACTAAATGTGGAGATTGCCGAGCCAAGAAACACGGTAAAATAGCCAAACCTAACCCCTGTTCAACCGCACGCCATTGCGAAATAACACTAGTGCTTCTAAAAATAGGGTCAATATCCGATAAATATCGATTAAGATAATTTAATTGATTACTAAACAGTAAATCATCGACATATCCAATTAAGTCATGACTCGACAGTTGCTCTAATGTTGTGATAGTCCCATGTTTGGCTACGTAGTCTTTGCTGGCATACATCTGCAACCGATAGTCCGACAATTTAGCCACCACCAACGATGTATTTTTAGGTTTTTCAATGGTCACCGCCAAGTCAGCTTCGTGTTGCGTCAATTTAACCAGGCGCTGTAATGGTAATAAATCAATAGTGATATCTGGATGTTGTTGGAGAAAGCCACTGAGGTTGGGTGTGATAAAAAAACTGCCGAATGCGTCTGTCGTACCAATTCTGACATTGCCTTTTTGCTGTAAATTCTTGCCTTGCAAAATCTCAATGGCACTCAGCATTTGTTGCTCAACACCTAAGGCTGTTTTAAATAATTCAGTGCCCTCCTCCGTTAAAACATGCCCGGTAACAGTCCGCTCAAATAACTGAGTTTCAAGTTGAGTTTCAAGTTTATGAAGTCGACGGGAAATAGTTGATGGATCTAGGTTTAATCGTTTTGAGGCTAAGACTAAAGTCTCGGTTCTTGCGACTTCTAAAAAAACTTTCAAATCATCCCAATTCATTGATAACCGCCTATATTTTATATTTACAGCATGCTTTGCATTTATGCAAGACTGCCTTGCATTTACCCCTCTTGTCAAGTCACTCAATGCGCCTTATGCTAAATTCAATCTAAAAATAAATAAAAAGGTATTGTTATGACAGTCCGCCGCGTTCCCATGCTAATTAATGGTCAACTAGTCGAGTCGAATTCAGGTCAATGGATTGATGTGCTAAACCCTGCCACGCAAGAAGTGGTCGCTCAAGTGCCATTTGCTACACTTGATGAAGTTGATGCCGCCATTGAAAATTGCCATCAAGCATTTCAATCATGGAAAAAAGTACCGATGGGACAACGGATGCGGATCATGTTAAAGCTGCAACAGCTTATCCGTGATAACACCGACAAATTAGCTCAGCTAATCACCTTAGAGCATGGTAAAACCTTACCAGATGCCGAAGGTGAAGTCGCTCGTGGCCTTGAAGTTGTTGAACACGCCTGTTCTATTACTTCGTTACAATTAGGTGAAATGGCCAACAACGTTGCCGGTAATATTGACGTTTACACCATCAATAAACCACTTGGCGTTGGCGCTGGTATCACCGCCTTTAACTTTCCGGTGATGTTACCCTGTTTTATGTTTCCGCTAGCGTTAGCAACCGGTAATACCTTTGTGTTAAAACCCTCTGAGCAAGATCCGTCAGCCTCATTATTATTAGCACAGTTGGCCTTAGAAGCCGGTATTCCACCGGGTGTGTTAAACGTGGTTCACGGTGGTCCAGAAGTCGCGAATCGATTATGTGAGCACCCATTAATTAAAGCGGTTTCATTTATTGGTTCAACCAATGTCGGTACTCAAGTTTATCAACGAGCCAGTGCCAACAACAAACGCGCACAATGCATGATGGGGGCGAAAAACCACTGTATTGTAATGCCTGATTGTGACAAAGATCAGGCGATTAATAATATATTGGGTGCCGCTTATGGCGCAGCAGGTCAACGTTGTATGGCTAATTCCGTGGTTATTTTAGTCGGTGAAACTCGCCAATGGATTGATGAAATAGCTCAACGTAGTCATGAAATGAAAGTAGGACCTGGGACCGATCGCACGGCTGATTTAGGCCCTGTCATTACTCCACAAGCGAAGCAACGAATCATCAAACTGATCAATTCAGGCGTTGAACAAGGCGCTAACTTGATGGTCGATGGCCGTGATTGTGTGGTCAAAGGTTATGAGGAAGGTAACTTTGTCGGCCCAACCATGTTTAGTGGTGTTACCACCGGGATGGACATTTATACCCAAGAAATCTTTGGCCCGGCCTTGCTGATTATGGAAGCCGATAGTTTCGAACAAGCGGTTGATCTGATTAACGCTAATCCCAATGGTAATGGCGCGTCAATTTTCACCAATTCAGGTTATTATGCCCAACGTTTTGAGAATGAAGCCGATGCCGGACAACTGGGGATCAATATTCCAATCCCTGTGCCAGTGGCTTACTTTAGCTTTACTGGCTCGCGCGGTTCAAAGTTAGGTGACTTAGGCCCGAATGGTAAACAAGCCATTGCCTTTTGGACTCAAACTAAAACAGTATCGGCCCGTTGGTTTGCCCCGGGGCAAGACGCTGGCGCGGTTAATACGACCATTAGTATGAAGTAACGAGAAAAATAAGGTTTACTCCACATGCACCGATATCTCCGGCATTATGAGTATTTAATTTAAACGCTCTTGCCGCGGGAAAGGCCACTTCGATAGTGGCTTTTTTATTGCTAAAACTTATTTATCGATCTATAGTGATATCACTTTGATATCACTCGTAGGTTAACAAATGAAACCACAAACCATAGAAAAACCAGCATTTAGTTGTTCAGGTTATTTGATCGTTGCACTAATCGCTGGATTAGCGACGTTATTCTTAACCGTGATGATCACGGGTAATGACAGCGTTAAAGTCTTTTTTGTCCCAATTATTCCAGTGTCTATTTTCATTGGGGTCGGTTTATATATGGTGCAACCGAAACAAGCACGGGTGATGTTATTATTTGGGAAATATTCTGGCACCGATAAAAAACCAGGTTTACGCTGGGCAAATCCTTTATTTATTAAGCGTAAAATATCGCTACGCGTTCGCAACTTTGAAAGCGACAAACTCAAAGTCAATGATCAGCTCGGTAATCCAATAGAGATCGCTTGCGTGGTGGTATGGGAAGTGGTTGATAGTGCTGAAGCTTTATTTGAAGTTGATGATTACGAGAGTTTTGTTAAAACGCAATCTGAAGCGGCATTAAGAAATCTAGCAACGAGCTACCCTTATGATCAGCACAGCAATGATGAGAATGAAGTGACTTTGCGCTCACACGCAGATGTCATTGCCGATGCGTTACAACAAGAAGTTCAAAAACGATTAGGCAAAGCTGGCGTCAACGTCATTGAAGCGCGCATTAGTCACCTTGCTTATGCGCCTGAAATTGCTAGTGCTATGCTACAACGCCAACAAGCATCGGCGATGATTGCTGCGCGAGAACGGATTGTCGAAGGCGCGGTAGGAATGGTAGAATTAGCGTTAAATCGGTTAAGTGAAAACAACATTGTTGAACTTGACGAAGAGCGTAAAGCCGCAATGGTCATTAACTTATTGGTGGTATTATGTAGTGATAAAAATACTCAACCAGTGGTTAATGCTGGATCGTTATACTAGGAAAACCAATATGGCCAAACGCAAAGCCTATCCGCTGCGAATTAATGAAGATGTCTTAGCAGCAATGCAACGGTGGTCAGATGATGAGTTGCGCAGTGTAAATGCTCAAATTGAATATGTACTGCGCCAAGCATTAGTGAAGAGCGGCCGGGTAAAATTAGTCGAAAAGGTCATTACTGAAGTCGTTGATATTAATGCATCTGATCATTAAATTTTATTACTGAAGTCGAGAGACTTTAATCCCCTGCTGCCGTAATAATGCTGGCACACCATCTTTTCCCACTAAATGAGCAGCGCCAACCACGATAAACAGGCGTTGCTTATTATTTAATAGCCCCTTTAATCGTTTCACCCAAGTAACATTACGCTCAACTAGCATCATCTGATATTGCTGATCGGACATTTGTTGCTTCAGCATTTTTTCAATCGCACTTAAATCGCCAATCTGCCAAGCCTGCAATAATGCCAATGATTCGTCAGCCGGCATCGTAATCGTCTCTAACAGTGCTTCTTCATCAGCAAACATGGTGGATAATAAGTTCAATTGAAATTCAACGGTTTCTAATTCAATTAATGGCTTTGCTGATTGTTTAGCCCGCGTTAGCATTTGAGCATCAATGCCCCATGCCGGCGTTAACCCCAACTTTAAGAAAGGTAACACAGCAAGCGTATTGGTTAATGCCCACGGCTTTAATGAAGCGATTGCATGGTGAGGGACTTTTTCAGTGCTTAAGAATTTCAGTAGCTTTTGATAGGTTTGATTGGATAAATGTTGGCTAATATTTTGTCCCGCCGGCAGAAACATTTCCGCCTGTACTCTCTCTTCATGCCTAGTCATATCTAATTCAACCACTAAGCTATCACTCGCTTTAAATGCTTGTTCGATATGGTTGTTCAGAGGATACCAGCTAGCTTGGCCAATATGCATCGAGCCAAACAAATAACTCACTTGCCCTTGATGTTCTATTTGCCATAACGCAGGGTTTATTTTAGCAGTAACAATACTGCTAAAAAGAAAGACCAACAAAAAAAGAAATTTAATCATGTTTTCACCTTTATTCACGTTGGTCTTTTGATTACTTAAGGCAAACGGATTCCATCTTTACCCAAGATAATTTGACCAGACTTATACAGCGCGCCAACCGATTGCTTGAATTTCTTTTTGCTAACACCAAACAAACGGGTAATGATTTCTGGTGAGCTTTTGTCGCTAATGTGGCTAGTGCCATTGTTTTGCTTAAGAAACACAATGATTTGGTTGCCAAGCTCATCATTTTTGGTATAGCCAGGCTTATCTAATAACAGATCAATTTTGCCGTCATCACGTACTTTGTTGATATAAGCTGACATTTTTTGGCCAATGCGTAATTCTTTAAACACTTCATTACGGTATAAAACACCCCAATGCATGCCATTAATTGCCGCTTTATAACCTATATCCGTGTGATCACAAATCACCACGTTAACACGTTCATGGGCGTCATAATGAGCAGGTTCACGGTCTAAACGTTTGTCCAATTTAGAAGATGCAACCAGTCGTCCACTAACATCGATATACACTAAAACAAGGTATTTACCGCCTTCAACCATCGTTGAAGCTTGCTCAGAAAAAGGAACCAGCAAATCTTTTTCTAAGCCCCAATCTAAAAAGGCACCAACGGGTGTTAAGGCCGCCACTTTTAAGGTCGTGATATCGCCAACTTGGGCCAGTGGGGTCTTAGTGGTCGCAATTAAACGATCGTCAGAATCTTTATATAAGAAAACATCGACAATGTCGTCTATCACGTGAAGTTCATCGGTTGAGCCATGTGGTAATAGTATTTCACCAAACTCACCGCCGTCGAGATAAAAACCAAAATCGACTTCTTTAACCACTACTAAGCGATTCATTTTACCTAGTTGCACTAGGCCTCGTAATCTTGGCATCTTATTGGCTCCCAAACTGTTGGCTTAAATATTGATTAATATCAGATGACTCGTATAACCATTGCACGTCACCTTGAGCACTTTCGATGCGTAAGCAAGGGACTTTATGTCTACCGCCTAGGGTTACTAAGTCAGTTTTCGCTTGCCCTTCGATTTTGGCATCAATTAGGTCAATCTTTAATGATAAACGCTTCATTTGACGGCGTACTTTAACGCAAAATGGGCAGGCGTGAAATTGATACAGTTTTAGCTTGGCGCTTTCGACATCAACCAATTGTTGTTGCTCTAGCCCGCGCTTAACGCCTCGAGGGAAAAAAACAAAATTTAATAATAAAATAATCCGGCCAAGGACCCAGCGAATAGCGACAACCATGATAAAACCTCACAAACAAAAATTTCGCGGATTTTACCATAGAAAACGCTAAAGCTCAGTAGTTTTTAAAGTGAATCCGTCAGCTGTTGTTTAATTTGTGATGCAAGTTTAACCGTTAGTTTTTGCAGCTCTGTCACGGCAGCACGATAACCATCGTTATTTAATGGCTGGTTAAAATTAAAATCTTGTTGCACCAATAACTGTTGGTCTCTATATAACTGATATTTTCCAGAAAATAGTACTGAACTTTGCTCTGTCGGATAAAATTGTTCCACCAACAATCGCAATTCAAAGCAGTTTTTAGTACAGTTTTTTGCTAATTGAGCATAGGTTCTAAAAATAGTTTGTTGCTTGTTTAGTGTGTTAACTAAGCTCCGCGCAATTGCCTTATCTAATGATTCAGCCCAAACATGATATTTAGTCACATATATTTGGCCATTGCCCCGTTGTAATAATAAATTAGGCTGCTGTAAAAAATCGACTAATTGTATCCGCTCAACAAACAAGGTTGGTAAAGTCAAGTCAACCTGCTGCGTGAGCGGTGCCGGTGATAGTTGATAATAATTAACTTGCGGCGTCACTGAACTACAGCCAGTGATAATGAGCACGATAAAACCAGCCCATAAGCTATTAATCTTCATTATTTAATCCTTTAGGCTGTGGATCAGCGTCTGCTTGTGTTTCAAAAATAAGGGCATTGGGTTTGTTATTCAACTCTTTAATAAGCGGTCTAACTTCCCGTAAAAATAATTGTAGTTGATTCATTGTTTGATCCAGTTCGCCATACAATGGCGACTTGGCGTCATAGCTTTTCATCATTTTGGTTAACTGACTCAGGGTGGTATTAATTTGTTGCGGAATAGCCTGAGTTTGTTTATCGGTTAATAACGTGTTTAAGCCCGCCACGGTTTTCTTAAGTTCGCCCATAGTGACATTAGCACTGGAGAGCATTTGATTGATATTATCAATGGTGACATCAATCGGCATTTGTTCAAACTTATCGAGAATGGCAAAAACTTTCTGCTCAATTTGTGCCAGCGATCCTGACACGCTTGGGATCACGGCTTTATTTGATACAAGACCAATCACCGAGTCTTGATCAACCGGATAAAAGTCTAAATCTACAAATAAACTGCCGGTCAGTAAACTGCCTGTTTTCAGCGTTGCTTTTAAGCCTTGGGCGACCCAAGTATCCATTTGCTGTGCAATGGCACTCACCGCGGCAAGATCATTATTCATTCCGACCCGAGCGGGTTCAATCCTAATCACCACCGGAATTCGACGTTCCGAGGATTCAACATCACTGTTACTAATCAGTGATAGTGAAATATCAGTCACCGTGCCAATACGAATGCCACGATATTCAATCGGTGCTCCAGGGCTTAAACCGCGTACCGAATCCTTAAATAACACCACAAACTCTTTGAATTGGTATTTTCGTTGCTCATAAACACTGTCTTTATCGGGGTAAAGATTAAAAATGGTCGCATTCTCAATCGGTTCTCCCAACGGAAGATCATCGGGAACATCAAAAGTAACCCCGCCACTAATTAACGATTCAACCGATCCAAGGTTCACTTTAATCCCTTGGGCTGATGCTTCAAAACTGACGCCACTGCTGTTCCAAAAATAGGTGTTATCGGTTACCAAATTACTGTAGGGCGCTCGAATAAAAATTTGATAATGGACGATACGTTTTTTAACATCAAAATCAGATTGTTCCACTCGGCCCACTTCAAAACCGCGGTAAGTTACCGGATCACCAACCGACACAGATTTTCCTTTATTTCCTTCTAGACTCACTCGGATACCAGGCACACCAATTGGAGTAATAGGCTCTTGTTCTAAACCAACAAATTCATCCGGTGACTCAGCACCTTCGCCTGGTACAAATTCAATATAAGAACCAGACATTAAAGTCCCTAACCCCGAAATCCCACCGCTGCCGATACGAGGCTTAACGACCCAAAACAATGAGTTGTTATTGAGTAAATCTCGTGCTTGCGGGTTTAATCTCGCTGTCACGATAACCCCATTACGTTGGGCATTTAATACCACCGATTGCACCACTCCAATGTCAACATTGAGAGTTTTTACCCGCGTTTTCCCGGCCTCTAATCCTTCGGCATTCTGAAATTCAATGCTAATTAGCGGACCACGGTTATAATAGTTATCTGCAACCATCCAAATACCAATACATAAGGCAACTAAGGGTATTAACCACACCTTTGAGACTCTATTATGGGTAGAAATATCAGCTTTCGCTTGTTGAAATGACGACTGAGATGACATTAATTGTCCTTAGTAATGTTAAGTTTATTGGTGACCTGTTGGTCGGAAGATTCGAGTTTATCCCATAATAATCGCGGATCAAAAGTCATGGCAGCAATCATAGTCAAGACCACCGAAATTGCGAATGTCAGCGCTGCGATACCAGGCCGGACATTAAGTAAACTGCCTAATTGAATTAACGCCACTAAAATCGCCACCACAAAGACATCGACCATTGACCAACGGCCTATAAATTCAGTGATACGATATAATACGGCGCGCTCAGCAGCATCAATATGGGTGTTAAAACGCACACTATAACAAAGCCAGAATAGAATAATAAACTTAGTGACTGGCACAATGACACTGGCGATAAAAACCACCATCGCTATTGGTTGCGAGCCCATTTCCCATAGGGCTATCACCCCTTCAACAATATTGGCAGACTCAATCATCCCTAACTGTTCAGTCGCCATTATCGGGTATAAATTAGCTGGAATATAAAACATCAATGCCGTGATTAATAGCGCCAATGTTTTTTGAATATTATAGGGTTTTCTCAAGTGAAGTGGGGCTCGGCAGCGACGGCAAAATTTATTCGATACAGTGGATAACTTGCCACAACTTTGGCAACTGGCTAATCCCTGCTCAGCGGCAGAATCTGAAGAATATTGAGTCATGATTTTTTTGCTAAATCCATCCAATACCAAAATTGATGTTTATCCACTAAAGTAAGCACTTTAACATAACACAAACAAAACAATAAATAAGCGCCAAATGACAAACCAATACCAATTTGAGCAATCGTGACCAATTTGATTAAGCTAACCAACACCGCAACAAAAAACACTTCCGCCATTGACCAAGGTAACAGAGTAAAAATAAGTCGCAATAATGTCGAATTATAAAAGGTATGACCAAACAGATTTAAGCTAACTAAAAACAATAAAATGAAGCCTAATATCACTGCTGGAAACAGCACAATAAAGGCAAAAACTCCTAGTGCCAGTAGTTTATAAGGTCCACTATAAAGTTCAGTAGCCGCCTGCCATAGTGTAATTTCCATCATGTTGCCGCTTAAGGTGAAACTCATAAACGGAAATAACAGAGACAAGATCAACAAAATCACCCCCGTTAACGAGTAGGACATTAAATTGTTAATCGCATTAACCTTTAAGCGCGATATCTTATGACCACAGCGGGAACAAAGAGCACATTGACCAGGATTGAGCACAGGAAAGCTCATTAAATAATCACAATGTTGACAAGCAATTTTAGTGCTCAAATCTATTCTTCCTTAAAAATTTATACTCATGATCAATTTATCTCTATTAAATCACAATTCACTATTGACAATCATTATATAAAATGTAACTTTTTAGTTATCGAACAACGATACAAGGAGCCGATTTTATAATTCTTTTCCATCTAACAAAGAGAGATAAAATTGTATGTATAAAATTAATATAAGTGGTCAACATGTTTCTGTTTCTGATGAAATGCAAGAATACGTCAAACAGTCCATTCAAAGTTTAGAACGTTTTAGCGATCAAATAACCAGTGTTAATGTTAACTTTACCACTGAAAAACACGATACTCACCTGATTGTCGCCGAAGCGCAAATTCATATTCCTGGTAGTGATATTTTTGCCACTGCAACCGCTGATCGACATATTAAAAATGCCGTCAATAACTTAATTGGTAAGTTAGAAAATCAGCTTAGAAAGCACAAAAGTAAACATCTTGATAAAGTTCACTCAAGTGATAACGTTTCGAGTGAGTCCGCCAGTGAACAAGAACTGCAAGACGAATATAATGCATTGGCCGACCGCGGCGCATTAGAAGCATAATCCGACCTAGGGATTGATTTCATCATCAATCCCATTTATTTATTATCGACTAATTCTAGCTAACTCAAATTTCATCATTAATTCTTTAACCTTCAAACCACGTCGCGATCCAATAAATACGATGCCATTGGGTGTATCATTAGCCAATATTAAATATTGATCATTAACCTTATAAGCGCCTTTGGTTTTATCACTGCGCCATGCTGTTGGATGCAGCCAAACTTGATCACACCGTTCAATCCAGTCTCCTTCAATATAAGGATGACTAAATCCTTCAATATCTTCTAAGCGTTTAAAAACCAAGCTACCCCAAGTACAAATGTCACCGTCGCAACGATCATCAAAAAAAGTGAATAACCTACCTCGAAACACATAATCAGCTTCAAACATTGCAGTAACAAACAATTGATCTTGCTGTTTTTCAGTGGGTAAAGAATCAGGTAAAGGACAAAATTGTGCCATCACCGATGAAGACAAGCCTAAAAGCGCTATCGAGAACCACTGTTTAAATTTCAAAATCGAACCTCTATCGTTTAGTTGCGGTGATTATACAATAACCATGCTATTTGTTAACCAAAAACAAACAATCAGAACATTGTCGACAATAAAAATCCAAACGACTCTAGTCAAATAAAACAAAAACACCAAAAAACATACACTTGAAAAAATTAAGACCTAAGTTTAATTTAATTCAAACTATTATCATTGTTAAATAAGTAAACATTGTTGACAATTACCCTATTTGACACGTAAATTGTTAATAAATTGATAAAGTAATATTACTAAGTTGGACAGATGTCAGTGGCGATTTTAAAGAGTAAGCAAAAAAATAGTGTTAAAACTTCGCTCACCTTAGCCGA
>SPKZ01022330.1_pt1 | contig 10890 bp, 11 predicted proteins | sample 2456571 | NCBI WGS metagenome assembly SPKZ01 (sample SAMN11192286, study PRJNA482655) | marine metagenome | biome: ENVO:00000447; feature: ENVO:00000244|ENVO:00000211|ENVO:00000569|ENVO:00002023; material: ENVO:00002151; isolation source: ocean water from marine abyssalpelagic zone ...
ACAGATGATGTTATACGACCTACCGATAGAGCATCACTAGATGGTCGTTGGATAAGAATGACTGACCCTACAAACTTTCACAATACTTTAAGTGGATTAAACGTTGGCGATTTTCAACATTTAACCGCAGCAGAAAAAACAAAATTTGATGGTATCGAAGCCGGTGCTGAAGTAAATCAAACCATTGGTGGTGGTGATGGTGTCACTATAACACCTCAGACTGGTGACAATGTTTTAATAGAATCAGACTTTGAAGAAGTAGCTGGGAATTTGGGAACTGTAAGGGACTCTACCTCACAGGCTGCAGCTCCTGGTACAAGTACGAAAGTAGCACATGCCGACCATGTTCATGTATTAGGTGATATTGACTGCGGAGCATTTTAAAAAATAATAATAGGGAAAATAAGTGGCCTTATCCATACAACACAAAAGAGGAACTTTTGCAAACAAGCCCGCACTATTAGAGGGAGAATTTTATTTTGCTGATGATACAGGGGATTTATATATTGGTTCTTCTGCGGCAGCTACTGGAGAAGATTGTGTTCCTATTGTAAACATACCTAGTGGAAGTAGTGGTGCATTTGCATCTTCTACATGGAAAAGTGAACCAAATAATCAAACCGCTCCACCTTCAACCAACAAAGTAAAATGGAATAATACAACTCAAAACACTGCTACAGAACTTTATGTCCATGATACAGATTCCAGCAATACTGATGTAAGTGTATTTTTAAATCTGTTGGCGGTGGGCGACCGCATAAGAATTCAATTACAAGAAGATTCCACAATATTTCAAATGTTTGAAATAACAAGCGTTTCCGATGATACAACTTATTTTACTTTTGGAATTAATAATTTAACTTCTGCTGGCGGAAATATTGCAAACAATAAAGACATTCTTTTAACATTTATTACTGCGGCAAATATTCCTTTAACAACCACCACATATTCCGAAACTTTAACATCTGGAAATTGGGTTTTAGATACTGGTACAATATATTACCAAGATGTTGTTCATAATTTAGGTACTCTTGATTTAATAAAAGCTTTTCGAGATACCGCAGATGATGCGGACTTCATAGTACATAGTTCAGTAGCAACTGATAGTAATACATTGAGAGTTAAAATAGAAGGAAATACGGATAATGTTCGAGTTGTATTATCGACTGGAATGGCGGGAACAATTCAAGCAAATGAAGTACCTTTTACTTCTCTTTCGACAAACACAACTTTAAATACAACAACTCATAGATACATAAAAGTTGATACAAGTTCTGGTGATATAACTTTAACACTTCCTTTGAGTGTTGATGCTTTATGGTCATATGATATTTGGAAGTCCAGTAGTGATATAAATAAAGTTATAGTACAAAGAGCTGGAAGCGATACAATATCCGGAGATACAGATGCTTTTTGGAATGACCAATATGCAAACAATGAATTTTTCCCAGATGGCGGTACAGAGTGGTTAATAAAATAGGAATATGAAATGTCAATAAACTTAAATAGAATACGAGGTCACCATATAAGTGCCGATGAAACTGGAAATAGTACAAAAGTATTATTGACCGGTAGTGCTACTTATACGGGTCAATGGGAAGATGTAACCGATTATACCACAGTCGCTGTTGCTATCAAAGGTGATAATGTTACTGATGGTACATTATATATAGAATCATCACAAGATGGTGGTACTACCGTCAATAGTGTACCATTCACAGTTGCGGATGCTAGTTTCGATTTGCCCCATCTATGGAATGTTGTTGAAACTCATATACGAATTAAATATACAAATGGCACTACTGCTCAAACAGGTCATTTTCAATTACAAACTAAATATAGTAATGGACAAGAATTAGGATTACTCCAAAATGCTGACGGAACTATATCTGCCAATACAGCTGTTCAAGTAGTTAAATCTATTGGAACTGGAACCAAACCAGATGGTACAACATATGCTAATTCTAATGAAAGTGGAGTTGTACCGGCCAATAGTAGTAATGCTACACTAGGAGTATCGGGGTCTTTTGTTGGTACATGGTCAGTCTTAGAAGGTTATCATGGTATAACAGTTTTAGTTGAAGGGAATGCTGGGACTGGTGATGTAGCTGATGGAACTCTTTATATGGAATTTTCTCACGATGGTATATCAACTCATAGAAGTATTAATATACCAATATCCGATATAACTTCGGTAGCTCCGAGGACATTAGGCACTGTAGCAAAATATTTTAGAGTTAGATATATAAACGGCACAACTGCTACAACATCATTTGATATTCAGACTATGTTTCATATACAACAAGTTCAATTAGTATCGAGATTAGATGGAACTTTAAATGGTACTGAAGATGTTAGTAATGTTAGGTCAGTACAAGTGGGTCAAAGCCCCGATGATACATTTAATAACGTACCTACTTCTGGAGCAAGTACGGTTAATAGTAGTAATGCTACACTAGGAGTATCGGGGTCTTTTGTTGGTGCATGGGAAAACATATCTGGACAACATGGAATTACTGTTCTCGTTGATGGTACAAGCGGCGGAGTATCGGATGGAACTCTTTATATGGAATTTTCTCACGATACAGTAACAACGCATAGGTCAATTTCTATACCCGTTGAAGATGTAACCAACGCACCTCCAAGAACTTTAGGTACAGTTGCCAAGTATTTTAGAGTTAGATATATAAACGGTACAACTGCTACAACATCATTTGATATTCAAACCATGTTTCATACTCAACAAGTCCATCTAGTATCAAGGCTTGGTTCTGGACTTACTGATAATTCGGATGTTGCAGATGTTAGGGCGGTCACCGCGGGACAGGCTCCAGATGGAACATTTATAAATGGTAGAGTTTCTGGAATAGTTTTTACCACGACCACCAATCTTACCGCAAGCGAAACTTTTAATAGTGGTGTTTTAAGTTCTGTAAATTATCAACAAGTGCAAACGCATATTCTAAGTTCACATGACGGAACTATTGATATAAAGTTTTATAGCGATAGTGGAGGGACTGACCAATTAAGAAACCTAGTATTACCTTATTATGCGAGTGATGGGTTTCAACTGTTTTCAGCACCAGCTTTTTCCGATTATGTAAGTTATGAGTTTACTAATGATGCCGGCGTAACAACTACGGATTTTTTATACGAAACCAAATTATTAACAAATGCTTTAAGTGGTCAAGTGCTATCGGTGAATGCCCCCATATCATCCAAGATGGTTGCCAACTTAGGAAGGAATATTGTCGTAAGTAAACAACCCGATGGAACTTTCAGAAATGACCCTCATAATGGAGTGGCTTTAAATACTTCTGCGAGTTTGGGAATAGGGTCAGTTTATCAGTCACCCTGGACGGATACCGATGGATATAATTCAATAGAATTGTTTATAAAAACAGACGAAGTTTCGTCTGTGGATGGAATTGAAATACATTTTACAGATAATTTAGATACCCCCACAGAGCAACAAAGCCTTTGTTTTACTTTCACAGAAATAGACATAGCTAGGGGTTATTTAGAAATAATAATCCCACCTAAATTGGTTGGTTTTAGAGTCGAATACACTAATGGTGGTATTAGTCAAGGAAGCTTTCTACTCCAAGTGGACCTAAAGACAAATGGTGATAATAACATATATAATTCTGGTGGCGCGGTAGTTACATCAGATTTTGCGACAGAAGTGGGATTAGATAGAGTTCCTAATTACATAGCAGTTGAGTTGGTTGGTATAGTTAGATTATTAGATAGTGGTGATGGTGCAAATACCGTTTGGAATTATGCTGATGATGATTTATCCGGTGGTGTAAATAGAAAAACATTTAAAACATCTCCCGCTCAAATATGGATTGCATCAAGTAGTGGGTCAGACACAGGCATTGATATTACATTTAATTATAATGACGATAATAATATTATGCAAACTACAACAGTAACTTTAAATGGTCAAAGTTCCGTTGACACAGGGGTTTCGGGATTGGATTGTAATAATGCCTATGTATCTTCTGATGATACGCTTGCTGGGAATGTTTACATTCAACAACTAGACGATTTTAGTGGCGGTGGTTTACCAAATGTCACATCTAATGTATTGGCGTATATTAACCCCGAACATGGGAAAACACAACAGGCTACCTTTAGAGTTCCATCAGATAAAAAAATGATTATAAGAAATGTATTCTCTTCGCTTACTAGGGCGAGTGGTAGTGCTACCTCTGCGGACTTTAACCTAAGAATAAAACCCAATGGTCAAGGGTGGACTATTATACGCCCACATGTTATGACTAATCAAACACCAATAAACAAGACTGAAAGTATAGTGTTAGAACCGGACACTTTAGTAGAATACTTTATAGATAATATTTCAGACAACGATACTACGGTTAGTTGTGTAATTAGTGGCGTGCTAGTAACACTTTAAGGGGATAATATGGAAGTCAAAGGCGAATTATTAGTACAAGGCAAGACAATTGTAAATGCCGATGTAGATATTAATGGTAATGGATTAGTAACTGGAACTCTTGATGTAACAGATGATATAACTGCCGGTGGTAGGGCAAGATTTAATGGTGATATATTAGAGTCAAACAGTAACGCACAGGGGAATTGGATTCGTATCGGAACTAACACTTGGGCAGGTACAGTCCCAAATAGTGGCGCAATACAGGTTTCAGGTGGCGATTACTATTTCGGACATGGTACTGATGAACAAGCCTTTATAGACACCAAAGCAAGTGCTCTGTATTTCAGAGTAGGTGGAAATAACACAGACGCACTTGGTAGAATCACTACAGCTGGACTTTTTATATTTGAGGGTCAACAAATAAATAGTTCAAATACACAAGATAGTACCACATTAGGGGAAGGAGCTATTGTTACTTTAGGTGGTGCATCTTTTGCTAAGAATGTAAATATTGGTGGTGATACAGTTATTTCGGGCAATTTGACTGTAACGGGTAACACCTTTGCTACAGAGGTAGAAACCGTTTTAGTAAATGATAATAATTTATACCTCAATAATGGATATACAACCGTATCAGCACAGGCAGGAGGACTTACTGTAAACTTTTTACCGACAGTCACAGCCGATACGGTAGCAATTGGTGGATTTACGGCAGGGATAGTATCAACAAGCAATCCCAATGTAATAACAACTGGTTCGGCTACATTTGCGGTAGGAGATATAATCCAAATTGATAGTGCCAATACGCAATCTAATAATGGACTTTTTGAAGTATTACTTCACACTGGAACCACCTTAGAGATTCGCGGGATAGGAATTACAGGAACGAGTGAGAATTTTACTCAAAATCAATTCGTAACAGATACAACCGTTGCAGGTGGAATAACAAAAGTAAATGTATCCGTTATGGAATCCGGTACTGATGGATATTGGCAATTAGGATTTGGATCAACTACTGGAATTACTTTCCAAAAGTTGGCAACTAGAGAAGATACCCCAATTGATACAGGCATAGCATATTGGGATAGTGCAACAAGTAAGTTTTTGACAAATATTGATTTAACTTGGGACGGGTCGATTTTTAATGTGAGTGGTAAGTCCACTTTACAAGAGAACTTAGAAGTTTATGGAACTAGCCAAGGTGAAACATCGGGATTATTCCGACAGACACATGACGCAACGGCGGGAACGGGCGCCCAAAATAGTTGGAGTCAAGATTTAATCGGATTCACTTTTAACTCAATATCAGATGCTACAACCTATTATCATAAACTAGCGGAAGTTTCCGGAGGCGGTTCGGGTTCGGGTTCTATACAGATAAAAGGGCTATTGGCGGGGGTAGCGCTTTCAAGAAACGTTATTGATATTTATATTTGGGCTAGAGGAGGTTTATCAGTAACGGGAATTATTTATGGAGAAAATAACTACACCAAAGGCGATATAGTTATTTATTCTGTCGGTGATGATTTCAACGTCTACCTCAAAACAAATGGCACTTTTAGTGAAAACAATCTTGATATAAAAGTAAACGGTGGAACTGGCGGACAAACAAAAATAGACCTTGTTGCTAAAACATCATCCACTCCAAGTGGAACTTTAAGTTTTACTTTATCTACTGATTTCACAGGAACGGTGCATTAAAAAAGGATGGAGTTTAAAGGTTAACCAGTTGTCAGGTGGTGGGAATAGATACTTAATGGCAGATTCAAACGGGAACATTATAATAGAACCATAACGGATAAGAAAACCAAAATTCAAAATGTATAAATAGTATTGTATTGAATGATTGGAGTTTATTATGAAGAAAAAAGATTTGTATGGTATATTAAAAGCTATTGAGGGTTTATCTCACATTAAGGGAGTTAAATTTGCTTATGGTTTGGCGAAAAATAAAAAAATAATAATAGATGATTTAACATTGATAGAAGAAAGTTTAGAAAACTTAAATGAAGAAGATAAAAAAACTCAAGATGAATACAATGAAAGAAGAATGACTTTAATAACAAAATATTCTGAAAAAGATATAGATGGAAACCCATTATTTACTGATAGTTCAAAAAATAATTATAAAATAAACAAAGCAGAACAAAAAGATTTTAATGATTGTATTGTTGAATTAAATGATGATTATAAAGACTTGGTTGATAAAATAAATAAATTAAATGAAAAAAATAATAAACTTTTTGAAGATGGTGTTGGTTTGGAATTTTATAAGATAAAATTATATGATGTACCAGAAAATGTATCATTAAAAGAAATTGAACCAATTATGGAATTGGTATCAGATTAAGAATATAATATATAAATATTATTATGGATAATAGATAGGATAGTCAATGGGAGCAGTAGTAGTTTACGAACCATATATTTTAACATTTACCCCTTCAAATTTTTCGACTGGTAATGTATTATTAGTCAATCATGCTTGGGGCAGAGAGGTTAATGTTCAGATATACATTAACGATGAAATAGTAGACGCTGATGTTACCAAGATAGACGATGATAACCTATCAATAGAGTTTTTGGAAAGTGGTAGTTCGGTTACAAAATCTGGTAAGGTTATAGTATCATAATATGAATGCTTTTGAAAATATAGAATTCCCAATACAAGGAAACTTTCCCGCATCAAAGGAAGGCAGTACAGTAGAATATAGAGTATTAGAAATAGGTATAGTCGGAGAACCAGTAGAAGTAATACCATATACTACAAGCGGTGTTATTGATGTTGGCAAGGGTGGATTTGAAACCACACTAACCCTATCACAAGGATTTTATTCTGTTGAGTGGCACATACAAGGTACATCTTTATATGCCAATGAAGAAATTGATGTACGAAGAGATGTATATGCACTATTAGATAATATCACTTCTCTTGTAAATGTTTATAGTGGATACGCAACATAAGGATTAAAAATGGCCAACGGAACGAGATCAGACAGTATATCATCACAGAATGTTGATTTAGAATTTCAATTTTTAAAGAATGGGGCTGCCTATGGTGGCGGCGGATTACAGAAAGTAGAAATATATGGCAGTGAAGCCGATGCTATTGCCGGTACTAGTATTCTAGAAACAATAGATTCCACAGGATTTTTTACAGAAGTTACAACAGGTTTATTTGGATATACGGCTACGGCTCCCACGCAAACCGGTGGATGGGTAGCTGGTACATACTTTGATAGAGTTTATGTATATACAGAAGTTGCAGGACCCATATGGGATGGAGGACCTGGTAGATTGGACATAAATCCATTTTATGTTAGAGAGGAAACCTTTGGCGGTGCCGCTCCTGGTTCCCATGAGAAAGTAATTATATCTTTAAATTTATTTGATGTATTAGATAGTCCTAGAAAGGGTTGTAAAGTAGAAGTAGAAATGAATGTAAAGAATGCTAGGTATGGTACTGACCTTATAAAGAATGAAAAGAAAGTCTTTTATTCTGATGAAGATGGTAATGTAACCATGACTTTAATTGAAACTACTACACTATCAGATGATACATTCCCAGATACTGGTGATAATAATATAGTGTATTATAAATTCAATATAGACGAAGGAAAATTAGTAGAAAAAAGAACAGTTACAAAAGGTTTATCCTCTGTTAATTATTTTACTTTACCCGAAGTAGCAGAAGGAAATATTTAATATGTGGAAGTCATTTTGGAATAAATTTAAGGTGGCTTTCGCTATCATAGGTGCTATATTAAGTCTAGTTCTTATATTCTCTTTATATTGGATTAATAGAAAAAATAAAGCATTTGAATGGGAACGATTAAAAGACAAACAAAAAACAATAACCAAATTATTAAAGGAACTTTTTAAAGTGAAAAAGAAACATAAAAAAATAGTAGATGATGCTAACAGGGGTATAGCTCTAGCTGATGAAAATTTAGAAGAATTAGAAAATAAAATCCCTACTAAAATGACCGATGAAGAAGTTCTAGAAGTCTTTAAAAGAAAGTCAAAAGAGTTATTAGAATAGATATAAATATAGGTATATACCAACCCTTAAAAACGGTTGGATATTAAGCAGTCTAAATGTTGCTCTTTTCGTGCAGGAAAATAAGAACATTGCATCCCCACGAGCCTATGGCCGTGGGGTTTTTAATCATGGAGTTAAAACTGAAAACACTTTTTATTATATTCACTTTATCACTTGCCTTATTCAGTGCTCCAACAAATTCAGATACAATACACACCGAACCAATAATCCTTCCCATTGGCTCTAAGATTATATTACCCAGTGGGAAAGCTTTTATAATTGAAACCACTTTTATAGCTATGGATATAAGAATAGCTAAACAAGACTTGGGCCTTCAAGACTATCATATAAAGAAAATTAATCTATTAGAAATCAAAATCCTTAAATATGGTACATTAGAAAAAGCACTTCTAGAAGATTCTAGAATCTTGGGTAGAGAAGTTTCTTTATATAAAAGGGAAAATGAAGTCCTTAGAGAACAGGTTAAATTCCAACGTAAGGGTACAATGTTTAGAGAAGCTAAAGACATTGGTTTAGTTTCTTTAGGTGTAGCGGTTGCAATACTCGGTGTCTGGGCAGCTGGACAGATAAAATGACCTTTGATATAACTCATTTTTTACGATTATATTGAATAAGAAAAAAAAGTGAAAAAAGGCCTTGACTTGGCTTTAAAATAATGTTAAACTGTTCTAGAACCCTTTAGAGCACTCTTTAATCATATTTAATTATCCTTTATTGATTAATTAATCTATACGGGCTTTAAGTGTTTCGGACTTGACTTAGTTCTTAAATCATATTATAATATATCTAATAATATTAAAGAGTCTTTAATTCTACTCTCTAGTTCTTCCTATCGAAGACAATGATTGAACAACTTAAAGAATCTTAAATAACTATGAGGAAATTAAAATGGCTAGAACCCGAGCAAAGAATAGAAACTATGTAGATAAAGAAGAATTTTTTAATGATATGTTGGATTGGTTAGATCCATGGTTGATATCCAAAAAAGATCCAAGGTTTAAAAAGAAATTAAAAGCCATAGTAGATAAAAAAGGTAAATTCGATAAGAATACTTGGATGAAAAAAATACCTTTAAGCCCATTACCCGCTACTATTGGTACCAAAATATATGAAATAGTCAATAGATATTCTTATAGACCTAACTTTATAAACTATACATATAAAGACAAAATGGTATCTGAAGCTTTATTTACTTGTATTAGATATGCTAATAGATTCTCGCCCGAAATATCAGACAACCCATTTGCATACTTTACAAGGATTGCATGGTCTTCTTTCCTTAAATGTTTGAATGAAGAAAAAAAAGAGTCCATGATTAAAAATGAATTATATAACATTGATAGAATGGAAAATAATAAAATCAATACAACCCGACTTGACATAATTGGGCTTAGTCTAGAGGGTAGAACAGATAATCTGGGCACTAAAAACGGTCTTTTTTCTGCATGGTTGCCTATGACAGTATACAAAGGAAAGCGTAAAAGGGTGTTTAAAACTAAAGCCCAGTATGAAAAATATGTAAGTGATAATAGGGCTAAGGCAGAATTGTCCAAGGAGCCATAAACCCTTATAGGAGATTGACAATGGCATGGATTAAAAAATCTAAATTATCTTTTGTTTTGATTTTAATTGCTTTATTTTTATCGGGCAGTTACATAAAAGTAAAACAACCCAAAGAGGTTTTTATTTCTTGTGTCGGTGACTCTATAACCGCTCATGGCCATTATGTCCAAACTCTCCAAAGCCTTATAGATAATTCAGTTATATCGAATTTTGGTATAAATGGTGCTACCTCTTATGATATTGTAAAAACCACAAATCAATGGATAAATAGTCCAAACATAATTTTACTCATAGGAATTAACAATGTAGACAACCCAAGGAGGGTTGTTTTGGACATAACCAAAATTAGAAATTCCATGACCAAGGGTAATAAATTATTCGTGGTTAGTATATTACCATTTGAACTTTCTAAGTATTGGACAAAAGAATTGCAGACTAATAAGAAAATAATCAATGATACATTAAAGAAAATATTTAAAAGAGATAGACATACATACTATATAGATGCTGGCCCAGCCCTAAGAGGATATTCAAACAGGGGAGCGGATAGAATACTGCCCATATATAGTGAAGAAGATGGTTTACATCTCAATATGATTGGTCAATATAAACTAGCTCAGATAATATATGGGCAGATAAGAGATAAACTAAAAAAGTAACTTGACATTTATTTAATATCATGTTAAAATATACCCATGATATACGAAAAACTTGTCCGAGATAATATTCCAGAAATTATAGAACGTAATGGTTTCACGCCCGAAACCAAAGTCCTGTCCAAGAGGGAAATTCAAAATGCCCTAATAGAAAAACTAAAAGAAGAATTAACTGAACTGACTGAATCCAAGGGTGGTATTGA
>SPKZ01004606.1_pt1 | contig 10886 bp, 10 predicted proteins | sample 2456571 | NCBI WGS metagenome assembly SPKZ01 (sample SAMN11192286, study PRJNA482655) | marine metagenome | biome: ENVO:00000447; feature: ENVO:00000244|ENVO:00000211|ENVO:00000569|ENVO:00002023; material: ENVO:00002151; isolation source: ocean water from marine abyssalpelagic zone ...
CCGTGGCGCAGACCGGCGTCGAGATCGCCGACATCGGGTACTTCGACAACATGCTCCACGGCGATCCCGCGATCCGCGCCGTGAAGCACGATTTCATGCTTCGCGTCTTCGACGCCGCGGTGCTGCTCGGCTGTCCCGCCGTGTGTGGCTTCGTGGGTCGCAACCAGTCGCGCAGCATCGAGGCCAATCTCGCCGACTTCGAGGAGTCGTTCGTTCCGCTGCTGAAAGAGGCGAAGGCCCGCGGTCTCGAGTACCGCATCGAGCAGTGCCCGATGCCCGGATGGACGCTCGACGATTCGTTCCACAACAACATCGCCTACACGCCGGGCACGTGGATCGCCCTCTTTCGCATCTGCGAACGCCACGGCGTAGGCGACCAGCTGCGCATCCATTACGACCCGAGCCACGCCATTCTCATGGGGCAGGACACGCGTTCGATCTTCCAGTATCTGCGGGACGAGGGCGTGCCGTTCCTGATCAGCGGCTTCCACGTCAAGGGACAGGTCGCGGATCCGAAGGGCCTCGCCGCCTGGGGCTACGGGGGCCAGACCCTGGGGCGTGGCGACTGGGTCGACGGCAAACCGTCGGAGAACCCCGCAGATCACGCGAACGCGTGGAACAAGCAGACGGCGATCTGCGAACACGAGCTTCCGGGGACCGCGCGCCACGATCCCCTCGCGTATCTCACGAATCGCAGTGTCGACTGGCTCGACCACCAACTGGCCGCGCGCGAGCTCCTCGAGCTGGATTTCGAGAAGGCTCCCCTGATCGTCGAGCACGAGTACCCGCCGGCGCGCGTGCAGGATCGCGAGAGTCTCAAGCCCATCCTGCAGGGCTCGATCGCGTTCACGCGCCGGATCGACGAGGCTGCCGCGTGCATGTACGCGCTGCAGAGCGAGGTGCTACCCGCTCAGGGGATTCCCGTACAGGGGGTGGGTCGGCAGGCGTACCGCTCGTAACGACCGACGCAGGGGGGACGCAAAGATGACGAAGCTCAACGTCGCGATGATCGGCTACGGGTTCATGGGCCGCACTCACAGCAACGCCTGGCGCCAGGTGGGACGCTTCTTCGACACGCCCCTCGAGCCGGAGCTCGCGGTGGTGTGCGGCCGCGACGCCGACGGGGCGCAGCAGGCGGCTGGCAAGCTCGGGTTCCACGCCCACGCCACATCCTGGGAGGAGGTGGTCACGAGTCCGGGGATCGACGTGGTCGACATCTGCACCCCCGGCGATTCCCACGCCCCCATCGCCATCGCGGCTGCCGAGGCGGGCAAGGTGGTGTTCTGCGAGAAGCCGCTCGCCAACAGCGTCGGCGAGGCGAAGCAGATGCTCGACGCCGTCGTGAAGGCCGGGGTGCTCCACATGATCTGCCACAACTACCGCCGCGCCCCGGCGGTGATGCTCGCAAAGCGCCTGATCGAAGCGGGACGCATCGGCGTGATCCGCCACTACCGCGGCACCTACCTGCAGGACTGGATCGTCGATCCGGAGTTCCCCCGCGTCTGGCGCCTCGAGAAGGCGAGGGCGGGCAGCGGAGCCCTGGGGGACATCGCGTCGCATTCCCTCGACCTCGCCCGCTTTCTCGTCGGCGAGATCAGCGAGGTGTCGGGCCTGCTCGAAACCTTCGTCAAGGAGCGGCCCCTCGAAGACGGCAGTGGCACCGGTGTGGTCGACGTCGATGACGCAGCCCTCGCCCTCGTCCGCTTCGAGAACGCCGCGATCGGCAGCCTCGAGGGCTCCCGCTTCTGCCCCGGCCGGAAGAACTACAACCGCTTCGAGATCAACGGCGCCACGGGGAGCATCGCCTTCGACCTCGAACGGATGAACGAGCTCGAGCTCTACGTCGAAGAGGGCCCCGATTCGGGATTCCGCACCATCCTCGCCACCGACGAAGCCCACCCCTACGTGGCCGCCTGGTGGCCTCCGGGCCATATCCTCGGCTACGAGCACACCTTCATCCACACCGTTCACGACCTGATCGCCGCCGTCCACGCCGACGCGCTACCGACGCCGAATTTCGAGGACGGCCTGCGCAACCAGCAGGTGCTCGACGCCATCGAGCGGTCCGGGGAGACGCGGGGCTGGGAGTCGGTCTAGGTCCGCCCGATCCCGATCCGTCGAAGGTCAGGAGTGTGCGCGGTAGAAGCCGGTGGGCTCCTGCCGCGCGCTTCCGTGCCGGAAATCGAAGATTCCCCGCAGAAGGCGTACGCTAACCCCTTGATGTCGCGGCGCATCGCCAGTGCACTCCTCGTCTCGATCGCACTCGCGGCCATCGTCCTGCGCGCCGCGAAGGCTCATACCACGGGCATTCTGTACGACGAGGCGGTGACCTGGTTCACGTACGCGTCGAGTCTCGAGGCGGCGCTCACCCGCTACGACTCCACGAACAACCACCTGCTGAACTCCATCGCCATCTGGGCGGCTCACGGACTGTTCGGTGGCTACGAGCATTTCATTCGCATCCCCTCGATGCTCGCGAGCTTCGGATTCGTGCTGGCCTGCGCGTACGCGTCGACGCGCATCATCTCCGATCGGTGGCTCCGGCTGCCCGTGCTCGCCGTGATCTTGTTCCACTTCTTCGTGTTCGACATGAGCTATCTCGCTCGCGGCTACTCGTTCGCCCTTGCAGCCAGCCTCGGGGCACTCGCATTCACCTTGTGGCTCGAGACGCGGCCGGCCAGCCGGGGCCTGCTTTGGCTCACCGCGTGCGTGATGGCGCTCTGCAACTTCGTGGCGCTGGGGTCGATGCTCACGAGCGTGCTCGCAATGCTCGTGCTGAACGCGGTCTGCTTCGGGCGTCTCTTCGTGAGGATGCGGGAGAGTCGGGTGCTCGTGGTGCAAGCGGCGGCGGTCGCACTCCTCCTGACCCTTGCAGCGAGTGGCGCCCTCTACTCCAGCGTGCTCGACGACGTCGTGCGACACGGGTCTCGCGGGCAGGGGGCGATCAGCGCCTCCGAGTTCTTCCAGACGCTGCTCGATGAGCGACTCTTCGAACCTCTCGGAGATCCGGACCTGCGGCGGCTGGCGACCCGATCCGTGGCGGTTCTGGTCGCGGCGGCGCTGCTGGGCCTCGCGGCCCTGTGCTCGGGATTCGGGCGCTCCGACGAGCGGCGCGTGGAGAAGGCCCTCGTGTGGATCGTCGCACTCTCGACCCTGGCCGGCACGCTGTTCTACGGCTTCGTTCTCGAGCGCTCGCTCGGCCACCAGCGCAATCACCTCAGCCTGTATCCGATGATCTGGCTCGCGTTGGGTGCGGCCCTCGATTCGCTGATCGCGCTGGTGCGGAGCCAGCCGCTTCGCGGTGTGGCCGTCGTGGTCGTCGGACTGCTCGTGGCACCGTACGTCGCTCTCAACCTTCCCGATGCGCGCGAGGTGAAGTTCAACTACTGGTGGCGTCAGTCCAACGGGCGCTCCATCCTGCGCCGCCTGCACGCCCGGGATCCCGAGCGGGTCTGGGTCATCAAGGCGGTTCCCAAGCACCGATTCGCCCTCTACGCGATGCAATACTACCAGCAGTTCGGCTACCGCTTCCGAAAGGCAGGGGTCGACGAGGAGTTCGATCTCATCCTCTTCGACCTGCCCCAGCGTTACATCGAGTGAGCGAAACGCCATGTCGAACACCGAGGAGCCCCCCGTGAGACTGACGAAACCCAGGATCCCCCCGATTCCCGAATCGGAATGGAGCGACGAGGTGCGCGAGCTTCTCGCCGGCTTCGTGCGCCCGGACGGCCGCGTCTTCAACATCTTCGGAACTCTCGCCCACCACCCGAAGCTGATGAAGCGCTGGGTCGTGTTCGCCAATCACGTACTCGGCAAGCAGACACTCTCGCCTCGCGACCGCGAGCTTGCGATCCTGCGCATCGGGTGGCTGTGTCGAGCCGAGTACGAGTGGGGTCAGCACGTCGTGATCGGTCGGGATGCCGGCATCTCCGACGAGGAAATCGAACGAGTGCCTTCCGGCCCCGACGCCCGGGGCTGGCCGCCGAACGAGGCCGCGATCCTGCGGGCCGTGGACGAGCTGCACGACGACGCGATGATCACGGATTCGACGTGGAAGGTGCTGTCCGAGCACTATTCGACGGAGCAGTTGATCGATCTCGTCTTCACCGTCGGTCAGTACAACCTGGTCTCGATGGCGCTCAACACGCTGGGCGTCCAGCTCGACGACGGGATCGAGGGGTTTCCCCGGTGAGGGCCCTCGGGAAGGTCGCCGCCGTGGTCGGTGCGGGCCAGACCCCCGGCGAGACGATCGGGAACGGCCGGGCCACGGCGATCCTCCTCGCGCGCGAGGGCGCAAAGGTGATGCTCGTCGACTGCCGCCTCGAGTCCGCGCGCGAGACCCAGGCGATGATCGAAGAAGAAGGTGGCGAGTGTTTCTCGTTCGAGGCGGATGTCACCCACGAGTCGGACTGTCGCGACCTCGTGGCGGCGTGTGTCGAGCGATACGGGCGAATCGACATCCTGCACAACAACGTCGGTATCGGTGGCGGCGACGCAGGCCCCACCCGGCTCGAAGAGGCGGATTGGGACCGCATCATGTCGGTCAACCTCAAGAGCTGCTTCCTCACGTGCAAGCACGCGCTGCCCGTCATGCGCGCGCAGGCGTCCGGGAGCATCGTGAACATCTCGTCCGTCGCGGCGGTGTGTTCCGTGGGAATCGTGGCGTACAAGACGTCGAAGGCGGGGATGAACGCGTTTACGCACTCACTGGCCACCGGCAACGCCAGACACGGGATTCGCGTGAACGCGATCATGCCCGGGCTGATGAATACACCGATGGCCATCGAGGGCATCTCGAAGGCGCGGGGAATCGATCGCGAAGCTCTGATCAGCCAGCGCGACGCCTCCGTCCCCCTCGGCGCGAAGATGGGCACCGCGTGGGACATCGCGCACGCAGCGCTCTTCCTTCACTCGGACGAGGCGAAGTTCATCACCGGCGTGATCCTGCCGGTGGACGGCGGGCAGAGCGCGCGCATCGGCTGACCCTCGGATCGACGGGTCCGCCCCGTTGGGTCCACCCTGGCGACCCGGAGCCGCTGACTTCGCAGCGAGTCGAAGTCGAGCCGTCGATCGCACACCGTCACGGCTCCGGTCGCGAAACCGGCGCGTCGCCGGTCGATTCCACGCGCTCCACGACGTAGCCGAGGGCCCGGAGGTTCTCGCGGGTGAGCTCGTCGACCACGGGCTCATCCTCGTCGAAGAATCCGTGCACGCGAAAGTTCGCGAGAGCACAACGCGCGTTGGAGCTCCCCAGGAACGCTACCCAGACCGTACTCCCCGACGGCCCTTCCAGTGAGATCTCTCCGTCCTCGAATGACGAGTGATTCGCCACGGGCCAATCGATGGACTTCCAGCGCTTTTGATCGAACGACGCCACGAGGTACGACACCGGCTGGTCGCAGTGGGCGCGCGCGACGAGCCGTGCGCGCCGAAGCTCTTTGGGAAAGTCGATCCGCCAGCGCACGCTCTCGCCGGGCTGGCGGTCGAGCACGATGGCGTCACCCTCCCGTCCGACGGGTCCGTCTACCGCGACAGCGCGGTCTTGCCACGCACCGTCGAAGAAGACGGTGCGGAGCATCGAGCGCTCGTCGACCTGGCGCCTCTCGTTGCTTCGCACGATGTGGTGCACGCGCTTCATGAGCGCGGCGGTCTGCTCGGGATTCACCGCGGCGAGGTCCGGCGCTTTCGGTCCCCCGGAGACGTCGTAGAGCTTTCGATCGATGGCGGCGGTGAAGTTCCACGCGTCCGTACCGGGTTCGTAGCCATCCCGGAGAACACGCCCGGTCGCTCCCCAGATCAAGCGCAACCGCGTGGTACGAAGAGACTTCCTCTCGTAGAACTGCGGACTCTCCGACCAGGCGGGCCCGGGACGCCAGACCCCCGACTGACCGTCGAGCAGCGGCCGCAGGCTGCGTCCCTGCACCGACGGGGGTACCGGAAGACCCGCGAGATCGAGGACCGTCGGCAGGATGTCGATGCTCTCGACGACCTGTGGAACTCGCCCGGCTTCGAGCCTCGCATCGTAGACGACGAGGGGAACCCGAAGGGTTTCTTCGTACATCGGAAGCGAGTGACCGTAGTGTCCGCGTTCGAGGAGACTCTCGCCGTGATCGGAGGTCACCACGAGGGTCACGCGGTCCCACAGATCGAGGCGGTCGAGGGCGTCGAAGAGCGCGCCGATCTGGTGATCGACGAAGCGGACCTCTCCGTCGTAGAGATCCGTGATGTGCCGTCGCTCTTCCTCGGTGACGGCGAGCTCCCCCGACGTCAGTGACTTCACCTGGTCGCGAGGCAGGCCGTCGCGAAAGCGCCCGTCATAATCGGGATCGACGAAGTCGCGAAATTCCGGCGGTGGCCAGTTGGGCCAGTGCGGATCGAGGATGTGCCACAGCAGGAAGAAGTTGCCGGCGCTGATCTCTTCGAGCATCGCGATGGCGGAGGCGTTGGTGGGTACAGTTGGGGCGCGAGGCTTTTCGTCGTTCACGAAAACGTCGAAGCCGCGCGAGAACCCCCGACGTTCCGAGATCGAAGGATTGTTGACGAGTGCCGCGGTCCGATAGCCACTCTGCTGCAGGATCTCCGCGAGCGTGGGAAGTTGCGGCGAGAGTACGGCCGTGTAGCCGTGGTCGGACTCGATGTGTCCCAGGCGGTGGACGGACGGATAGACGGAGGTGAAGAGCGAAGCGATCGAAGGTGTGGTCCAGGGGCTCTGGCTGAACGCGTTCTCGAACAGGACGCCCCTCTGCGCCAGGGCGTCGAGGTGCGGACTCGTGGGACGCGGGTATCCGTATACACCGAGGTGATCGGCGCGCAGCGAATCGGGAACGATCACGATGACACCGTGCGGCCGAACAGCGGCGCCGGTCTCCGATTCGCTTCCGGCGTCTCCGGATCCGCACGCCCACGCGATGCTGAGTACGCTGCAGACGGCGGCGCGCGCGGCGAACGCCAGCGCGGGCGCCCCCTTCACGTGCGGAATCGAAAGCGTCATGGCGGGAAAGCGTACTGGAGCCCCACAGTTTATGGCAGCATTTGTGCCATGATGCAGCGCGTGTCCGGAGCCCCCAACGCGACCGACGGCCCGTACGTCTTTCACGGCTTCGATCTCTCGCTCGACGCGTACGCGGCGCGCGACGGCGGAGACCGCAACATCGTCGGGGCATCGTGAAGCTTCCACGACCACCCGGTCAACGGAGATGAAGATGGTGTCCAACCGAGACTCAGAATCCCGCGTCGATTTCCGCGTCAAGAAGGCGGCCCTCACCGAGCACGGACTCGTGAAGTCCCCCGCACCCACCGGCTCGCTTGGCCCTGGACAGGTGGTACTCGAGGTCGATCGGTTCGCGTTCACGGCGAACAACATCAGTTACGCGGTAGCCGGCGACATGCTCGACTACTGGGGCTTCTTTCCCGCAGAGGACGGCTGGGGGCGCATTCCCGCCATGGCGTACGCGGACGTGATCGCGTCAACGTGCGACGCAGTGGCGCTGGGCGAGCGCTTCTTCGGCTTCTTCCCAATGGCGACGCATCACGTGGTCGAAGCGCGCGCAACGGGCGAAGGCTTCATTGACGCCTCCGATCACCGCGAGAGTCACGCGGCCGTCTACCGGCAGTTCAGTCGTACGACGACGGATCCTCTCTACGATGAAGAGTTCGAGGATGAGACGCTGCTTCTGCGCGGTCTGTTCATGACGTCGTTTCTCGTCGACGACTTCCTGGCCGACAACGAACACTACGGGGCGGAGACGCTCTTGATCTCGAGCGCATCGAGCAAGACGTCGATTGCCCTCGCGGCCTGTGCGGCGGAGCGGGGTCACGACCGCGTGGTGGGACTCACGTCTCCCGGCAACGCGGCGTTCGTCGCGAGCCTCGGATTCTACGACGAGGTCCTGCTCTACTCCGATCTCACGTCGCTTCCCGTTGATGAGCCCGCGGTATTCGTCGACATGGCGGGGAACGCCGAGGTCAGAAACACGCTTCACCGTCACTTGCGCGACTCGCTCAAGTACGACTGCTCCGTCGGCTTGACACACTGGGACAAGGGTGGGCCCAACGCTGATCTTCCCGGTCCCGCGCCCGAGTTCTTCTTCGCGCCCGCACAGATCGCGAAGCGCAGCAAGGAGTGGGGCCCGGCCAAGCTCAGGAAAGACCTGGGAGCGTCGTGGCAGCGGTTTCGAGACGGCAGCAGCAAGTGGCTCGAAGTGGAGCGCGGCTGCGGTGAGGATGCCGTTGTCCGCGTGTACGAGGCGACGCTGTCGGGTAGCGCGAGCCCAGGGGTGGGCAACGTCCTCTCTCTCTGGGATCGCTAGCTCGCGGGGACCCGATCCGGGCATGCCCCGGATCGACGCGGCTTCACGCGCCCTTTGGGTGCTTGCTCGACGCCCGCCTACCCGGCGGAGAGCAGGGCGAGCACCGTCTTCTCGACGACAGCGCGCGCGCGTTTCTGCCCGAGGCCCTGCTCGGACCGGAGCTGATCCCACGCTTCGGGGGAGGTCGCGAGCTCCACGCCCTCGCGAACAGTGGCGCGAGAGGTTTCGAGCTCGGGCAGCCACGTCAGGAGGTTCTCGCGCATCTCCCGCGAGACGCGCCCGAGCTTCGCTTCCACGAACGGCGAGTTCCAGCGCTGGCGTTGGCTGGCGCGGATGTAGGGGCGAAGGCGCTCGTAAGCGCTGGCGCGTTCGGCGATCAGCGCCGCCGCGCGTTTTTCGATGGCACCCTCGATCGGATCGCCAAAAACGCTGCGAACCAAGCCGCGCACGTTCTTGTCGACCGCGGCATACAGCGTCTCCATGTCGGAGAAGTGTCGGAACACGCTGCGGATGCCGACCCCGGCGCGGTCCGCGACCTGCTGTGCGGTGGGCACGGGAATGCCCTCCCCGAGGAGATCGAACAGCGCCTGGACGATCGCCTGGCGGCTGCGCTCCGAGCGCCGCGTCCGTCCGTCGACGATGTCGGGATCGAAGCTCACTTCTGTGGAACCCTCGGTGTGAACTCATTATGACACGCAGAGTGTCATTTTTCTGCGTCTTCCATCGCATCGGGTTCGCGCGTCGGCGTCGATTGATTTCTACGACTGCTGCATTGGCAGATCGCTCCCCGGCTCACCGAAGTGGGCGCGCGGCGGCGTGCGCCACCTGGGTCTGCCAGGCGATGAAACCCAGCGGCACCGCGAGCTCGACCAGAATGTGCCACGCAGCGTGGCTCGGATCCGGACCGCTCGCGACGAGGGCACTCAAGCGTCCGACACCCACGGCCATGAAGCCGACGTGGATCAGACGAAACCAGGCCGTGTGGCGCTCGATGCCGGGCACGATCCAGCCCGCCATCAGCCCGATCGCGAGCCAGTTCCAACCGAGTACGCGTACCCAGGTGTCGAGCAGGGCGCGCGCGGGCTCGGCGACGTCGAGCGGGCCTTCCGCACCCGCCACGAGGGAGACGCCGTCGATCCCGAGAACGACGAACGTGCCGCCCTTGTAGACGGCCAGGAGGGCGTTGAGGCCCACGAGGATCTGGAGTGTCCTGCGCGACCAGCCCACGCGGTTCGTCTCCGCGGCCACTCGGCCCGTCGCTACAGGCCGTAGAGCTCCACCATGTTCCCCGCGATGATCTGATGGCGCTCGTCGGCGGGTACGTTCACGAAGTGCGCGTCGATGGTCTCTCGCGAGTAGGGGTAGTCGTTGCCGTGGTGGGGGAAGTCCGTCGACCAGGCCATGCTCTTCACGCCGATCGCGTGTCGTAGCTGCTGGACGCCCACCTTGTCGACGATGAAGGTCGCGGTGAAGTTGTCCTTGAGGTACTGGCTGGGGAGCTTTCCAAGCTCGATGCCGAGGCGGGTGCGGTTGCGCCAGTAGCGGTCGTCGATCATCTCGGCGGCGTGGGGCAGCCAGCCGACCCCGACTTCGACACCCACGAGGTGCATGCCCGGATGCCGGTGGAAGACGCCTTCGAAGATCATGTCCACGACGATTTCCGACATGCGTTGCATGCCGGCTACCGCGCCAATGGCACCGCCAGCCTCGCGCGACGACACGTGGTTCGAGGCCTGGCCCGCAAACCCGAAGTGCACGCTGATGGGGATCCCGAGCTCTTCCGCTGCCGCCCAGAACGGGTCGTCTTCCATCGACAGCTGCTTGTTGCCGCTGGGCCAGCCGGTGAGAGCCGCGCCGCGAAAACCCAGCGAGTGGGCCTGGCGCAGCTGCTGGACTGAGGTCTCGAGGTCGATGGGCGGTATGTAATAGATGGGGATGAGCCGCGTAGAATCGGCCGCGCAGAAATCCTCCGTCAACCACTGGTTGTAGGCCTCGAAGCCCGCGCGCATGAGCTCAGCGTCGTCGTAGAGAGAGAAGCTCATGATCGCGCGCTGGGGGGGGTAGAGGATCTCGGCGTCGACGCCGTCGTTGTCGAGGATCTTGAGCCGCTCCTTGCCGTCGTGCACGGAGGGATGGATGTTGTCGCCGTAGCGGAAGCCCATCCAAGCCATCTTCTCGCGCGGAATGTGGACGCAGACAACGAGGCCCAGGGGCGCGGGGTCGCCATTGGGGTCGTAGAGCCAGGCGTCGCCGCCCTCGGCGTCTTTCACGAGCTTGGGGGCTCGGTCCTGGTACTTGGGGTCGAGCCACTTCTCCCAGAGATCCGGCGGCTCCACGATGTGCGAATCACTCGAGATGATCTGATAGGTCCGTCCGGTGGGCGCGGGCATGTTCGTGGCTCCTTCTTGACGAGTCCCGCGATCTTACCCAGTGGGGGCGGCCGGTGTCTATTCGGTGATCCTTCGCTGGCCGAACGTCGATCCACTTCGCGAGGGGGTGCCGGGCGGCCGGGTCGATGACGCGGACCTCGCTCAGACGGGCTCTTGAAAGAGGCGCCTCACTTCGTGCTGGCTCACC
>SPKZ01006375.1_pt1 | contig 10884 bp, 8 predicted proteins | sample 2456571 | NCBI WGS metagenome assembly SPKZ01 (sample SAMN11192286, study PRJNA482655) | marine metagenome | biome: ENVO:00000447; feature: ENVO:00000244|ENVO:00000211|ENVO:00000569|ENVO:00002023; material: ENVO:00002151; isolation source: ocean water from marine abyssalpelagic zone ...
TAGCAAAGGTGGCGCGTTGAGTCGTTAGATGATCGCCGCGATGCGTTGCATACGAGTTAAAGTCTTCTTCCGGCAAGCCCATTTTATGTAAATAAGCACCGGCGGCACTTTCTAACATAATGGCGTTAGATGGCGATAAATGATCGGTGGTAATGTTGTCACCTAATACCGCTAACGGTCGCATGCCCTTCATAGTACGCTCACCCGCTAAGGCACCTTCCCAATATGGAGGGCGTCTGATGTAAGTACTTTTCTCATCCCAATCATATAACGGATTAATGGTTTCGCCATAATCGATTTTTAAGTCAAACATTGGCTGATAGACCTGCTTGAATTGCTCGGGTTTAACACACGCTGCCACAATATCATCAATTTCTTGATCGCTCGGCCAAATATCTTTTAAGATAATGTCATTGCCATTTTGATCAGTGCCTAACACGTCTTTTTCAATGTCAAACCGCATGGTGCCAGCAATTGCATAAGCAACAACTAACGGCGGTGACGCTAAAAATGCTTGTTTGGCGTATGGATGAATTCGGCCGTCAAAATTACGATTACCCGACAATACTGCGGTAGAATATAAGTTACGATCAATGATCTCTTGCTTTATTTTAGGATCAAGTGCGCCGCTCATACCGTTACACGTAGTACACGCATAACCAACAATGCCAAAGCCCATTTTTTCCATTTCACTTAACAAACCAGATTCTTCTAAATATAGTTTTGCGACTTTAGAGCCCGGTGCAAATGACGATTTAACCCAAGGCTTACGTAATAGACCCAATTTATTGGCATTACGCGCAATAAGGCCCGCAGCTACAACATTGCGTGGATTACTGGTATTGGTACAACTGGTAATAGCCGCAATAATCACCGCGCCATCAGGCATTTCGCCCTCTTTTTCTGTCCAATCTTTAGCAATGCCGCGCTTGGCTAAATCACTGGTTGGCAAACGTCGATGTGGATTAGACGGCCCCGCCATATTACGACCAACACTGGATAAATCAAAGCGTAATACACGCTCGTATTCGACGTCCTTTAAATCATCACTCCATAAGCCAGTATGCTTGGCGTAGTTTTCCACCAAGGCCACTTGCTCAGGTTCACGACCGGTAATTTTTAAATAGTCGATAGTTTGCTGATCAATATAGAACATGCCTGCACTGGCGCCATATTCAGGGGTCATATTGGAAATAGTCGCGCGATCGCCAATAGTTAAGTTAGGCACGCCTGGGCCAAAGAATTCAAGGTAACTTGAGACCACGCGCTGCTCACGCAAAAACTCGGTGATAGCTAATACAAGATCAGTCGCAGTAATGCCGTCTTGGCGCTTACCCATAAACTCAACGCCAACAATGTTAGGCAGACGCATCATTGATGGGCGCCCTAACATCACTGTTTCCGCTTCTAAACCACCAACACCAATAGCGATAACGCCTAATGAGTTAATGTGCGGAGTATGGCTGTCGGTGCCAACACAGGTATCGGGAAATGCCACGTTGTCGCGAGATTGGATCACTGGCGACATTTTTTCTAGGTTAATTTGATGCATGATGCCGTTGCCCGCAGGGATAACATCAATATTATCAAATGCTTTTTTACTCCATTCGATGAAATGGAAACGCTCTTTGTTACGACGATCTTCAATGGCGCGATTTTTATCAAACGCATCGCTATCGTCACCAGCAAATTCAACCGCTAGCGAATGATCGATAATCAGCTGCGTTGGCACCACTGGATTTACTTTTGAGGGATCGCCGCCCTGCAAGCTAATAGCATCACGCAAACCAGCTAAATCAACCAATGCGGTTTGGCCTAAAATATCATGACAAACTACACGTGCGGGATACCACGGAAAATCTAAATCTTGTTTACGTTCGATCAACTGCTTTAAAGAAGCGGTTAACATGTCTGGCTGACAGCGACGTACTAATTGCTCGGCGAGAATGCGTGATGTATAAGGTAATTTTGCGTAACTGCCTGGGGCAATATCGTCAATCGCGGCGCGTGTATCAAAGTAGTCTAAATCACTACCCGGTAGGGGTTTTCGGTAATTTGTATTCATAAATGACATCCAAGCCTATTGCTAAGCCTATTCTTAAAAATAAAAGTTAAAAATATAACGTGAAAAGAGTGAATGCCCACAATGGCCAACTACTTATGTATAAAAGCGTTGATGTGGGCAATCACTAGCGCTTATCGCACGCTGATAGGAGTAACTTTTCTTGGTTCGCTGCCAATGTAATCAGCACTTGGACGAATAATGCGATTGTTTGAGCGTTGCTCCATGATATGCGCCGCCCAACCTGTTAGGCGTGACATCACAAAAATAGGGGTGAACAGTTTTGTTGGAATGCCCATGTAATTGTACGTTGAGGCATGGAAGAAATCCGCATTACAAAATAACTTCTTGCTGTCCCACATAAATTCTTCACAAGCGACTGAAATGTCATATAACGAGGTATCGCCATTTTCTTGTGCTAGTTTTTCAGACCACTTTTTAATGATCACGTTACGTGGATCCGAGGTGCGATAAATCGCGTGACCAAAGCCCATGATCTTCTCTTTACGTGCTAACATTTCTGCCATTTTCACTTTAGCATCGCTAGGTGAAGTAAAGTTTAAAATCATGTCCATCGCCGCTTCATTAGCGCCGCCATGTAATGGCCCGCGTAAAGTGCCAATAGCACCAGTGACACAAGAATACATGTCTGACAATGTTGAGGCACAAACACGTGCGCTAAATGTAGAGGCATTAAACTCATGCTCGGCGTATAAAATAAGTGAAACGTCCATCACGCGACGATGCTGTGCTGATGGTGACTTGCCATTTAACAGCTTAAGGAAATGACCACCTAATGACTCTTCATCGGTAACACAATCAATTTCAACATTGTCATGAGAATAGCGATACCAAAATAGCATAATCGCAGGGAATGCAGCGAGTAGACGATTAGCCGCTTTATTTTGGCCGCTAAAATCAACTTCAGGCTCAAGGTTGCCTAAAAAGGAACAACCGGTGCGCATGACATCCATCGGATGTGCGTCTTTTGGAATAAGTTTTAATACTTCTTTAAGCGCGCTAGGCAAATCACGTAACGTCATTAGTTCGCTTTTGTAACTAGCCAGTTGCGCTGAGTTAGGCAACTCACCGTTGAAAAGTAAATAAGCCACCTCTTCAAAGGTTGCATTGTCGGCCAAATCTGACACATCATATCCACAGTAAGTTAAACCAGAGCCTGATTTACCAACCGTACATAACGCTGTTTCACCAGCACTTTGACCACGTAAACCAGCACCACTTAATTTTTTATCAACCATTGCTCTATTCCCTTTTGCTTTATTTTTAGTATATGTTATGTGCGTATGGATTCTTGACTACTTGTTCTTGCCTGCAACAAACAACTTATCTAGCTTTTGCTCGTAATCGTGGTAACCAAGATAATCATACAAATCCATGCGCGTTTGCATGGTATCGACAACGGCTTTTTGATCACCATCGTTAAGCAGTGCTTGATACACCATTTCAGCGGCTTTATTCATCGCTCTAAATGCCGATAATGGGTAAAGTACCATCGCACAGCCCCACTCACCTAGCTGTTCTTTGTTCCACAATTCGGTTTGTCCAAATTCGGTAATATTAGCTAAAATAGGCACGTCTAACGCGTCGCTAAAAGCACGATAATGCTCTTCTGTTTTTATCGCTTCGGCAAAAATACCATCGGCACCAGCAGCAACATAAGCCTTGGCACGTGCAATGGCTGCTTCTAAGCCTTCTTGAGCAAAAGCGTCGGTGCGCGCCATAATGAAAAAGTCAGGATTTGTGCGTGCATCAACAGCCGCTTTAATGCGATCTACCATTTCTTCGCAGCTAACAATTTCTTTGTTTGGGCGATGACCACAACGCTTTTGTGCCACTTGATCTTCCATATGCACCGCCGCTGCGCCTGCTTTTTCCATATCACGAATAGTTTTAGCAATATTAAATGCACCGCCCCAGCCCGTATCAATGTCAACCATCAGCGGTAAATCACAAGCCGATGTAATGCGTTGCACGTCAACCAATACGTCATTGAGTGAAGTCATGCCAAGATCAGGTAAACCGTAAGAGGCATTTGCCACGCCACCACCCGAAAGATAAATGGCCTGATGACCAATTTGTTTAGCCATCATCGCAGTATAGGCGTTAATGGTGCCGACGATTTGCAATGGCTTGTTAGCGGCTAGCGCTTGACGAAACTTTTTACCTGCACTCATATTGACTGATTCCTATCTCTATTATTATTTAATGTTTTAATTTGTTTTGGATGCTATTTTTCGAATACATGATGTGGCGGCGCATTAACATTTCAGCCAGCTCACCATCGCGATTGGCAATGGCCTGCACAATATGTTTATGCTCATCAAAAGCGGTGGTCACTCGCGGCCCCGCCATACCTAATTGCACGCGGTACATGCGAACTAAATGATATAAACCATCGATTAACATCGACGTTAGATGCTTATTTTTACAACCGACAATAATCCGATAATGAAAATCGACATCACCCGCTTCTTGATAATACGACTGACCATTTTCCATATTAGCGCCGTGAGCATTGAGCAAATTATTTAAGTCGTTAACTTCCTCATCACTCATGTTTTTAGCCGCTAAACGTGCAGCCATGCCTTCAAGCGACTCACGTACCTGATATAACTCAAGTAACCCTTCACTGGTTAATGCAACCACTCGGGCACCGACATTAGCCTTACGCTCCACCAAATGGCAAAATTCTAAACGATTAAGCGCCTCGCGAATAATCGCCCGGCTGACCGAATATTTTGTCGACAATTCAGTTTCGCTAAGTTTTGAACCCGCAACAATATCCCCTTCGACAATGTCTTTTCTTAATTGAAAGAACGTTTTGTCGGCGGCAGTAACTGGTTTTTCGACGAAAAATGTCATGGTGTATTAACTTTGTATATTCATTTATTGTCGACAATATAGCGATTTAATGGCTTTTGGTCAACCTAAAAGCAGGGGATTGTCGACAATTTACGATAAGGAGGTTTTGGTCAGCTATTTTTTATAAGCTATTCATCAATAGAAGATGAAATGAGTTTGAAGCAGTTTTGGTTAGCGATGAACATCGCTAATTCAGATAAAATGTAAGGATGTTACTGCTGCCATAATCTTAATTTAGTAAACCAATCAACGGCTTCATCAAAAGTATCAAAATAACGTATGTCAACAATCTCCGTGTTGTTATTGATGCCACTGCGTTTAAGTTGAAAATTAATTATTGAACTACTGCCAACAATAGCCACAAAATTTCTATTATTTTCAATGCACCATTGCTCAAATATTACCGCAAGTTTCTCGGCATCTGGGGTTGCCAACTGCCATTGGCTAACGTCAACTAATCCGCCCCAAGGTTCATTGGTCAATGGACTCGCCAATTCAATATACCGGCCAAAGAACTCTTTACAGGTGAATTCATTCCAACTGCCGTATGATTTACTGACCAACACTTTTTGTACTACATACATTTCATAACTACCGTGTACCACGCGACTTCCCTACCGTAACAATCATTGGATATTTCACTATCATTGCACTTTATATATGCGTGCACTAGCAAATACTTCCAGCAAAATTGATACAATAAAAAATTGTGTTTAAAATGAATAACATTTGGTCACTTCAACCAATAATTAAATGAATAAACATGCAACAACAACCTTACCCATTGATATTTGACAGTTAAATTATATGGCACTTATATTGCTTATTCGAGGTTAGGTTAGTTTTGCCATCAATTCAAATAAAGGAAAAAATATGGCCGTTATTATTCAGGATCGCCCCATTGAGAAGTTACGCGAAGAAGTCATTGACCAACTCATCATGAACTATAGCCATGGTGAAATTTCACTTGAAGCCTTTGATCGGCGATTAGAAGTCGCTACAAATACTGACAACCATCAAACCCTTATAGATCTCACTAAAGATCTTGAACTTAATGTCGACCAAGCTTATGCCGACAAAAAGAAACAAGGATTTAGTGCCAACGTCAATAATGAAAATGTTCGTGATACCGATTATATCGTTAGTATTTTTGGAGGTAACGAGCGCGCAGGCCAATGGCATGTCGCTAAAGAAATACATTCCATCACTGTATTTGGCGGCAATGATATCGATTTTACCGACGCTATCTTCCCCCCTGGCGATACCAAACTTAAAGTATTTAGCTTATTTGGCGGACAAGATATTTACGTACCGCCCAACGTTAATGTAATTTGTAAAACAGTGTGCATATTTGGTGGTATCAACAATAAGTCAAACTCAGTCAATACCGACGCAGCGATGCCAACAATTACCATTCATGGTTACGCGATCTTTAGTGGCCTAGACATTAAAATTAAGGTATCGGTCAAAGAGCGCTTCATGAATTTTGCCGACGACATGAAAAAGTTTTTCTCTTAACACCCCCTAGCTGGTGCGTAACAACATTTACGCGCCAATCTGTTGATAGAATCAATTTATTTTCACTTCAACCCGATTACAAAAAAGACAATGCCTCTCCTATAAAGCACTCATATAAAAATTAAATAATTTTTTGTAATTTATTTCCAACAACCGCATATTGCTTATTAAGAGCAATAAACTAAAAGGAATAAGACTATGGAAAAAATGTATTTAACAAAAAAAATCTCATAAAAGCAGGTTTAAGTTCAGTATTTTTGTTGTGCTTTTTGACACATAACTAAGGAGCGAATAACGGTAATAATACGATATAAATGCGATGCATAAATGATATCTATATAATAAACGATGATATTGATGTTACATCATTTTTCTCACGCCATGCTTTGTTTTATTATAACGGCGTCAATGTTATGCCTTAACACAATAATCGGCTCAAACTGAGCTATGTTTAGTGCATTGGGTTTGGCTCAAAGCACACAGCTAAAATATTTACATGGATGAAAATATTTAGCTCATAAATCGGTTCTGTTTTTATTTTACCGCTTTAATAACATCCGAAGGTAAATTCAATGCTCAATAAAAATGACTGGTTATTAACCGCGCCGCAAAACCTTATCTCTTTAGATAAATGGCAGAAAACGGTTAATTTACTCGCCAAAATTTTCAATGCACCGGCAAGTTTTGTCGTTCAATGCACCACCAAAGGCTTTCAAGTGACTATTGCCAGTCAGCAACCTGAAAATCCATACCCCGCGGGCACGATCATCGAGCCAGACGTTAATATCTTTTGCAGCCGTATTGTGCAAACACGCCAAGAACTCTACGTGCAAGATGCGCCACTTGAGGCATGTTGGGATACCAATCCCGAGGTCATCAATGATGGTTTTAGCTCTTACTTAGGAGTTCCTATTTTTTGGCCCGACGGTTCAACTTTTGGCACATTTTGTGTGTTAGATTTTAAAAAGACCGCTTATAACAATACTTATTTAGATCTCATTAGGCAGCTAAAAGATATTTTAGAGTCAGACCTTAGGTTAAGTGACGTTTATGAAGAAATTCGACAAATGGCAATAACAGATACCTTAACAAACTTAAATAATAGACGCGGATTCATGACCCTTGCCGAGCAACGAGTGACACTGACTAAGCGCCTAAACAATAAACTAGGGTTGTTATACATGGATATTGATCGCTTTAAAACGGTCAATGATAGCTACGGACACGCGGTTGGCGATAAAACGATAAAGGTGGTGGCGCAATCAATGCGTCATAGTTTACGCAGCAGTGATGTATTAGGGCGCATCGGCGGCGATGAGTTTGTCGCTATCGTAATGTTAGATGAAGAGAATAGTATTGATATTATCAAGCGCCGTTTTGAACTAGCAAAAATCGATTTCACCCAACAAGCAAACATCCCCGCTTTTGAAGTCTCTTGTGGTTTTAGTCTTATCCAAGCACAGCACAATAATATTGAAGATGTATTACATGCGGCTGACATAGATATGTATAACCAAAAACAACGATTTAACCATTAGTGCCTTTGCAAATGAAAGAATTAAAACGCTTATCTCACCGTTGCAAAATTTTACGCTGCGCCATAATGTGCTTTGCGCTATGATGCGTCAATAATTTAGAGCAGGCGAACATAAAATGAGCAAGATTTACATTCTTCATGAGAATAGCGAGTGGATTATTCCGCTGCATCAAGCCTTCGAGCAATTAGGTGTTAGCGCGCAAGAGTGGTTTTTAGATCAAGGAGAAGTGCCTTTTGATCAAGAGCCGCCACAAGGTGTATTTTACAATCGCATGAGCGCATCGTCACACACTCGTGGCCACCGTTACGGCCCTGAATTTGCGCGGATGGTTTTAACGTGGTTAGAACGCCATGGTCGAAAAGTGGTTAATAATAGCCAGGCTTTATACCTTGAGGTCTGCAAATTTTCACAATACGCGGCGCTTAATAAGGTAGGTGTTAAAACGCCAATCACCACCGCGGTTGTAGGCAAAGAAAAGATAGTAGCCGCGGCGCGTAATTTTTCTCAATTGCCATTCATCCTTAAACCCAATCGCGGTGGCAAGGGATTAGGGGTGCAATTATTCCATTCTATAGACGCATTGCAGTTATATATTGATAGCAAGGAGTATGATGAGCCGCTTGATGGCACATGGCTAATTCAGCAATACATTAAGGCGCCGCAAGCTTACATTACCCGTTGTGAGTTTGTCGGTGGCAAGTTTATTTATAGCGTTAGGGTCAGCACCGAAGAAGGATTTGAGTTATGCCCCGCAGATACTTGCCAAATTGGTGATGGCTTTTGCCCAACGGTAGCTCCGGTGAGTAAATTTCAAATTAGCACTGAATATAATGACCACTCTATCATCAAACAGTATGAGCAATTTTTACAAGACAATGGCATTGAAATCGCGGGCATTGAACTGATCCAAGATAGCGACGGAACGTTATATACCTATGACGTTAATACCAACACAAATTACAATCGCCAAGCAGAAATAGACGGCAATGCCCCCGTTAAAGGCATGGAAGTGATTGCAGCCTATTTAACACAGCAGTTAAAAATACTATCTTAATCAGCACCAGCATTCACCGTCATACCGTTTCCCGATAAAATCCACTAACGGTATGACGCTGCCTTTGCTGACACATTTGGCATTAATTGACTTATCAATTACGCTGCGTACTCCTGTATGCTAAATAATCCTGCTAGAGAGCAGTATTCTGTAATCGTTTAGAAATACCCTAAAACTAAGTTTCGAGTTTATTGTGGTGGGCATCAATAATAAATATCCCGACAGCTTTGAATCCATTTCATCATCCTGCCAAAATATTTAACCCTATTAGGATGTCGCATAAGCGCATGTTTTTTGCGCTTCTTACATCAAAGGGTAACTACGGCGCCTAAAATCGCGGGGAGAACACCCTACTAGTTTTTTAAAATAGCGCCCCATGTGACTTTGATTAGAAAAACCACATTGCAAGGCAATATCTACCAATGTCAATTCACTATTTGTGACCAATTGCTTGACCCGTTCAATCCTAACTGACATTAAATACTGCTGCGGTGTTTGTGCTAGGTTTTCTTTAAACATCCGGCAGAAATGATATTCGCTTAACTGCGCAATCCTCGCCAATTCATGTAAATAGATTTGTCGCTGAAAGTTTGTTTGCATAAAATCACAAACCTCACGTACTACGTTCGGCGCTAAGCCGCCTTTAATCACCCGTAATGGTTTGGTTAATTTAAGGCTTTGCAGCATCGATACTAAAATTGTATCGGTAACCTGTTCTAACATTAATTGGCCATCACTAGCGCTCCAGTCTGAAACGGCAATATGATGACGAAACATCGCTTCTAACGCTTGGTTTTCAATAAAAGTGAGTTGAGGTAATTCAATCAATCGTGGGTCAACATCAAATACCTTTAATGCCAATTGCTTCAAGTGATTGTCATCAAAATAAAGATGTATAAATTGTTGCGGCGCACCCAGTTGCCAACAGCTTTCACTGTTTTGTGGCATCAAACAAAAACGTCCCGGCGCGCCATATTTTGACGTAATGTCGGTGCGATGAGTTTGATGACCTCCCGCTAAATACATGCTTAAGGTATGCTGCTTGTCATTAATATATAACAGGCGCTCTTGCTCGTTTTGATAATGCGCCCAGCGCAAGCCCTTGCTTAATGACTTTTGCCGAAAACAAAGTTTGCTTGATGATTCAAAACTAATGGATTTAGTGCTTCTGTTCATGCCTAAATCCTAACGAGAATCGATGTATTGCTCAACCTAATTAGCAATAAAAAACAGGGCTTAACCATAATAGCCGCAAGATCGTGTTAGTTTTCAAAATATAGTGACAGAACCTTCTTTAAATAGATGACACAATAACTTTTTAATTAATACCAATCTGACAAAGTTGTTAGCCACTTGTGCTGATTAAAATTAACAAATACTGCGTTGCTTTCAATCTCAATAGCTAGCTATTGCTCAATCAAGCGCTTTGTCGGTATTTGTTTTTCCTGCGCACAACAAGATCTCAAACTGAATAAAATTGGTATAAGGAGCAGTTATGTCGGTATTTTTATATACATTAATGATTTTGGTTTGGGGCTTTTCATGGATTGCCATCAAGTGGCAGCACGGCGACGTGGCTATGGAGGTCTCTATCTTTTATCGCTTTGCCATCGCGGCAAGCTTGATGTTTATTTTTGGCCACTTGTTTAATAAAATACAAAAGGTTAGTGCACGGCATCATCTTTATTTCGCGTTGCAAGGTACCTGCTTATTCTGTTTTAATTTTATTGCTTTTTATAGTTCCACCATCTATATCGCAAGTGGTTTAACTGCCGTAGTCATGGCCAGTACACCAATTTTTAACGCCATTCACGGGAAATTAATTTATA
>SPKZ01009416.1_pt1 | contig 10884 bp, 12 predicted proteins | sample 2456571 | NCBI WGS metagenome assembly SPKZ01 (sample SAMN11192286, study PRJNA482655) | marine metagenome | biome: ENVO:00000447; feature: ENVO:00000244|ENVO:00000211|ENVO:00000569|ENVO:00002023; material: ENVO:00002151; isolation source: ocean water from marine abyssalpelagic zone ...
AAATTGTACTCTAAGTTTTCTCCTACGTTATTAGCAAGCAAATCGTAAAGAGCTGTTGTTGGCTCTATGTCACTAACATAAAAAGCTTCAGTTTCATTACCAAACCAATTTAAAGCTACTTCTTGGTCTTCAATTATTAAAGTAACTGTACCAATGTTGTTAAGAAGTTGCCCATTTACGGCTTCTAAAATTACTTGTTGGTCATTACCGTTAGGAGATGAAACTATTAGCGTACTTAAAAGTAAAGACGAATCTAAAAACTTGTTACCGTAAAAAGTACCAAAATCATCTACGGGATCAGTACCATCTACAAATACCCCGTAAGTTGGGTTTGCGTCTCCGTCTGTTCCTACAACAAATCCGCCAATAAATCCTCTAAAGGGTATAAAAGCACCTGAAGTATTGGCATTTAACAAAGTAGTTCTTAAAGCCGCGTCATTAATAATGTAATAATTTTGTGCAAATATTTCTACAAGAGAGTTTGCAGGAAAAGTGTAAGTAACATTATTTACATTAAAATAAATATTTGTAAGAGAAGCTGAGTTAAAATCAAGAGGTACTTGAATAAATACATCGTTAATATCGTAACCGCTTAAAGGTGCGTCTTTAAAAGTTATTAGCTGAGTAAAGTCTACAGTACCACCAGATAAGGTATTTAAAGGAAGCTGTTGACTTGAGTTACCAAATACAGAATAAGAAGAAGCCGAGTCTCTTAAGTTCCTATATCCAGTGTTATAAGCTGCTAGTCCTTGTAAAGGGTTATTAAAACTGTAGCCTACAAACGATTCTCCTGAACTTAGCAATTCTCCTTCAGATATTAGTATTGTATTTTCAGGAATAACGTACTCTTCTATTTGTATAGGCAGAGTTTGTCCTACTGAAGTAGATAGAACTTGGTATAAAGGATCATCAATAGAGAACTTAAACTGGCTATCTCCAATAGCTATAAAATCTTCTCCATCATCTGTTTTTGAAGCATTTCCATACACAATAGATGTTTGTCCAGCTATTGTAATATTGTATCCTCCAAAATAATAATCAGACCGTCCTTGAGGAATACCCGAAATAGTACCAATACCAAAAACAATGTTTCCAAAATTACTTATAGCAAAATAGGCTAATGTCGATAAAACACCGCCTGATACTTCTAAATCTGGATTAATGTCACCAAATGTTTCTGGGTCAAAACTACTTATGCCTATCACGCTATCTAAAGGTGAATTAGGTTTAATGAAACCGTAAGCAGCGTCTACACCAAGATCAGTTGTTAACTGGCTCTCTGCTACAGTTATACCTTGTAAAGGCGCAACTTCTTCTAATTGGTAAGGCAAGGTCTGCCCTTCTTTTGCATCTAAAAAGTTATAAAAAGCTTGATTTATCGCAAGATCAGGTAAACCAGTTGCAGGGTCAGAGACAATGTATTGAAACACCCCAGTACCTGTTCCTGTCTCTTGACGAGTCAAAAACCAAGGCGTACCGTCAATAACTGCATTAACGTTACCTGCATCTGGTGTAGATACTGTTTCAACGTCTAACGATGTTGTAAATATACTAATAAATAAAACACCCTGTTGCCCACCATCAACAACAGTAAACAATTGTACAGGGTCAGCTTCGTTAAAAAACTGTCTATTAGAAATGTCACCAAAGGCAGGGAGGTCTGGAAGAGCTGCTTCTGGTGAAACGTAACCGAGATAACGAGAATTGCCATTAGGGTCTACAAAAGACCCAATAGTAATTGTATCTTGTGTAGGTTGCTCTTTTTTAGTAAATGTTCCGCCTAATATAGGGTACATTAAAATTCTTCTCCAACAATTACAAATTTACCATCACCTGTATAAAGAAGGGATTTAACACCTCCTTGATTAATTATATTAGATGAATTAAGCAAAGCATCATTAGAGTCTAGATTAAGAGTTATATTGGTTTCAGCTACAAAAGATATATTCCAGCCTTTTTGTAAATTAGAAGAAGCATCTACGTTAACAGCATAGGGAACATTATTAGTAAAATATGTCCCAGAAACGTAATTAGTATTAGGCAAATCAAGAACACTTTGGTTATTTAAATTTACTACGTCTACTAATAAACCGGGTACTTTATTTAGCTTTTGCCAATTTCCGTCTTTTCTTACATAAATGCTACCGTCGGAAGGAGCATCAGGTATGCCCGGGTCAGGCTCTTCTTCGTTTTGTACAGATTCTGCGTAGACTACAGTAACTAATGTGTTTTCTGGATAACTTTCTAAAAAAGTAATAGTAAGGTTATCCGAAGATATAGTGTAATTAACGCCTTCTACTAATCGCCCGTTATCTACGTTAGAGCCAGATATGTAAACGCTGCCGCTAATTACTTCGTCTGTTAAGATAATTTCTGTTTGGCCGGCAGCAAGATACTCATTAAAAGTAAAGTTTACAACATCAAGAGTAACATCTTGATAAACAGCTACCCAATTATTAGATGGTATTAAAAAGTTAAAAGTCCCTAACTGATCATAAGGAATTTCTTCTGCATCTGCTAAAGATTTTGTAATTAAAAAATAACTTCTAAATCCACCGTCACCGGCAACAATGTCACCTTTTGTAGTAATAATTGTGCCTAGTCTAGCTAAACCAGGGTTAGCAATAGCATCTGCTTTGTGCTCATAAATAAGGCTGGCTTTTTCTAGTCTATCGCCTAATTTAATAAAATCTGCAGTACCGGTTGTTTTAACTAATATGTTACTACCGTATTCACCAAACCATTCAGCTAGTGTATGTGCCTCTCCCGATATAGTAGCCTGAACAACAATGTCCCCAAAATCACTTAAAGTAAAAGGAGCAAACCAACAAATATCTATTAATGCGCCATTTTGAGGAGGAAAAGCAAACTCAAGATTACCGGTAGAAACGTTAATGGTGTAATCAGTAATTGGGCGCATTTTTAACCCATTAACTGATACTTCAAAAGCTGCAGCAGATAATAAATCTACATCAGGATCGTTATCTGTAGCTTCTGTTTCATAAATAACTGTAGCACCATCACCAATATAGCGAGGAGAGTATAAAGGCACTATGCCTACGTAATCCCCGCTTTGAGCTAATTCAATTACTTGCTCTAGATTAGGAACGTCAGTATTAGCTTGTGCTCTAGCGGCTTGGGTTATTTTTTTGTCATTAAGTTTTAAATTATCTGTAAAATTGGGATCATTTTGTCTTACCCAACCGTTAAAATTATTAATTCCGTCTGAATTTCCAACTTCACTTTGAGTAAACCTAAATCTGCCTCCTCTTTCTCCGTCATCAATAACTACAGTTAATCCTTCTACACCGTAGTCAGAAAGAAGGTTACCTACGTTTCTATCATCAGACCCAAACCAAGATAAACTACCGGTGCTGTCGGTGTATATTCTTACCCAGCAACCTGACCCGGTACCTTCGTCTGTAGGATCAATGATTGTGCCGTTATTATTTAGACTTCTTGCTACAGCCGGCTTGTAAATAAACATGCCTCCGCCGCCATCATTAGCAATAATTGCGCCAGATACAAAAATAATACCTTCACGTTCTTCAGGATGTAAGGCTTTAAGAGCAGCGTAATTATCTACTACAATGTTATCTGCACTGTTCCATACAGATTTTTTTACTCTTGCTACCATTGTGATTACTCTTCTGTTGCTAGTAGGTTTTTAATAACTGATCCAGAACTTGATCCTGATAAAGTAACTTCACCAAAAGAGTAAAAATTACCTGTAACCGCGCTATCAAGAGTGTAGTCGCCCAAAGGTACTTTAGGGTTACTTACTTCTGCTGCCTTATTAAAGCTTAATGAAGAGTCATAGGCTTGGTTTCTTTTAGCACCAAACATAAGAACATCTACGTCAGTATTCTCTCTCACCCAACAACCTTGACCGGAGGAAGGCGCAATGAACCATTCAGGTGTACCAGGGAAAGCAATAACTGCAGGAGATATGATGGTACCTCCGTTGTGATTTAAAGCAGACATGGTTTCTTCAAAATAAAAGACACCGCTACCATCTGTAGTGTTTTCATAAAAACCTTTTAAATCTACCCTGTCGCCTTGAATAGGTTTTAAAAACTTAAGGCATTCTGCTCCTAGTTTAGGGGTATTAAACCATGCAGGTTTAATGTCTTGCTCGTATTGACGTACCCAACAACCGAATCCTTCTCCTTCTCCTTGAAAAGAAAACGGCTTTTGAGCATCTATAATAGTGGCACCATTAGCAATTTTTTTAGGTACAGTAGCGTCATAAATAAATAAACCACCGCTTCCATCGCCTATAGTGTAACCACCTGAAATAAGCAAAGGCTTGTTTGTTACTAAAAAATCTCTTGAGTCATATACAGAATTTAAACTAGCAACTGTTTGAACGGTAGTAGTGCTTTGATTACCATTACTAATTAGCTCGCCTTTTTGAAATATGATTTCATCACCGGGTTGAACCGGTTCATACAAGGTAATACTTACAGGAGATGTTTCTTCGTAATTTATGCCAGAAGCTTTAAGCCGGCCATTCACATAAACACTTAAGTTATTTTCAAAAGGCACATATTGCATACCTTCCGGTAAAGGAATAAGCGCTTGATTAACTGTTTCTACAAAATAGACATTAGATATTAAAGTAATATCTGGATTTACTGTTGTAAGCGGCTGACCTATAACAAAATTTACTATTTCACCTTCTTGTAAAATAGTATTAGGAAACGTAATAGTTTTTTCGTCTGTTTCTACATAAGCACCAGAAGGATCTACAGATTGACTGTACTGAAATGCTTGGCTTACATAAACAAGAATGTTGTTTTTACCAGGAGCGTACAGACCATTAAGAGTAACTACAGTATCTGAGCCTACAATGTTTTCTGCAGTTATTTCATGGTACTCAATACTAGTAGTTAAAGTATTTTGTCCAATCCACTGACCATTACTAAATACGTAAGTTTGTTTAGTTATGCTATTGTAGTATCGGTCACCTTCTTTAATGGGTGTACCGTCAGGACGAGTAACAGGCTCTTCAGTTAAAGAACCTTGGTAAGTGTTGTTAAGCTCTTCTATTTCATCAGATAAATCTGTTAATAAAGGAAGAGCGTCTGCTACTTTTTTTACTGTGTCGTAATCGCTTCCAATATACTTTTGTACTAACTCGTTATTAGCTAGCATTTCTGTTTTAGTTATGGCCATTGGTTCATCTCCAACTTTAAATTTGTTGTCTCGTCTGTGGTTTCAATACCGTACTTTTCAATATCAAAACACATCTTTTCATATCTAGCTAACAAGTCTTGTGACATTATAGTGGTATCTTGCTTGCCTACGCTTGCCGCAGCTCTAGAGCCAACATAAAGCAGTAAAGGTTCAATGTAACCTATTGATAAGTCTATATCGATAGTGTTATCAGTTTCTTCTAAAGAAATGTAAGGGTGATTTGTTCTGCAGACTACAGACACTGCGTTACTCGGGTCAGCAAAAGGAATAACCAGTGATCTATCTGTAGGGGTAAAAACACTGTATTTATCTGTTTCATCGTTAATTGAGTATTCTTTACCGTTTTCTGCATAGACTCCTACTATTTTTAAGACTTCGTTTTCATCGTCATAAATATCGTAAGGAGAATCAATAATGTACTTGGGAGCAGTAGAAGAGGCGTTGGTTATTGAGTGCCGGGGGTGAATATTGTATTTGGCTATGCCTTCAGTTTGCTGTACTACTAACTGTCGGGTCTTTAATTGAAATCTTTTATGTAAATCAGCTAAACCTAGATTGATGTAGCCTATAACTTTAGGGTAATCGGCTTCTAAAATTCCAGAGGCATTTGAGCCTCCGGTAGCCAATTTCCGTAATTCGCCATGAGACAACATGCTAAATATGTCTTTTAGTTGCATCTTATTACCAGTATAAGGAGGGGTTATTAGGTAATAGTATCTTACGATTTTAAGTTATACAACATAAGAAGACATATTAGAAGAACTTTCTCCTCCTAGATCATCTTCATCTACGTCCCACATATCTTCTGAGTTTTGAATCATCGTAGCTTCTGAAGAAGGTTTCCATGCACGAATGGAACCCAGCATAGAAATAGTATCAATGCAGTCATCATGTTTAGATTTAAATCCACCCGGGCAAGCCAAAGTCAATTCATTTAAAAACTCTGCTATTTCAGGGCTGCTTTTTCTTTCCCTTGGAAAAAAGATTTTATTATTTTTAAACAAAGGCACTACTACGTTAAATCTTTGAATTTTATTTGTATTAGGACGTATGCCCGGGCTGCCTTTATTATTTTCGCTACTTAAAGTAAAGTAGTTGTTACGCGTCATCATTTGATCTTGCAACCAAGGAATAAAACCACCTTGTTGCCCGGTCACCTCTACTGCTACTTCTTGTGGTTTATATTCTTGAGCTAATCTAAATAAGTCTTCTACGTTTTTATCCATTAGTTGTTTTTTAACTACGCCATCAACCCATAACCAATCACCATTAGAGTTATAGGCCCATACAGAAATAACACTAAAGTCTGCAGAGTTTTTATCTGAAGTAGCAAAATCAGTAGTAATATAAAAGTTAAATAGGTGCCTATTATCCAAAACAGTAGAGCGCTTATACCAAGAAATATCACAATCTTGTATAAGCCTGTCTTCATCTGACATGATTCTTAGCATAAGCTCCTGGTTAAACGTGTCTATTTTGCCGGCTTTAAGTGCTTTTTTGTATTTGGCTAATACAAAGTCGTAAGTAAAACGATCTGGCCAAGATCCTCTAAATTCTTCCCTAGAACATGGAAAAGTTTCGCAAACAGGGTAAACATTTACTGCCCATGCGCCAGATTCTACTGCTTTATATAGTGGGTCTTTTGCATTAAACGGCGTACCTGACCATATTGTTAAACTATTGTCGGGATGCAAGGCGTAATCTACAGCTTTATAAACAGTATCTTCTACTGAAGCTATAACAGTAGGGGATCTTGCGTCTTCATCGCTAATTAAATCATCTAATACGGCTAATTTAGGACGAGTACCAAGTTCTTTGGTACCCCGGACACCGGTTTTAGCACCATGACCAGAAACAATAAACTTTACTTTGTCTGCATTTTCAAATTCCCAGCGAATATCGGTAAATTTAATGACTGGTATATAAGTCTGTAGGAAATCTGAGTTGTTATACCGGTGTTCAAGGTTTTTACGCATCTTTTTTACACCGTTATCTATAGAATCGGATACATATAAGGCGTATTCAATGCGTTTAAACCCAGGTAATTTGTTATATACCGCTATATACAAAAAAAGGTACTCACCCATTACTGTAGTTTTTGCAGCTCCCCGGTGAACCATGTTAGCAATAGCTTTTTGTAGCATAGCTATTTGATCCAACATTTTATAATGCAGTACAGGGGTCTTGTTTTCCTCTCCTTCTCCGCCATTAACTAGTTTAATAAAGTTAACAAACTCTAAAGCAAAAGAACTAGGTACGTAATAAGGATTAATAGAGTAGTCTACGTTGTTAACATAGTCTTCTACAGTGCCTTCTTCCGATAAAGCTTCTAGCTCATCGTTTAATGCGGGATCAAAGCTCTCTATATTCAGCATCTTCTATGTCTGCCTCTTTTGCTACTACTTCAGTGTGGGCTACTTGCTGTGCTGTTACTGCACCTGCGCCTATTGCTGTACGCTGCTGCTCTGCTAAAGCCATAGTTGTTTTACGTAATTCATCTATTACGCTACTTTCTTTATGGCTTACGTTAAGCTCTATTTCTGTTTTTTCTGGTGGCTTAAGATGGGTAAGTACACTATTAGCTGCGTCTGACCTTACTTTCTCACTTTTAGCGGTAGCCATAAGATGAGCTTGGGTATTTAATGCTTTTTGATAAAGCTCAGCATTAAGTACGTGCATAGGTACCAGTGTTTGCTCAAGAATAAGATTAACTAACTTGGTCTTATTGTACATAGAGACATAGCTGCTCATGTCTTTTTCTGTAACACCTTCAATTAACCAACGTTGATACTTATCTGGGAAAGTTTTTATGTAGGATTCTATGTTGCTGTTACCCATTAGCTTAAAGCTAACGTACTTAACGGCATTTACATAGTCAGGTATTTTAAATTTACCTTCTTTTAATACATGGCAATAACCAATAACATTATCCCGTAGCTCTGAGGCAATTAAAGGATCTGCTATGGTTTTGTTAATACTTGTCATCAACTCTTGGTTGATGTTCTTTTTTACTTGTGGAGGTAAAGCTCTTTTAAATTGGTCTATAGTCAGTTCTGTATTTTGCATACTCATACCCTTTTAATATAGGGCTAGTATAGTATTTTTACTAAAATTAAGTCAAATAACCTGTCTCCAGTAATATAAGACATTTTCAAAGTCTTCATTAGTTTTAGGAAATAAGTAGTTAGGGTTAATGATAAATGTACGCTTAGGGAACGTTAATAGCACGTTATCCGGGCTAACTAATGGCTTAGTAACTTTAATGCGCTTAATTAAAGCTACTTTTTCTAGCTCTCTTAGTGCTCTGCTTTGGCACACTTTTTCACTATCAGACTTAGTAGGCATTAGAGTAGAGATATTAGTGGATGGCTCTCTTCCTTTGCATAAAGTAGAGTAAATACCCACTGCATGAGAAGAACACTTAGCCAATAAGTCTAATACGTTATCTTTATTTTTATCTATACCTATTCTTACATAAGCAGGCATATTAGGACTCCTGTAATTTTTCTTTCTCTGTAGGGTTACTTCCTCACCCTCGTTTATGCTAATATCGATTTGTGAAGTACTCATACACTTCTATGCTCCTATTGCCCCTTAATCGGGGCTTTTTTATCTTCTGCATACTGCGTCTATTTTTTTATTTATTTTTTTGACTTCAGCATCTAATAGTTCTGCCATCTTTAACTGTAATAAAGTAGGAGGTTCTTTAAAACCGTGTACTTCATCAAAATACTTAAAAGTAGTAACAAACTCACTTAAAGTAGGTGTATCTAATAATTCTTTTAATTTACTGTCGTCAGACACCGGTTATTTACCTCTTTTTATCCAATTGTTTTTAAAACCAATAAACCAGCTAAAGGTATAAAAAAAGCACAGCATAAATATTCCCCACTGCTCAGCAAGGTAAGAAGAATAAAACCAAAAAGGCTGCCCTATGAGTCCAAATATACAAGCGTATTTTTTCCATTCTTCTTTTTTCTGTTGAGTTAGCCATATAGCGGTTACTCCAGTAAATGCTATAAATAATTGTTCCATTACGGCCCCGCGCATTCTTCAATAGTTTCGCCTACAAAGAAATAATTATCTTTTGCATACTTTTCCGCTACTAGCCACTTATCATTAGGGTCTAATGGATTTAAAGCAATTAAGTCTCCTTTCTTAGGGCTACCGTTGTCTTTATCAGCTTGGCTTATGCTTACGTTTTTCATACAAGTGTCTTCTGTCCAAGGCACCATTTCTTGTAAAGTTCTTTTAACGTAGTAAGGCATTTTTTGCTCCTAGCGTATTATTAATTAATGTAAGCGGGATCTGTTTTTAGGCACCTACCCTCTTTAGCACAAGGCAACCCATAGCAATCTCCCCTAACAACACCTGCTAAAAGGTCACATCGATCAAGAGGTGTATCATACGACTTGTCTAAATTAGGTGGTCTTGTGATTATGATTGTTTTTTCGTTTTCTAGTGCTTTTTTATATTCTTCCATTTCTTTATATATCAGGCTGTTTTGTCTTTTAATTGCAGCTAGTTCTCTTTCTTTTTTTAGCTGCTTTGCGGTAGGTATGCCTCTGTTGTATTGATATATCTCTTTTAAAGAGTGATTGGCTTTTAATATAAACTTACTATGACTCATTAAGCTGCTCCTAGTGTTAGCGATAAATAAACCATTAAACCTACCATGCCTATAAAGCCGGCTACTACAACTGCAGGAATTAATGCATTAGTCTTTTCTTCATCAAACGTATTGTAAATTATGGTACCGGTTCTAAACCATTCAGTTTGTTCTATTCTACCGTCTTTATAGTAGGTAGTGGTTCTGTACTCCATGTGAGTACCTTTATCGTCTACTACTGTTCTTTGCTCCGTAAGGCCGCAGGAGGGTACTTCTAATCTAAACTTTTCCTCAGACATACCTATTCTCCCTCCGGTAAAGGTAACCAGCCTTTAGGTAATAAAACCGTAGGAGTGTAATAAAAATTACCCAACAAATGCCAGTCAGTGTCTCCTTCTACTTCCCGGTAACTAGCTATTGCAGGAACATTACTATTACCTACTCCGCCTACATTATCTCCAACAAGACCTCCATATAGTATTACAGGAGTACCATCTAAAGGCGCTGTCTCTATTGGTCTTACTACTATTCCGTCAAATTCACTCATACTTTTATTCTCTTATTTATGATTGTCGAACAAGTATAATCCCTAACTATAAAAAGTAAATACCATTGTTACTTTTTTTATATAAATCACATATAAATTAATTCAGAAATAAAAGTTAGAATATATGTTATTTTTAGATTTGTAACTTATTGATTTATAAGAAGTTTTTTTGAGAAAGTACGACATATATATCTATATGTAAGGGAATAAAAAAGTAACATATATTTTATTTAATAGGGCTATATAAGCTCTTCTAAATAAAATATTCGTCATGTCGCAATATTCTTCGGCTCTAGTACTTGCGCTACGCGCTGGCGTATAAGCCTCATAATATTACTCCATTCCTCATATTTGTATTTCTCAGAGCTTATATAGCCAAACCCCCCTAATTACCTAACCAAGAGATAACAGCTATTACCGGGCTTTATATGAAGGGAGGGAAAGGGTGAGATAGTATGCAAAAATTATATATGCAGGTTTTTTAGATTTTTCTTATCTAGGTATGGTTGTAGTACTTACTGTTTCTAAA
>SPKZ01013897.1_pt1 | contig 10884 bp, 18 predicted proteins | sample 2456571 | NCBI WGS metagenome assembly SPKZ01 (sample SAMN11192286, study PRJNA482655) | marine metagenome | biome: ENVO:00000447; feature: ENVO:00000244|ENVO:00000211|ENVO:00000569|ENVO:00002023; material: ENVO:00002151; isolation source: ocean water from marine abyssalpelagic zone ...
GAATTGGAAGCTGAGGAGAGAGAAGCAGGGGTTTCTGCTAATGCGCCTACGGTGGAAAATGTGGTGAGTGAGGGCAAGCAAAGAAGTGCGCCTGAGTTTAAATCAACCATGAGCAAGGAAAAGCGAAATGCGAAAGTATTCAAGCTGATTCAGGGTCATGTGAACGGCGATAACGCTAAAGTTGAAGAGGCTCGTCAAGAGTTGGTAGATGGCGGAATCGAAACTAGAGAAGGTTTCAACACGCTTGTAAGCGATAAAGGCGGCATTATGATTCCTACGGTTGTTTCCGAAGAGATTATGGATATTGCGCAGGATTACGGCGTTATTCCAAGACTTGCAAATAGCTTTGGTAATATCCTGCAAAACGAGGTCAAAGTACCGCAAGTTTTGTCAAGACCTAGCTTTTCGGCTGTTGGTCAAGGTAGGGCTATTACTGGTTCTGGAATGTCTCTAGGCGGATTGCTTTTAAAGGCTGCTAAGTGGGGTTGTATTATCGACTGGACGAATGAGGTTGATGAATCAATCGGCTCTAAGTTACTCGGAATTGTTAGTGCAAAAGTTGCAGAAGGCTTTGCTTACACCATGGATGATGCTTTCTTCAATGGCGACGGAACATCAACTTACAACGACATTAAGGGTCTTGATGGCCTTGATGGATCGGTTGATTATGTAAGACAGTCTGATGCTGGGTCTGGTAGAACTTCTTTCAGCGCAGTAAATGCAGATGACATCTTAGCTGGACAGTACAGCGTAACCGCTGGCGCAAGAAATGCAGGAGTGTATGTTTTCCACCCTGATTTCTTAGAGAACCTTTATAAGTTGCAAGACGGACGAGGTGCGTATATCTACGGAATGCCTACCGAATTAAATCCTTCTGGTACATTGTGGGGCAAGCGAGTTGAAACGTCTGAGGCGTTTAATTTCACTGATGGCACTAGCGCAATATACGGCGCATTCTTCAACCCTGATTTTGTAGCATTTGCTACTGGTCGAGCGTTGACAGCTACAAGGTTGGTTGAGGGTACTGTTACCGATGAAGATGGTAATTCTGTAAACCTTTCAACTATGGACGCGCAAGCGTTGAGATTCACGGGTCTTTTTGATATTGTTCTTAGCTCGGTTACTAGAACCACTGCTGGAACTGCCAAAGGCGCATTTTCTGTACTTAGAACAGCGGCATCTTAATGTCGCTTAACCTTATTTGAGAAATGGGAAAAATTGGAATAAAGCAAAGCGTAGGCCATGCTAGGCTTACCACTTACGGACAACAAAATGCGTCAGTAGCGGTTTCTGGAACTGATGTTTCAGACTTTGAAAGCGCATGTTTAGTTATTGAGGTTGGAGCGCATACCGCTGATGGAATGAGTATTGCATTTCAAGAGTCGGATGATGATTCAACTTACACCGATATTGCGGATGCTGATATGGACGGTTCTAGCGGATGGTCGCAAGACTTGTCTATTACTACGTCAAATGATAACACTACTTACTATGTTGGGTATAAGGGGAATAAAAAGTATATTGGTGTAACATTGACTGATTCAGGATCAGGTGATGCAATTTTTGGTTGCTATGTGATCAAGGGTAACGCGAAAGTTACGCCTCAAAACAGCTAGTGTATTTTCTTCTTCATAAATGTGAAAGGCCGCTGAGATATTCGGTGGCCTTTTTTTAAATAAAATTGTCATGGCGAGTTATAGATTTTTAGGTTATTCAAGAGTTCAAGGGAAATCAGGGCGCGTATATTTTACGGATAAAGGGCAAATTGTTCACAACTTGCCAGAAGGCGAATTTCCTGAGTCAATCGCAGAAGATATTACGGCTGATTATGCACCACAAAAACCGCAAAAAAAAAGAAAGAAAAAAATAGCTGGCAAGAAAGCCGAGCTATCATTGGAAAATCAAGATAATAAAGAGGAAAGATGATACAACAATCAGAAACACTTACGGGCAGCAATACTAGCAACACTTATAGCTGTGAGCGTTCAGGAATGCTTTCTTTTCAGTTCGCTGCTGGTTCTTGGAATAGCGGAACTATAACCGCGCAAGGGTCTTTAGATGGTACTAATTGGGATGATCTAACTGGCGGCACTTATAGCAATGATGCGCAAGATGTAGTTGATGGGTGGTATGGATATGTAAGATTTGTAGCGTCTGGAATAACTAGCGTTACTGTACTGGTAAACACGGCAGGATGATTAGATCGGTTGTACGATCAGTTTTGCGCGGCGCAATAAAGACCGCAATAGGGGTAATTGGCAGCATAAATCCTTTAGGCATTGCTGGCGCATTATTAGTTGCCTTTGGTAAGATCATGCCTAGAGGTTCTTGGAATGTTGCAGGATTTCAATTAAACAATGAGGCAGATGAAACTAAGAATCTAAAATGTATAACAGGCGGCTATTTCATCGCAGATAGAGCAGATCAAAATTATGTCGATGGAAACAAGTTTTTAGGTTTTGGAAGTAGGTTTGAAGGTGGAGGATGGTTTAACACCACATCAACAGACACCCAGGTTATTATAGATTCAAGAGATTCTGGTAATGATGGGTTTTTGATTGGCACAAATGTTGGTTTTGGTACAAGTCTAAACACTTTGGCAGTTATTGTTTTAAGTGGGGTAACCTCACGAGTAGAAACAGCGGGAACTTATACTGATGGAGAGGACTACTATTACGAATACAGTTATGATGGCACGAATACCACTTTATCCGTCTACGATAGTAACGGGGTTTTTATAGAATCCGCTACTAATACTACTGGTTCTGTTTCTGTCTCTACAAATTTTAAAATCTCATCAAGAAGTTTTAGCACACCTGTTAATTATTGGACTGGCAATATAAAAGACGTATGGCATAGATCAAGTTTCGACGCAGACGATTACAAAGCAGACGAGATTAGAAATAACCCTCAATTATTAGGTGATAAATCCTATATCGACGCAGACGGAAATTTTGATTTGGCAGTAACGTTCAGGGAAGGGAACGCCTTTAATGCCGACGCAATCGAGAACACAGCCGACTTAGACAACCCTATGAGTTTGGTTAGCGGAAATACTGTTAGCTGTATTGGCAACGATGCGCCAGTAGGATTTCAAAATTGTTTGAGTTCGTATAATGAGAAAGATCACGGATCATACATATCATTTTTACACGATGTAGGAAATGGTATTGATTCAGAAGGAAACGCAATTCAAACATTTTGGAAGCAAGGAACATTAAACCTCACAGCAGCAGATAAACTAGATAATCCTAACGGTGGTATTGTATGTGGGGATCAAATTAATGTTTGGGACGTTGAGAATGGAAGGGTTATAGCTTTTGCGTTCTACTTTATTGATACAGGTAATGCACAATACATTGCAACAAACAGAGTAGCAAATGATGGATTTAGATTGTATAGTTCTGCGAGTAATCAGTTAATTTATGAAAATGAAGTTTCAGGCACTTCGGCATTTGTAGTCGCGCCAGAAATTCTAGTAACTGGCAATAGATACAGGGGTGTATTAACGCATTTTGGAACTACTGCGAGTATTTATTTAACAGAGATAAACGAATCATTTCCTTTAACACCAACAGCAACCAATACTGTGGGGGCTATTGGTGTGGGGTCGTCTGATTGTTTATTTGGAATCAGACCTGTTAGTTTAACGTTTCCATTCTCAGGACTTATCTCAATCCCTCAACTATACGACAAGTCAAGTATTACAGATTCAGAAATAAAAACATTGGCCGAATACAATAAAGACTAATACCATGAAAGCAAGTAACTACTACATAATTCCTTTATCCGAACTGGGTACTAAAATCAAGTCAAGCAAATTGGCTTTGAAGTTCGGAGAGGTTCAAAAGGTAATCGATGAAGAAGGAAATCTTGAAACGGTTGCAGAACCTACGTTTGGAGAATGGATTCAGAACGGTGAGCGAATCGGAAAGATCAGCACAAGTCCAATATTAAAAGCGGTTGACGGTGTACAATTTAGAGCCATTCCCTTAGATGTGTGCAATGTGACGGAGCGAAGCGATATGGAATTGGACGGTGTGGGCTTATTTGCCCCTAATTTTCTGATAGCTAGTAGAGATAATATGATCAATGGTATAACTGAAGGAAATCATAAATTTAAGTGGAATGACAGCGCCGAAAGTTAATTATTCAGAGGCAGTAGTGAAACCGTTAATTCGTGCGGTAATATCTGCTATTGTTGTTGCAGGGGTTACAAGATATACACTAATAAGCACACTTGAGGATGAAATGATTAAAATTGAATTGCGCGTAAAAAACCTCGAAGAAAGATATGTAGAATGGAATCAGTTTGAGCCTACAAAAGCTCAAGCAATCGAAAACAAGAATAGGATCAATGAAAATATGCGCCAACTGCAACGGCATGAGGTTCAAATAAGCGGATTGTTGCCATGAATGTAGTTTACAAATGGTGGATGTTTTGGGCGGTTGATATGGTAGTTGATGAAAATACCATGTGGACGCGCAAAAAAGAAAATATAGCATTTTATGAGCGCAGATATAGAACTTTACTTAGCGGCAGCTCGGTATGGTTTATAGAGGCTGATTCAGACGGTGAGAATCATTGGAGATTTCTTCATGAGTTATGGCACATGAAAGTGCAAGCAAAAGGATTGACGCGCAAGCAATGGATTTGGAACTACATCAAAAGGTTTTGGTTTTACGAATCTGAGGCAGATGATTTTGCGAATGAGTTTTTAAATGCGCGGCCTTCGGAAGTAAAAGGTGTAGTTTTTAGGTAATTTAAGTAAATTTGAGTATGGCGCAAACGTACAATTTTCCAGATCACGTAAAAGGCGACACGTTTAAGGGTCAAAGTTTTGTTTATGAGCGAAATGGAAGCGCAATTGATTTAACTGGTGCAAGTATTAAGCTGATGCTTAAAAAGATTAAAACGGGATCATCATACTTTACCTTTAGCACTGGGGATAATATTACAATTACAGACGCAGTAAACGGATCGTGGAAACTTGATTCAACGGTAATAAACATAGACGCTGGTGTGTACTATTATGATGTAGAATTAACTGAGTCTAACGGAAATATTAGCACTTACTTATCTGGAACGTGGACAATAGTACAAGACGTAACATTTTTATAGATGGCAGATCAAATAGACATAATAGTAAATGAAAGCAACGAGCAAATTACTATAACCGTTGAGGAAGGTTCTGTCACACCTTCAAAAAATGGGTTTTATGATTACAATGATACAACTGGAAATGTTTTTTTGACTCAAGATAATTGGGTAGATGTTCCAAATAATGGTCAAGGGGCTTTTACTAATTTAAGTTATAAAATAAACGGAGTTGAAAACGTATTAGATACTTCAACAGGCTATTTAGATTTTAGTGAACTTACTTTGGGTAGTGAGATTATTATAAGAAATGATTTTACGGTTACTCCTCAAATGAATAATGCCTTACTAGAGGTTAGGTATTTATTAGGTCAAGGAGTAGGTGAATATCCCTTATTGTTTTGGTCGGAAAGGTTAGATAATGGTAGTGGGATAGGGTATCAACGTGTCCCTATTTTTGCTATTTATATGGGCGATGAAAATACAAAGGGAGGTGTAGGTAAACTACAAGTAAAATTGTCCACTAACGGAACATTAAATAATGCAGGATCATATATTAGTGTTAAATTAAGATGATAGTAATTTACAAAGATAATGCAGCTAATGCAATCTTTATAGAAGATGCAAACGGAGTTCAATTTTTAAATTCACTTCAAGCAACAATTGAAAACGGTAATTGTAGTGTCCATGATTTAGCTAGAAGCATTGAGATAGTATCAGATACAGCCTTTGATCAATTCGTAGATGAAAATGAAAATATTTACGGTAGTAATTCTACTGAGGTATGTAACGCCTTAAACGCTATTTTTCAATCTAGCGGAACGCCTACTGGCCAATTACCTAGTATCACAAGCCCATTAACAATATCATTGACAGAGGGTGAGACTTTAAATTACGAATTAACAGCAAATTATGGTGTTGGTTATGAATGGGATTTATCTAATGTAAGTGGTATTACAACCGTAGAGGGTAATGTAAGAAAAATAATTGGAGGGTCAGGCCTTTCGGTTGGAACTTACAATATACCAGTTAAAGCTATTAATTACAATGGACAAGATGCACAAACAATAGTATTAACAGTTTCCTCACCTCCTTTTGCTAATACAAAATCAATAAACTTTAATAACCAAGATTATTTAGGTGCTAATGCTAGTTTATTATCTAGTATATTAGGCAGAACTGGTAACGGTAGCGGTGCTAGTGATGCTTGGACGATAAGTGTTTGGTTTAAGCCGTCAACTAATACAAGCGGGCAAACATTGTTTTATTATGGGAATAATGACGTAGCTAACGCTGGCCATATAAATTTAAGGTTTTTGGGAACTAACGATAATTTAAGGCTGCAATACGGAAGTAATAATAACTTTTTGCGTTTTCAGTCAGCAAATAACAGTTTACCAGCAGGGCAATGGAACCATATTTTAGTTAGTTATGATGGCGGCACTACAGGTTCGTCAAGTGCAAATATGACAGATTATTACTCACGATTTAAAATGTTTATTAATGGCTTAAATGTAATTAGTGCAGGCACATGGACGCATAACAATTTTGGTTATACTGGTGCAATAGACCCAGATAATTTACGTGTTGGCAGGTATGCTGGCGGTAATTATTTAAAAGATAATTCTAAAGTTGATGAAATAGCAGTATTTGATGGCGACCAGAGTTCTAATATAAGTGATATTTACTATAGTGGTAATGTTAAAAACTTTTCAACTTTAACAACACAACCAAAACATTGGTGGAGAATGGGAGACGGGGATACGTACCCTAATTTACTAGATAGCGGGACAGAAGCAAATTGTACTTTTGTTATGTATAATATGACTAGTGCAGATATTGTAAACGATGTACCTTAAACACAACACAAAATGGCACAAATAACATTAGTCACACCACCTAGCACAGAGCCAATTACGGTTGATCAAGCCGCAAAAAATGTTTTTGGTGATTCTGTTTATGATCAAGAGAAGTTAACAAGAGACATCAAAGCTGCGCGAAAGATGGCGGAAAGTTATTGTGAAATGGCTTTCATAAATCAGACATGGAAAATGACATTGAGCGCATTCCCGATAGTAAATAAAATAAATAAAAAGGCGGCTATTTATTTACCTAGAGGATTAGCGCAAAGTATCACAAGCGTTACCTATGTAGATGACAGCGAAGCGAGTCAAACACTTACTGAGGGAACGGAATTTGAGGTTAAAACAACGGGAAATGTGAGTAGGTTAGAGCTAAAGAACGGTCAAAACTGGCCTTCAACTTCTAGTGTTTCGGATGAGGCGGTCACTATTACATGGGTTGCAGGATTGGGTGCATCTTTGCCAGATGGGTATAATGATATAGAGGTAGCAATACTAACAATGGTAGGTACTTTGTATGAAATTCGTCAAACAATGGCAGGGCAAGAAATGTACGCAAACACTTTGTTCGAAGATTTTCTTGCGCCATACAAGATATATTTTGATTTTGAATTATACAACCAATACTAATGTACGAATATTCGTTTAGAGACTATGAGAATGTGAGTTGGAGTTATGATAGTATTTCATATTTCATTGATTACGTATGCTAAGAGTAAATAAAATAGCGATTTTTGATAGAGTTATAGATGTTCTTGAGCTAACACCTGATGATACAGGCGCGGAAAGAATCTATACAAGTTCTACGCGTTATTCACAGATTCCAGCAGCGTTACTTAAATCAAGCGGAACTGAAAAAGAAGAGGAATTTCAAACGGTAGGACTTCAAAAAAAATCGTATTTAATAAGAAAGCTGGATAGAACATTTGATAACACAATGGAAATTAAAGAGGGCAGTGATGTTTACCAGATTATTAGTGTTGATCCATTTGGCTCGGATAGAGCGCATTTAGTTGTAAATTGCGTAAAAAGAGATAATGCTTGATAAAATAAAAACCATATTGCAAGCAGATAGCAATGTTAATTCAGCATTGAATTACATTGGATTGGAAAATGCGCCGCAAGAGGTTCAATTACCCTATGCTGTGTTAAGTCTAGTGGATGGTGAGCCATCAGACACTAAAAACAGTGTTAGTAAAATGGATATTAGCACTATCTCAATAGATGTTTACGCGCCTAACTTATACACTACTACAGGTGGCGCAACGGGTGCATATGCAATACAAGAGATGATTGAAACAGCTTTAGATGGATATGATAATACGGTTGATGGTATGCGCTTATATTGTAGGCGCATGAGTGTTATTAGCACGATCAATATTAATATTCCTAATAGGGAAATGAAAAATGCAGAATGTGAGTATCAAGTTTACGTAACAAAGATATGATAGTAGAATTTGTAAAAAAATATAAAGATAGTAGAAGGGTTTTTTCGAAAGGAAAGCAGATTAGACTATCTAACGAATTAGCAAATGAGCTAATCGAAAAAGGAATTTGCAAGGAGTTATCTAAAGATCAAAAAGATACCTTTGTAAAAGTTGAAAACGATTTAAGAGATAAAAATTTAGAATAAAATGGCGCAAACAGCAGGAGTAATTAGAGGGCGGATTATGAAGCTCTTTATTGGTGGTGTAGTTCTTGAAGATCAATTGGATTCTTCATTAGAGCTTACAAGAGATATTGACGAAACGACAACAAAAGACAGCGGGGAGGCTAAGACTTTTGATTTTGGTCGTTACACTGGAACAGGAACGGTTTCAGGCTATTTGGCTTTTGACGCAACAGAAGGGGTAACTCAGTCGATTGCAGATTTAACAGGCGGAACAACTGTAACATTATTGTATGACACAGAGACAACAGGAAACGCAACTTATTCAGCAAGCGCATTGATTAGTAATGTTAGCGTTACTTTTCCAAATGAAGGCATTGCTACTTTTAGCTTTAGCTATCAGTTTAGCGGCGCATTTACTGAGAGTGTCACAGCTTAAAATTTTCTTTTTTGCGAGCCCCTTTAGATTATTTCAACGGGGGTTCGCTTAAACTTATCGCAAAATGAGAAAGATTAAAATTAAAGGATTACTAAAGACAACTGAACACACGATTATAATTAATAATCAAGTGTTTGATGACTTGTTTGAGTCAAAGCAGATTGACGCATTTTCTGTTGATGGAGAGGAAAAGGATTTTCTATCTTTTCTTAAAAAGTCATCAGTAGTGGCATTTATCGGTTACCGAGCAGCGCTAGAAGGTGCAAAGTTTGACGGTGTGGAGTTTCCTTATAACGAAACTCAATTTCGTCTACTTATGAGCAAGATAACTTCATTGCAGATTACCGAGTATTTCAGTGAAGAATTGCTATTGGGTTTTAATTACGCCGCTGAGAAACTTGTAAGAGGGGAAGCGGAAACCACTGAAAAAAAGGATTAGGCTTTGCCGCGTATAAGGAAATTGCGCTAGGCACTTTAAATCTTACTATGAGTGAATTTGTAAAAATGCGCTACATAGAGGTTATGTATCGGTTGAACGGTTTTCACCAACGGCGCATAAGTAGGTTGAATGAAATTAGGCTATCTACGTTTCACAACTGGCGAGGGCAAGGCGTAAAGGTTGGAGGAATGCCGTTACAATACTTATGGCAAGTATTTTCTATACCTGAGATAGATGGAGACATAAAAGATAGCATTAAATTTACAACCGTGCGCAAAGCGACAGATGAAGAATTAGAGTTAATTAAGAAAAATGGCTAACCTAGCACCTTTTAAAATGCAAGTCACAGGATTTAAGGAGATCGACAATATCCTTAAAGATATACCTGAAAACATTCAAGTTAATGCTATTCGTGGCGCAGCAAGGCAAGGTGCAAAAATTGTTCGTGATGTTGCTAGGAGACAGCTTATTGCAGATATAGGAAAAGGAAATCTAGGCACTACCAAAGAAGAGGATCAAGATAAAATTTCAAAGGCTTTATTTGTTAAGCGCAATATTATTGTCCAAACTGCGAAATCCAAAAGATATTCGGGTGCTGATGTAAGGGTTAAATGGGGTCGAGATATTAAGGTAGGTAAAAGAAAATGGGCTGTTTACGGCTATTCGCATTTATTAGCAAAAGGTAACTACAAGAAAAAGCCAAGACGCAAAAAATCAGGACAAAGTACAGGTAATTTTCAGGGATACGGTGATCCAATTGCTAAAGCTAGAGATATGGTTGGTAGAAGAGCTAGATTCTACTTTAGGCGCAAACTAATAGACCACGTTGAAATTGCTATGCTTAGAGCAATACAAAGGAATACTAAAAGACTAATTAAGAAAAATGGCTAGGAAAGAAAGTGATTTAGTATTTAGGCTGCGAGCTAATATAGACGACCTAGAAAAAAAACTAGCTAAGTCGCGCAAGCAGTTAGTGGGTTACAAGAATTTCACTAAAGGGGTCGGTTCATCGGTAGCTACGTCAATGTCTCAGATATTTGGCGTTGGTCTTGGTATTAGTGGCGCAGTTCAATTAGGTAGATCAATATTTGAGACTACTAAGCAACTTGACGCAATGGATAAGGCCTTAAAAGCTATATCAGACACAAATACCGATTTAGTAACCTCACAGACTTATTTAGCTAGAGTTAGTGAAACACTAGGACTAGAAATAAAAGGTCTTACACAGTCTTATATTGCGTTTACGGCGGCCTCTAAAGGAACGGGTCTTGAAGGCGATAAATCAAGAGAGATATTTGAAAACGTATCTAAGGCTACTGCTATTTTAGGACTAAGCGCAGACGACACCACAAGGGCATTAAAAGCTATTGCGCAAATGATGTCTAAAGGCAAGGTGCAAGCGGAAGAATTACGGCAGCAATTAGGCGATAGAGTGCC
>SPKZ01020682.1_pt1 | contig 10882 bp, 10 predicted proteins | sample 2456571 | NCBI WGS metagenome assembly SPKZ01 (sample SAMN11192286, study PRJNA482655) | marine metagenome | biome: ENVO:00000447; feature: ENVO:00000244|ENVO:00000211|ENVO:00000569|ENVO:00002023; material: ENVO:00002151; isolation source: ocean water from marine abyssalpelagic zone ...
CCGCTCGGCTCGCGTCGATTGCGGGTCCTCGATCCACACCCAGGCCGGCGAGAGACAGCCGCGTCCGTCCCACAGCGCTGCGTCGAGAGCCACGGCCGACGCGGCCGCCTCGAGGTCGGCATCACGGCCCACCGCCGCGATCGAGAGCTTGTGTCCGTGTCCGACGAAGGGCCGGCAGTCCGGGAAGTTGCCCCGCAGCACCGACAGGGTCTCGTCGCTCCCGTGCGCAATCAGGGCATCGGCGTCCCTGAAGGCATCGCGCGAGTGGGTAATCGCGATGCAGTCCGCGACCCCGGCATCGACCTCGCGGATGGATCTCGCGAATAGTTCCGGACTGTGCGGGTCGCCCGAGGGCGGCTTGACCTGCAGCGCCGAGCCGGCGAGGAGCGAGAGCAGCATCGCCTGGAACATCGCTGGCGGAATCGAGCCTGCGAGCCAGAGCGCCGTGACCGCGGGCACGCGCGTATCCCCGGGAAGCTCGCGCGCCCGGAGTTCACGCATCCGATCGGCCGTCCAGTGCGCGATGCCTCGAACCAACCCGAGTTCGAGGACGGCTCCGGAGTAGAGCGTCTGCCCTGCCAAGAGTCGAGCGCGCCATTCCGAGTCCGCTGACGCCCACAAGCCGAGCGCGCGATCGAGCGCCGCGATCACGCGAGCTTCAGCCCCGGGATCGTCCCAGAGCTTCGCGCGAGCGGTGCGCAACTGTTCCAGCTCAGGCACCCGGGTTCGCTCCCGCGAGCAGCGCGTCGGCCGCGATCGAGCAGCCCCGAGCCTCGGCGCCCTCGAGCCGTCCGAATACCTCGAGCCCTTCGGGTCCGAGCCGGCCCAGGTCCGAGGTCTGAACCGCCAGCACCGAGCCGGTATTCGCGAGATCGTAGTGCACGAGCATGCCCGAAGCGCCGGCGGACAACTCCTCGAGAGTCTCGGGATCGACCACGCGCGTTCTGAGCCACGGCGGCGCCTGCTTCGCGCGCGTCGGAACGCCGGTGCGAAGCGTGGGTTCGTAGTACTGGCTCGCGAGTTCGCACATTCCGTACTGGTTCACGATCCGCTCGCGACCGATCCCGAGTTGGAGCGAAATCGTGTCGTGCAACTCGTCGCGGGAGAGTTCTCGCGAACGACCCTTGAACCCTCCCGTTTCCATCGCGCGGCTTCTGGGCGGAAGCTGCAGTACCGCACCGCGCTCATCGAGTCGGTCGATCAGGTGAACGAACGCGAACGCTGTTCCCACGACGGCGACGGGTTCGCGGGTGCTCTCGAGATCTCGGATCAAGGCGTCGGGGTCCCAGCCCTGCGCACCCACGAAGAAGCGACTGTGCGTGTTCCCGAACTCGCGCACCGCGACCTCGAACATGTGCGAGAGGGAGGAGTCGGGAGCAGCGGTGGCATCGGGCGCGAGCACTGCAAAGCGGGTGCGCTCTAGATCTGGGCACACGAAGGCGCCGAACGATGCGAGCGACGAGGCTTCGTACAGGTCGAGGGTATCGAGGCTGGAGAGCCCCCGGCGCTGAGTCGTGCTTCCGCTGGTACGAAAGGCCCGGACTTCACGTTCCGGGGGGAAGGTTGCGAGACGGGCCTCCTTGAAGGCCCCGGTCGGAGCTGCCGGGATCTCGCGCCAGTGCGAGACCTGGTCGGGCCCTCGTCCCGCCAACTCGCAGAGCTTCCGATACGGGAGATTGTGCGCGTACTGGTAGGCAAACAGATCCCGTGCCAGCCGGTCGAAGCGTTCGTCATCCGGGGGCGCTGCTGCCCCTTCGCCAATCCATTCGAGCACGCGCCGGTCGAGGTCCTCGCGGCTCATGTCCGGGCGATTCGCGCCAGAGCGTCGACGCCGCTCCAGAGCACCTTCTCGGCAATCACCAGGGGAGGCGTCAGCGAGAGCACAGACCCACTCTCGCCCTCGCCGAGCACGATCCAGCCCTCGCGCAGTGCGGCGCTGACCACGCGCTCCGCGCGTTCCGCATCGCGAAGCTCTACGCCCAGCATCAGGCCGCTACCGCGTACGCACTCCGGGCCGAACGCGTGCTCCAGTCGCTGGCGCAGTTCCGAGCCGAGCCCGCGCGCGCGTTCGAGCAGCTGGTCGCGCTGAATGATCTCGAGTGTGCGCAGCGCCACCGCGCACATCACGGGATTTCCGAGGTGGGTACTGGTGTGGAGCGCTTCGCCGCTCGAGGCACCCCACTGCTTCATCACTTCCGCGCGTCCGGCCAGGGCCGAGATCGGAAAGCCCCCTCCGAGTCCCTTTCCGAGCGCGACCAGGTCCGGGACCACGCCGTGTGCGCTGCAGGCGAGCCAGTCTCCGGTACGGCCCATTCCCGTGTAGACCTCGTCGGCGATCAGCAGCGCCCCGTGCTCGTCGGCAAGCACCCGGAGTTCTGCAAGGAATCCTTCGGGGGCGGGCCGAATCCCGCCTCGTCCCTGAATCGGCTCGACCAGGATCGCGCCGCAGCCGCCGGCCTCGAGAGCCTGCCTCACCGCGGCGCTGTCGCCATACCCGACGAAACGGGTGGTCTGTGGGAGCCGGGCCGCGAACGGATCGCGGAAGAATGAGCGGTGCGTGGTGTCGAGTGCGCCCAGCCCGAGACCGTGGTAGCCACCTTCGAAGGCGACGATGCCGGCGCGTCCCGTCACTCGCAGCGCCGTCTTGATGGCGGATTCGACCGCGTCCGAGCCCGACTGGGACAGGATCGCGTACCCGAGGTCGCCGGGCAGAATCCGTTCGAGGGCCTCGAGCAGTTCCAGCTTGGCGCGCGCTGGATAGACGTCGCCCATAGCGTGCTGGAGCGTTTCTGCCTGGCGCGCAGCGGCCTCGCTCAATTCCGGGTGGGCGTAGCCGAGCGACGCCGCGCCGAAGCCCGCAAGCAGGTCGACATAGCGGTTTCCGTCGACGTCGAAGACGTTGGAGGCAACTCCGCGCTCCCAGAAGATCACGGGATCGCCCTGGAAGGTGACTTCCGGACACTCCACGCGAGCCAACCGTTTGCTGAGGGCCCGGGATTGGGGTCCCGGGATCTCGGTGCGGAGTTCGGGGAGTTCCGTCTTCACGTTGCGAGGACCGCGGCATCGCGCGAGTTCCAGCGCCCGTCCCGGAGCGCTCGGCTCGAGCCCGGAAGGCGAATCTCGAGATTCGAGCCGCTGCGGCGTCGGAGCGGCGGAGGCGGGCCCGACCCGGGCTCCGAGGCGGTTCGCGGGATCCAGAGGTCGAGCATCGGCCGGATCCTAGCAGTCCCGCGCGCCGTCGAGCCGCTTCTCGCGCCGTGCTCGATCGGGTAGCGTGGCCCAAATGGGGGGCCGACAGCAAAGAACCCGGGCGCCCGAAGCCGGTGCCCGCATGCGCGCGGAGGGCCTCGAACTCGAGGGAACCGTCGCCCCGCTTCACTCCGCCGGTTTCCCCTACTGGGAGCTTGCGCCCGGGCGCTGGCCGGGCGCCCTCGACGGGCTGCGCGCGCTCGGAATCCCGGCACTCCGGCTCGACCTGCCCTGGGCCCTGCACGAGCGCGCACCCGGAGTCTTCGAGTGGGGTGAGCGACGCCCCGAACTCGATCTGGAGCGGCTGCTGGTTCTGGCAGCTGCGCGTGGGCTTCGGGTGCTGTGCCGGCCTGGTCCCTGGATTCCGCGCGCTCCCGGTTGCGACGGAATTCCGGAACGACTCGCGACGCGCGCGTCCGCGGGTCTGCATCCGCCTTCGTGTGCCTCCGAGGAACTTCTGCAGGAGAGTCAGGCGTGGCTGCGCTTCGTCGCAGCCAGACTCGAGCGATTCGTCTATCCCGACGGCCCGGTCGTCGCCTGGCTCGCGGTGGGGCCCGGGCCCGTGCCGTCTCCGTTCGGATCGGGGCTGCTGGATCGCTCGGATGCAGCGCGCTCGGTGTACGCGCGCTTCGTACACGTCAAGTATCCGCCTGCTTCCATTCCCGTCGGGCCGCCGCCGCTCGGGGGCCCGGTTTCCGCTGGAGACCTGGAGCGCTGTTGTGCCTGGATCGAGGCCGGTGAAGCTGCGCAACGAGCCGCGATCGAGGCGCAACTCGAGCTTCGGCCGCGCTGTGGGGGCCGGGACGCCCTGGCGACGCTGGCCGCGATCCCGGACACTCCGATTGCCTCGGGCGGAGATGCGGAGGCCACACGATCTGGCGTCGATGCGGTCACGCTGCTGTTTCCCGAAGCGCCGGCGGACTTTCGGGATCTGCGCCTACTCGGGCTGCGTGCCGACGGCCTGGGCTCGGTCGCCGGAATTGCGAGTGTCCCGAGTTCGGAGACGCTGCTCGAACCGGCCGCGTCCCTGGATCCAGCCACGGCCGCGGCCGTGCTCGCCATGAGCGGCGCGCGGTCCCTCGACCTCGACACGCTGCTGCCCCGGCGGGCCTTCGCGGAGTTCGGTGCTCCGCTCGACCGCTCCGGGAGCGCCGCGCGTGGTTCCGGCGCCGCGTGGCGGGAGCTGTTCCGGTCGCTCAGCGCGATCAATCACTCGGCGCTCACGCGTCGCTCTGATCTGTTGCTGCTCGCAAACCGGGAACTCTGCCGGGTCCGCGAAGCTTGTTCGGGTCCGTCTCCCGCGGCCGGTCTCGACTCGCGAGAAGATCTCCTGATCCGTCTCGTCCGGGGTGAACTCGAACTCCGTGACGCGCCCTCGCGGGATCACGCTGCCAGCTTCCTGGCGCTCTTCGACGGGCTTCGCCGGGCCGGGATCGCGTTCAGCGTGGCTGATACGTCGATCTCGGCGCGGCGGCTTCAGGCCCAGCGTGTGGTGGCCCTGGTCTGCTTCGATCACATCAGCCGGCCGCTTGCGAAGCGGCTCTTCGAATGGGTCGGTGAGGGAGGAACCCTGATCATCGGGCCGCGGCTCCCGTGTTCCGACTGGATGGAGACTCCGCTCGCGCTTCCTCCCCCTCCGGGCCAGCGCGCCGAGTGCAAGCGCGGGCCCGCACGCCTGCGCTTCGGGGAACTCGTGCTCGAGGAACTCGACCTGTTCACGACGGGTGACCCGGTGCTCGAACGGGCCGCGGGCATCCTTGCTACCGCGTACGCGTACGGCCGCGGGAGAATCGTACAGTTCGGGTTCCGGCTTCCCTGGGGCGCTGCAGAATGTGACGAAGCGTCGCTGACGCGCATCGTGAGTGTGCTTGCGCGCGCCGCCGGAGTCGAGGCGAGCTACCTGGCCTCGGATCCCACGGTCGAGACCGAGCTCTTCGTGGGCGCGGTGCGGCGCTTTCTGTTTCTCGCGAATCCGACACCGCAGGATCGGGTCGTGACACTGGCGCTCGGGGTCGGCGAGGGGATGCGCGAGGTCCGTGGGGTCGGCGAGCACCTGCGCGCCGGCGAGCCGTTCGCGGTTCCGGGATGCTCGGTGCTCCTGCGCGAACTGGTGCAGCTGTGATCGACCTCGCGTGGGAGGAAGGGCGCGAACTTCGCGACCTACTCTTCGGTCGGAGCGACCCGGCCGAGCAACGCTTTGCTGTTCGGCTCGAGCGCGGACGCGCGCTGCGGACGGTGAGTACCCGACACGGCGTGGTGGAGGGACTCGAAGCGAACGCGGCTCCGCGTGCGGTGCGGGCGTTTGCCGGGGAGGCTGCCCGGATCGTCTACCTTGGCGCCGCCCCGATCCCATCTACGCTGGCCGGTCTTGCCAGCGGCGTGCTTCAGCACGATCCGCCTCGGATCGCGGCGCTCGCTGGATTGCGGGCGCTTCCCTTCGACCTCGCGTCCAGGGTCGGGCGCTTGCTCCCGGCCGGGGTCTACGCGCTCGGGATCGAAGCGAGCGCGCAGGGTCCGGGTTGTCTCGTGTGCGTCCGAGTCCGCGCGGGCTCGATCGAGCGGCTGCTGGGCGGAAGCGCACTGGGACTCGGACGTGGCCTCCCCGAGCGCGAAAAGTGGCTGGCAGCCGCGCGCGAACTGGGCCGGCTGCAGGCGGCGGTCTCGGCGCCCCGGGAGTCGGTACGCGCGATTCTCGCCTCGGCGCGTCCGGTGTCCTGCTTCGAGCGGATCAGAATTCGGGACGCGTTGCGGGTCGAACATCTCTCGGCGAGAGTCGGAGCCCTGCTGCTTGCGCTGCGTGCGTTCGGCCGCTGAGTCGTCGCGGGTGCGCGGACTCGCCCCCGAACGGGTGCTTCCGATTCCGGCGCGTACAACCTTCGCTCCTTACGCGCGAAGCTCTCTTGCGCGAGCGAAGATGCGGCTCCACATCGGGCGGGTCAGGCGGCCGGTATTGGTGTTCTGCCGGGAAGGGTGATAGCTCGCGAGCAGCGCCGGCCGGCCCTCGGTCCGGTAGACGGCACCGTGGCGAAACGGGAATCGAGACAGGGGACGGAGATCCCAGAGTTTCAGCACGGAGCCATGGGCGAGTGCGCCGAGCGTGAGCACGACCTCGGCATTTCTCAGGGCTTCGAGTTCGAGTGTGAGCCAGGCGCGGCAGCGTTCGAACTCGTCTGACCGGGGCCGGTTCTGGGGCGGCACGCACTTGACTGCGTTTACGATGTAGGTGCCGTCGAGCGCCGCTCCGTCCCAGAGTCCGTTTCGTTCGAGGGCGCCGTAGAGCCATTCGCCGGAGGCGTCCATGAAAAACGGGCGTCCCGAGCGGTTGGCACCGTGGAGCCCTGGGGCGAGGCCCACGACCACCAGCCAGGCCTCGGGATCTCCGAAGCCGCCTACGGGAGCGTTGTGATAGTCCGGGAAGCGCGCGCGCAACTCTTCGAGGTAGCGGCCGAGCCGTGGACAGCGGCTGCAGCGCGCCACTTCGCGTACGATCTCGGGGAGGCGCTTGGTGCGGGCCCGTGTCACGCAGCTACTTGAGCAACTCCTGCACCGGCTTGAAAGCCGGGTGGTCAGCGCTTCTCAGGCACTCGAGCAGGATGGTCTCGACGCTGCCACCGATCGCACCCGAGGCGAGCATCTTGCGGTAGCCCTGTTCGTGATCGAGCGCGTGCCGTGATGCGACGGCGTCCAACGGGAGGTGGACGCGAAAGCCATTCGCGAGCAAGGAGTGCACGGTCTGATTGATGCAAGCGTGGGTCTCCAATCCACACACGATCGCCTCGCGCCGTCCGAGTTGCTCCAGGTGGGCGGAGAGCCCCGGAGCGCCGAGCGCCGAGATCGTCCGCTTCTCGAAGCGCGGCGCGTCCTCCAGAGTCTCCAGGATCTCGGGGCCGGTCGAGCCGAGCCCCTTCGGGTACTGCTCGGTGTACGCGATCGGAAGCTCGAGCAGCCGTGCGCCCTGGATCAGAATCCGCACCCGTGCGGCCACCCCATCCCAGTCTTCGAGCGCGGTCCGGTACCGCTCCTGGACGTCGATGACGAGCAGGAACGCGTCTTCGGCGTGGACCAGATTCTCGTGCACGGCATCCGCACCTTAGGCGCATATTCGTCGTCGCTCAAGCGCGGCTGGCGCGTTCGCGGGCCTTCCCGCGCCCGTGCTGATAGGAGAGAGCCTGGAAGAAGGGCGAGGGCGGGGCCGATTCGGGGAGTCTGCGAGTCGGCATCCTTTCTCACCCGCTGGCGGTGTCGCTTGACGATTCCCGCAGCGGGACGGGCACCGGCGGCCGAGGTCGGTCTAGGCCGGAAGCTCCCCGGTGCCTGGCGCGTGCAGGCCGGAGCGAAGTCCGCGCCACAGCAACGCATGGCCGGCAACCAGCGCGAGCCAGGCGAGTCCCGTGCCGGCGCCCGGCGCGAGGCGCAGCGCCGCTGCCAGAAGCAGCGGTAGCGTGACCGGCCAGGCCGCGAGCCTCAGGTACGCGTACGGCGCTAGCCGGGCGGCGCGGTTACCGAGCGCGAGTCCGAGGCCGCAGAGCAGCAGGTGGCCGAGCACGGCCAGCGGAAGGTCCTGCGGCCCGAACGCGAGCGCGGCGGAAGAAAGCGCCAGCAGTACTCCGTAACGGCCAGCTCGCCGCGCGCCCACGATTCGTCTCAGCCGCGGCGCGCGGCCCCAGGCCGAGCCGGCCAGGAGTCCTGGCAGTTCGTGCCATTCGACGAAGGCGCGCCGAGTCCGGGGCTGTGTCATCGGGGCCTCCCGCGCCGACGTTTCCGGGCGCTATGGTAGCGCGTGTACGCGCGCGCCCCCGCTGAAAGCGCGCGACAGCGCTCCCCGGGAGGCTGCCACCCGGCGCATGATGGCGGGCGAGATCTTCTAGAATGAGCCGCATAGGGAGCGACCACTTGAACATCCTCGGGATCTCGGCCTATTACCATGACAGCGCAGCCTGCCTGATTCGCGACGGGGAGGTCGTTGCAGCTGCGCAGGAAGAGCGCTTCTCGCGGCGCAAGGCGGATCCGGCGTTTCCGACCCAGGCGGCCGAGTACTGCCTGCGGGAGGCCGGGCTTACGAGCGCCGATCTCGATCTCGTCGGCTTCTATGACAAGCCCGGTCTCAAGTTCGAACGAATTCTGGAAACCCACATGCAGGTGGCGCCGCGCGGCTTCTCGAACTTCGTGCAGGCGATGCCGCTCTGGCTGCGCGAGAAGTGGTTCGTTCCGCATCAGGTCCAGAAGGCGCTCGGCTACAAGGGCGAGGTGCTCTTTGCCGAGCACCACGAATCCCACGCCGCGTCCGCCTTCTATCCCTCTCCCTTCGAAGAAGCTGCCATTCTGACACTGGATGGTGTAGGAGAGTGGACGACCGCGAGCTGGGGGATCGGCCGCGGCAATGAACTCGACCTCAAGCAAGAAATCCGTTTCCCTCACTCGCTGGGGTTGCTCTATTCCGCCTTCACCTACTTCACCGGATTCCGCGTGAATTTCGGGGAGTACAAGGTGATGGGTCTGGCCCCGTACGGTGAGCCTCGATACGCGGACAGGATCTTCGAGCACCTGATCGACATCGCAGCCGACGGCTCCTTCAGCCTCGACCTCGGCTACTTCGATTTCCTGGCGGGTGACCGCATGACCTCGGACAAGTTCGATGCGCTCTTCGGGGGTCCGGCTCGGGAGCCGGAGAGTCCGATCACGCAGCGCGAGATGGACATCGCGCGGTCGATCCAGGTGGTCGTCGAAGAGGTGCTGCTCCGCCAGGCGCGCCACGTGCATCGCGAGACCGGGATGCGAAACCTGGTGCTCGCGGGCGGCGTCGCCCTCAACTGCGTGGCCAACGGCCGCTTGCTTCGCGAAGGGCCTTTCGACGAACTATGGATTCAGCCCGCCGCCGGCGATGCCGGGGGGGCGCTCGGTGTCGCGCTGCTGCTCTGGCACCGGATCGAGGGGAAGCCCCGAGCCAGCGCGAGCGGGGACCGGATGTCTGCGAGCCTGCTCGGCCCGGCCTATGGCGAGGACGAGATCGAGACATTTCTGGGCCAGAAACATGCCATTGCTCGTCGTCTCGGCGAGCAGACGCTGGTAGAAGAGACCGCGGAACTCCTCGCGCGCGGCAATGTGGTCGGTTGGTTTCAGGGACGCATGGAATTCGGCCCGCGGGCACTCGGGAGCCGCAGTATCCTGGGGGATCCGCGCAACGAGTCGATGCAGCGGACCCTCAACATGAAGATCAAGTTCCGGGAGTCGTTTCGGCCCTTCGCTCCCGCTGTTTTGCGAGAACGCGTGGCCGATTACTTCGAACTCGAACGGGATTCGCCCTACATGCTGCTCGTGGCGGACCTGCAGGTGCGGCGACGCCTACCCGTCCCGGCGGACGCAAGCCAACTCCAGGGGCTCGACCGCCTCCGGATCCCGCGCTCCGACATTCCGGCCGTGACCCACGTCGACTACTCGGCCCGGATCCAGACCGTCGACGAGGAGCAGCAGCCGCTGTTTCACGCGCTGCTCCGTGCCTTCGAACGGCGCACGGGTTGTCCGATTCTCGTCAACACCTCGTTCAACGTCCGGGGTGAGCCGATCGTGTGCACGCCCGAAGATGCCTGGCGTTGCTTCCTGCGCACCGACATGGACTACCTGGTGCTCGGTCCCTTTCTGCTCGACAAGCGCAGCCAGCCCAAGCCCGAGGAAGAACTCGCCGCGGGCCCACTGGCGCTCGACTGATGGCGACGCGTCGGGAACTCAGGGTCTTCGGAATCGGGGTCGGCGTGATCCTGACCGCCATCGGGGTGTGGCGCTATCTGAGTGGTGACGTGTTGCTGCCCGGCGTCCTCGGCGGGGCAGGCGGGCTGCTGCTGTTGCTCGGCGCCCTCGCCCCGGCGCTGCTCGGGCCCGTGCATGCGGGCTGGATGCGGGTCGTGGCCCCGATCGCCTGGTTCAATACGCGGCTGTTGCTGGGGGCCGTCTACTTCGGGATACTGCTCCCGAGCGGTCTGATCCGGCGCCTCTTAGGCGACCCGTTGCAGCTTCGCGGCCCGCGGGGCGCGGGTCGGCGGAGCAGTTACTGGGTGGATCGCGCCGGGCCCCCCGATCGCGAATCGTACCGCCGGCAGGTCTAGCGCCGGGGCCTTTGGGAGAACCAGGATGAGCCGGTTTCGGATCCTTCGCGACCTCTGGGAGTTCATGCGCTACCGGAAGAAGTTCTGGTTGCTGCCGATGCTGTGCGTGCTGTTCCTCTTCGGTTTCCTGCTCGCCGTCGGACAGAGTTCGGTCGGGGTCTTCGTGTATACGCTCTTCTAGGCCCGTGGCGCGTGAGGGGCGCCGCGTGTGAAAGCGCGCGAAGCCGGGACCTCGCGGAAGTGGTTCAGCGAAGCGCGCTTCGCAACTCGGCCTCGAGTTCGTGCTCCTTGAGTCCGAAGGAGCGCTCGAGTGCGCGAGTCAGGCTTCGGGAACGGAAGATCTCGTCGACGAAAGTCCGCAGGGAGCGCTCGCCGCGTGTTTTCACCAGGTGATCGATCGTCGCGTACGACTGCAGGTACGCGAGTCCGGCATAGTCGGCTGGGACGCTCGCGAAGCCGGTTCTCTTCAGCTTCTCGAGCGGCAAGAGTTTGCCCTGTGCGGCGACCGTCTCGAGCACGCGCCGCTCCCCGAG
>SPKZ01019988.1_pt1 | contig 10881 bp, 7 predicted proteins | sample 2456571 | NCBI WGS metagenome assembly SPKZ01 (sample SAMN11192286, study PRJNA482655) | marine metagenome | biome: ENVO:00000447; feature: ENVO:00000244|ENVO:00000211|ENVO:00000569|ENVO:00002023; material: ENVO:00002151; isolation source: ocean water from marine abyssalpelagic zone ...
ACAAACCCACCTGTGTGAGCGTGTGCCCTATTGATTGTGTAAAACCTGATCCCAACCATGTTGAAGATGAAGATAGCTTACTCGCTAAATTTTTAAAAAATGCACGGCTAACAGCACAGATAATACTTTTTTCCTGCTCAATTAGAGCATGCACGGCAAAAAATGTACCCTATAATCATTGTTGAAATAAGCAGTATCCTCGCAACTTGTTTATAGAGCAGTAAGTAGATAACTATATATTGATATTAATAAATAGTAAGAAATTTATATTGGCTTAAAATATTTCTCAATGCCTAATACCTCTCATTAATGAAATAGTTAGTAATTTTACGATTTAACGGCTAAGATATCTTTGACTAAATAAAATGGATTTTTACTTATGACTCACCTATCAAATAATGAAAAAACCTTTTCAGACTCTGAACAATTAGTATCAATCACAGATCTTGAAGGGCGAATAACCTATGCTAATGAAGAGTTTTGTCAGGTAGCTGGCTACTCCTTAGATGAGTTAACCGGACAACATCATAATATTGTTCGCCATCCTAATATGCCTAAAGCCGCATTCAAGGATTTATGGGAGAAATTAAAACGCGGTGACTCATGGCGTGGTATGGTGAAAAACCGATGTAAAAATGGTGACTTTTATTGGGTAGATGCTTATGTAACCCCTTTATATAAAAATGATAAGATCACTGGATACCAGTCGGTAAGAACCAAGCCGCTAGATGAACAAAAGAAAAAAGCACAACTGTTTTATGATAAATTAAATAGCGGTAAATCCACTCGAGATTTTAATGCCAATACCAATTTAAAACGTATTATGGGCTTAATGGTCATCACTTTAGCTTTCATTACAAATTTAACCTATGGTAATGCTGTATTTTCATCGGTAATCCTATTGGTATGTATTGGTTTGCTTTTCATTATTTTCGCTGAAGAACTAATATTTTTCCCCAATGCGGCCGCCAATGCCAAGTTGTCATTTGATAGTCCATCACGAATGGTTTATTCCGGAAAAGGACTAACCAACATAATTACTTACCCTGTAGAGTTATATAAAGCAAAAATTAGCACCATATTAGGACGGAGCCGTGACTCAGGCCGTACCTTAGTAAAACTCTCTGCTGAATTAGAAAGCGTATCAAGTGAAATGCTTGCAGGCATACAAGAAGAAAATTCGCATTTAGCACAATTTGCCACTGCAATTACTCAAATGAGCTCAACTATAGACGAGGTAAGTTCTAATACCACATTTACTCATGACAAAGTGGTCAGTATTCAAAATGAATGCCAGCAAAATATTGAAGTGATTGAAGTTAATCAAAAGAAAATTATCAGCTTGTCTCATAACGTTGAAAATGCGGCGAACAATGCCAATGAATTGGTTGGTGATGTAAATGAAATATCAGTCATTATGTCTGAAATTCAAGGCATTGCTGATCAAACAAACTTATTGGCGCTAAATGCCGCTATAGAAGCAGCTAGAGCAGGTGAACAAGGAAGAGGTTTCGCCGTTGTCGCTGATGAAGTTAGAACACTGGCAAGCAGAACTCAAGATGCTACAGTACAAATACAAACTTCGGTCCTTAAACTACAAACAACGTTAAAGGAATGGAGTCAAGTAATGCTCACAAGTAAAATTAATGCCGAACAATGCTCTGAAGGCACCCTTAAGATACAACAAACAATGAGCAATATTGTCAATAGTATAAACGACGTCAGTGACATGACAGCTCAAGTAGCTACCGCAACAGAAGAGCAAAGTGTCGTTGCTAATCAAATGAATAAAAGCATCTTAATTATTGATGATATATCTAAAAATAATGCCGAATTAGCACAACAAGTAAATAATACCGGCATTGAAGTAAACAAAAATGCCGCGTTAATTGATGGCTTGAGCACAACATTTAAATAATGGTTTGCTCATGGATAGTACTTGGTTAATGAGAAAATAATACTTTATTGTTGACCTCTGTAAATAACTTTTTTGTAAATCCGTTCCTGAGCCTGTTTTAGCTTAAGAGATTAACACCCCCTATAAAAAATTTAGGGGATGCACAATACGTACTACAAATTAAGCAATCTTAAATCTTGATACCAGTGTTTGCATCTGCAGAGACAACTCTGCCAATTCACGGCCAGATTTTGATGATTCTGATACAGCTTCAACATTCTCTTGCGTTTTATCATGAATATTGACCACATTTATATTTATTTCTTCTGCGACAACACCTTGTTGCTCTGATGCTGTTGCTATCTGGCTGCTCATATCATTTATATTGGTAATAACTTCGGAAATAGTAATAAGTACTTCGCTAGATAACTTCGCTTGATTAACAACTTCATCAACTTGTTCTTGGCTTTCAACAATAGAAGTCACTGCCACTTTAGCACTTTGTTGTAATTTATTTATAATGGTACTGATTTCACCCGTTGACGTTTGTGTTCTTGCCGCTAATGCACGTACCTCGTCAGCAACAACAGAAAAACCTCTTCCTTGTTCACCTGCTCTTGCGGCTTCAATGGCTGCGTTTAACGCTAATAGATTGGTCTGATCTGCAATTGAATTAATGACTTCAAGTACACTAGCTATTTCACGACTGTTTTGTTCTAGTTCATTAACTGTTTGACTGGTATCTAATATTTTGTCTGCTAGTTCGTTAATAGTAGCAATCGTTTTTTGCATTATTTCTGTACCGGTACTGACATGTTCATGTGCTTCATCAGAAGCATTAGACGTATTAGATATACTTTGTGCTACTTCTTTTGTTGTCGCGGTCATTTCATTTATAGCCGTGGCAATCAACTCAGTTTGTCCCGCTTGATTTTGGATTGAGTTGGCTATTTGAGTTGAGATAACCGAGGTTTCTTCTGCGGTTACCGATATTTGATTACTAGCATGTGAAACCTCATGTAAAGAGGTTTTAAAGGTAGAAAATACATTATTTAACGCATCAGCCATTGCTGATATTTCATCACTGCCTTGATTATTAAGATTAATGGTTAAGTCGTTATTGTTCTTTATTTGTAATAATTTTTTTTGATATCGAGTTTAGAGGTGGGATAATACTTCGAATGATGATGACGGCTAAGCTAATGCCGGCAATAATACCGACAAAGAGCAATAGCCAAGCCATAGAAATGGCAGTATCACTGCTATCAACTAAAATATTAGCATCATTTTTTAATAACGTTTTTTGATTAATGGCCATTTCATTTAAAATAACTTTTATTTTAAATCCTAATGGGGCTGCTTTGGTTGCCAGCCAGTGATTAGCTAAATTCCAGGTATCTAACGCTCGTGAGTCTAACATTTGCTCAGGCAATGGCGTAAAAACATCCATTGCTTCAGAAAATAGTATCAGTGATTGTTTTTGTTCATTATTTAATAAAGCTTGTTGTGCTTTTAAATCTGCAAATCTTCGTTGATTTTTATCCCATAATTGTTCAAAAGAGTGTCGGTAATCTTCTTCTCTTGACAATAAGTAACCACGGATATTAGCAAGCGCTAAACCAAGTGAACCTCGAACATCAGCCATCATACCCAATAAAGCTTTTCTTTCAATACTTGCATTACGAGTAAGTTCAATATCAATCAGTTTTGTAATCTCTTTCGACATAATAGAAGCTTGTGGTACCGCTTGCTGATAAAGCATCTCAATTGACGGTATATTTTGTAACGTTTGCGCTATATCTTCAATATTTTTTTGTTCTTGTTCAAAATCGTTTAGTAAGGCTTTTATTTCTTTTAAACGGGCTATATTTTTAGGGTTTGTCCAATTAACAGACATTTTATCTAATGTTAATATTGCCGGGGTTATTTCGCTATCCCATGCTAACTGTCTTTCTGCTTTAAATTTATCCTCGCCCAATAACATCCAGCCTCTTAACGCGGCAAGCGCATGATTAACTCCATTTAACACACTAGCACTTGCTTGGGCTGTAGGAATTCGTAATTCAACAACTTTGTTAGCATTTTCTGTAATAGATGTAATTTGGAATACTGAACTAATAGATGAAATTGCCAGTATGAGTACTAATATTAAAAAACCTACAGTTAATCTTGAACTTATTTTTATTTTTCTAATCATTATTATTCCTTGCGGTTGGGGGTACTTACTTTTTTATAATTATTTATTTACCACCTAATCAATTTTTCTAAATACTTTGAAATAATTTTTCTCACAAAAACTTTACCAAATAGTGATTATGAAACTTTTTATTAATATAAATAGGACTATCTAGCTAGGACTAGCAAGCCCTTCAAGCATGGCTAAATGAACTATTTCGATTGAGCTGGCAATTTTTAGCTTTTTCTTAATAATAGATATATTATTGGCAACAGTTTTTTCTGATAAAAAAAGTTTTTTTGAAGACTGTTTTGCACTTAAGCCTTTGGCTATACAGCAGAATATATCGAGTTCCCTAGCGGTGAGCTTTGACAGGGGTTTTTCTTCTTCCATATGCAAACATATATCAGGGCTAATATAAGTTTTTCCCTGAGTAATCGCGGTAATGCCAGCTAAAATAATATCAGTATCACTATTTTTGCTGATATAGCCTTTTATGCCCATATCAATCAGACGCTTGGCCAAATAAGGATTCTGATAAATGCTGAACACCATAATATTAATATTTGGCCATTTAAGTAGTAAACGACGTATTAATTCAACGCCACCAATCCCAGGCATGGATAAATCAGTGATAATAAGATCGGGTAGATTTTGCTGACATTCTGAGAGTAACAGTTCACCATTGCTAACACTTGCTAAAACCTGATAGTTAGGCTGAGAGTTTACTAACAGTGTCAAGCCGCTACGTACTATGGCATGATCATCAGCAATGAGTATTTTTAATGGCATAGCTCTTCCTGCAATATGGGCTCAAGTGGGATGGTAATAAAAATTTCTACCCCTTTGTTTGCTTTGTTTATCAAACAAAAAACACCATTAAGTGCTTCAGTTCGCTCTCGCATGTTAATGATCCCCATGCCGTTAGAATATTCACTATGTTGCGCAAAGCCTTTTCCGTCATCTTGAATTTTTAATTGCAACAAAAACCGCTTATGGTCGTGAGATAAGGGTAGAAATTTTAGTATTATTTCAATGTGATGGGCATCGGCATGTTTACATGCATTAGTGATCCCTTCTTGCACAATTCGGTAAACACTTATTTGGAGTTCGTCGCTTAACTGATAAGGTAAACTCTCAGTGTTAAGCTCAAATTGAATGTTTTTATTTAGATTACGCCAGTTTTGTACTAACTCTTTTATCGCGTCAATTATGCCTAATTGATCAAGAATAATTGGTCGCAAATTATTAGTAATATCTCGGGTGGATTTAATTAACTCACTGGTCGCCTGAACAATGCTTTGAGCTGAACTTTGTAAAGCTTCATGCTCTTTACCTGTTTGGCGAGCAATAAAATCTGCCTGAAGTTTTATGCCAGTTAATAGTTGACCTAATTCATCATGCAGCTCTTTAGCTATATGTTTACGTTCTTGTTCTATTAACCGGTAGTTTCTACACAACAATTGACGGTTTTCAGTGAGTAAATTTTTATTTCGACGCTCTGCTTCATAACTTTCGGTAATGTCTTTGAGCATTTTTAAGCAGACAGTTCGACCATCACTCCAATCAATAATATTACTGCTAATTTGGTACCAACGTTGTTTTAATTTATTGAAGTATTGTTTTTTAATGATTGAATTATTTACAAAGTCATCGTTTAAATTAGAGAAAAAACCTTGTTCGAGTAACGACCAAACCGATTCATCTTCCTCTCTATTTTGATATATTTCAATCGCTTTTTTATTCATATAGACAGGTTGCTGATTTTTCACTTCAACTACTACAACTGCTGAATTGATACTATCTAATATCATTTGTAAGGTTAATTCTGATTGTTCGATGTACTGTTTAGCTTGTAGTTTACTGGTTATATCTACTACGTGGGCGGCAAGATATTCTTGCTTATCTATAATGATTGGAAATACGAATATATCGGCAAAAAACACTTTGTCGTCATTACGGATAAATAACACCTTTTCAGCTACCGATATTTCTCCGGATACCATACCTTCAAAAAGTTTTAAAATGTGAGCGATATCTTTTTTACGATGAAAATCAGTGACATTAAGTTTAGAGAGTTGCTGTTGGCTATAACCTAACAGTTTAGAAAAACTCTGATTTGCGTAGAGAATATTTTGTGATTTTGCATGTATTACCACCATGGCCGCTGAATTATTAGAAAACAAGCTCTGATATTCTTTAATTCTATTGATTGCTGTACGGTTAATGTGGGTAATTAACCAAATACCGGCAACAGTGGTAATAATGTAAAGGTGTATTAATGATGTCAGCCAATAAAGCATCTCCTGTTTACTACTTTGCTTTAAGCGGATAGCATTGGAAATAAGTTCCTCTGATATTTTATCTGCGAACAAATCTAGTTTATCTATTTTATTAGTGATGATATTAAACCAGTCGGTAACAGTGATGTTAACCTTGTTGTTAACCAAGGCATTAGTTTTTATTTGCTGGACAGAGGTAAATACTTGATCATTAAAAAGTTCGCCAAATGACTTATATAATCCGGCACTTGTTAGTTCCTCAAATTCATGAAAAAAAAGCGTTTGTTCTATTTCCAACTTAACCAATTCTTTATATTCATTGGCTAAAAAATATCCCCTAGCAAAAATAATACTAAATCTTGCCCTTTCAATACCAACTCTTTCTTTACCTTTAAGAAACAATGTATAAGCAGAAAATGCCTGAGTCAGCTCACTATCAACGGTTAGTTGAACAATAGTAGCAACAACATCAAGTAGCTTATTATTTAATTGGCTATAGAGCTGAATTGCCTTAGCTTCATCGATGGTTAAATGGTCAACTTGAAGACGAACTTGCTTAAATTCAGCTAAATATTGATTAAAGTTATGTAATCTCTGTTCAAACTTTCGGTTAACAGTAATGCTTTTTGATCTAAGTAAATTATAAATATGTCTATTACTTATTATTGCTAACTCTCGTTGTTCAAGTAACTCTGCTTTAAATTTAGTGCCATTAGTAGCGATATAAATGCCAGCATAACCTCGTTCTTTTTGTAGTATATGCAGTAAATGACTGACTTTAATAGTTAAGCTTGTTAGTCGTTCTAAGTTAGCCAGTTGCGATGCACGAGTTGTTAGCTTATCTATTTGAAATAAACCGCCACTGATTGAAATTAATAACGGAAATATAAAAAGTAACGACAGTTTAAATTTATGATGCCATTGGTGCGAGGAAAGACCGTTGTCAATTTTTATAAAAGGTAAATAATATGACAACTTTTTTATCTTCATAATGCCCACTCCCTAGTCACTACTCACAGCGTACAAGTAAAATATAGATACAAATATTTATACTTATACATACTTGTCTTTAAACGACTTTAATCTGGATCAACACTAACATAGATAAAAGAACTATTTGTCGGGAGCATCTCCCGATTTATCCCCTTGACCTGTTTTTTTAGCGCATTATCTCTATAGTAAAGCCAAGGAAAAGGTGTCTATTTATTATTGGTCTATTTGATTTCCTGAGTAGCATTACCGTTCGATAATAATAATAATCTATACTAAAAATGGAGCAGAGATAATGCAAGTACTACAATGTAACCCCAAGCAATTAGATAAAATTGGCAGCAGAGACAATTTATTTAAAGATCTAGATATTCAGTTAAATATTGACCAGCAAATTGATTTAGGATTTTCACTTTCCTTTGCTATCTTAAAAATTAATAAATATAGCAAAATTTTCAATGATTTTGGCCGCAAAGCAGCTGACTATGTGTTATCTATACTGATTGAGCGGTTAACTGAGGTGTTGAAAGAAGATGCTACCCTCTATCATTTAAAACAGGTAGAGTTTGGGATTATTTTTAAACATCAAAGTATGGGCGAAATAAACCAGTTTATGAAGCTCCTTGCACAACCTATCCCTTATGGCCATGACTTTATCGATATTCAATTATCTCTTGGGTTGGTCGATCTTACTACACAGATAAAAAAACATTCTGAAGTGTTAAGACGGGCGGATATTGCACTTAAATTAGCAAAGTCAGAAGCACTAAATTGGCAATATTTTAATCATCACTTGGACTATTATAGTCATACCGACAGAGATATGTTTATTGAGCTAGAAAAGGCGATGAACAATAAAATATTGCATTTAGCTGCTCAACCAATATTTAATATCAATACCGGAGAAGTGATCATGGTTGAAATATTATTACGCTGGCAACATGACGAATATGGCGCGGTTAATCCAATGACGATAATTGAATTGGCCAGTAAAAATGGTTACTTGTCTAAAGTAGCGCTTTATGTAGCAAAACAACTGGTTATTTTTTTACATGAGCATGGTGACTTATATCAAAATATCAGTTTTGCCTTAAATTTCAACATGCCACAAATTATTAATATCACACTGATTGAAGCGTTACTTAAGAGTTTTGATGAATTTGGTATAGACAAATCTCGATTGATTTTTGAAGCAACTGAAATTGACTCATCTCCAGTTTCTCTTGATCACGTGGTTAATCACTTTCAGTGGATAAAACAACAGGGCATAAAAATTGCTATAGACGATTTTGGTTCGGGATACTCAACGCTTAATTATATCAATAATTTAGATGTCGATATTATTAAAATTGACCGTAGTTTAGTTTGTGATATTGAAACAAGCACACGAAAGCTAGAAACCTTGATAGCTTTACTGCAACTATGCGATAAATTAGGGGTGATCATCGTAATTGAGGGTGTTGAAAATATCTCTCAACATAATTTGATAAAGGATATTGGTATTGCCGATGTTTTAGTACAAGGATATTTTTACGCCAAACCATCATCATTAAAAGAACAGACCTTCTGCAACAGCACCTACTTTAAGAAATCAGACAGCTATCATTTAAACTAGTATCAAAGGAGTTAACGTCATAACTATGACTACTAGAATAACAAATGTTGAAACAGTTATTACCTACTTTTAGTATAGAGTAAGCCATTAAACATGAAGCGAATTAAAAATTTTTCACTTAGAGTAAAATTAACCATTTCACTCCTTTTGGTTGCCATTTTTCCTTTATTACTGCTAAGTAAGTTATTTTTTATCGGCAGTGAAGACGCCTTAAGGAAAATCACACTAGCACAATTAAGCATGAGCGCAGAGTATAAAGTTGGAGAAATTCACCTGTTTTTAGAAACATTAAAAACCAATACTACTGACTTTTCTTCAGACGGTTTTATTAAGAATGAATTAATTAAAATAACGAATAAACTTAGCTCAGCACAACATTTAAACGACCATTTAAGACAAAATAAATTACCAACTAAAAGTAACTTAATGTTTATTGATGTTGTTAATACTCAAGGCTTGATCATCGCTTCCACTTTAGCCAGTCGGATTGGAAAAGATCTATCGGAAAAACTTTACTATCAAAAAGGCCTTTCCCAAAGTTATGTTGCTAAATTTATTCACTACCCTAATTTACAGCTGTTAGGGGCTGTAGCTTCCCCTATTATTAGTAATGACAAAACACAATTAACGCTTGGCGTTTTGGTTAATCATTACCGTATGAATAAAATACAAGATTTATTTTCTGGTGAGCTACTTCACAGTTTAGGAGCTAAATCAGAACACCGCATACTCTCCGCCGGTGAATCAATATATATGCTTACTATTGAAGGTAGGGGGATCACCACATCAGAAAAATCATTAATAGACAATCAGCACTCTTTTAACTTTGACACACATCCTATTAAACAGGCACGTCAGTTCAATAAAGAAAGCCAAGGCATCTGGAAAAATCATCTAAGCAAATCTGTTTTAGGTGTCTCTATTATTGCTGAAATAGATGGTCTAAAATTTATTTTATTAGCTGAACAAGAAATTGAACAAGCGTTTCAGTTGATAAATACTTTAAAACAGCAATTTTACCTGCTGCTCATCTTCACTGTGATGGTAATAATAATATTATCCTCGTTACTATCCTATTTTATTGTTAAACCTTTGAAAAAAGTCATCGACAGTTTAGATATCATTGCTTCTGGTGAGTTTGATATTGATATTAAACAAATAAGTCAACATGATGAACTTGAAAATTTAGTAAATAAATTCAATAACATGGCCAAAAACCTTAAAGAAATGAAAAATGTCTCAGATCATAAAAACAAACAGCTACTGGAGTTATCTATTCGTGATCATTTGACCGGTCTATTTAATCACCGACATCTGATAGAGCATGGTGATATTAGGGTATTAGAAGCAAACAGAAACGGGATGATGTTGGGTTTATTGATGATTGATATTGATCATTTTAAACGAGTAAATGATCGCTACGGTCACCCTTGCGGTGATTATGTTATCACTGAAATTGCGCTATTATTGAAAGGGAATCTTCGCTCCATCGATATTTTAGCAAGATATGGCGGTGAGGAATTCGCCGTTATTATGCCAAATACAACAATAGTTAAAGCCAAAATTGTTGCAGATAAAATTTGTAAAAAGATACAGGAACATAAATTTAATTATGAGCAGGAACAATTTGAAATTACCGTCAGTATTGGCATAGCAATACAACAGAAATCGGAAAATAAAATTATGGAAATAATTAAAAGAGCCGATCAAGCTCTCTACCAATCAAAAAATAATGGACGTAATCAGGTTTCAGTAGATCTTCCTATTTCTAGGGAAACGCATCTGTGCCATTAATTAACAAGGGTAAAGGGCTTTGCTCTCGGTTAAAGAATAAAGAAAAACACCCCCATACTCACCAGTGCGGTTAACAAGGTATTACGGGTAAAATAGGCGAGCAGGCAGGCTATAATAGCCCCAATCA
>SPKZ01004718.1_pt1 | contig 10875 bp, 8 predicted proteins | sample 2456571 | NCBI WGS metagenome assembly SPKZ01 (sample SAMN11192286, study PRJNA482655) | marine metagenome | biome: ENVO:00000447; feature: ENVO:00000244|ENVO:00000211|ENVO:00000569|ENVO:00002023; material: ENVO:00002151; isolation source: ocean water from marine abyssalpelagic zone ...
GCCGTCGCGAATTTCGACTCGGCGGTTGCGGAGCACCGTCAACCCGAGCTCGGCGACCTTCGCCGCCCAGTCGTCGGCGCCCGAGTAGTGGTCGTGGTTCCCCGTCACGAAGTAGACACCGTGACGCCCCTCGAGACCGGAGAAAGGTGCCACGGCCGGCGCGAGACCGGGCACGCGACCATCGACGAGATCGCCCGTCAGTGCGACGAGATCCGCGTCGAGTTCGTTCACGCGGCGCGTGAGGCGCTCGGCGAAACGGCGTCCGATCAGCGGACCGATGTGGATGTCGCTGATCTGCGCGATGCGAAATCCGTCGAGCGCACGCGGCCAGCGCGGCAGCTCGAGCTCGATGCGCACCAACCTCGGCGGTCCGAGCCCCGAGCGCAGCGCCGCCGCGGAAGCGACAGCAGCCATCGCGAGGACCACCACCGCGCGCTGCGTGGCGAGTGACGTCTCGCCCGGGTCGCCCAGCTCGGCTGTCGCGGCCGCTCCGGCGAAGAGGAAGAGCAGCAGGTCCGACGCACCGAGGATCACGACCAGCAGGAAGCTCGTGCCCATCCAGAGAGCGGCCGGCGCGGCGAACACCCGCGCGATCGAAAGCGGCAACGTCCGCTCGGCGATGGGTCCGGCGACCAGGCAGCTAGCGAGCAGTACGACGATCCCCGTCGCGAGACTCCTCCAGGGCGCACCGAGCCCCGGCTCGACGATCAGGCGCTCGACCATGTAGACGTGGGCACCGAACAGCAACCCCGCGGCGAGCGCCGCGAAGACGAGCATCGCCAAAACGGTTCCAGACCGCACGGCCCGCGAAGTTTCCGAAGAAGACACAACCGCAGGATACCCATCCGCAACCTGGCGCAACTTGGGGACGTTCCACGCCAACTTGGGGGCGATCCAACTCGACCCAGGTCGGGTCGCGAAGTCCTTCCCCTTCGGAGAGGGAGGACGGTAAGATCCCGTCCCATGGAACTTCGTCTCGACGGGAAGGTCGCGCTGGTCACTGGCGGATCGCGCGGAATTGGACTGCAGATCGCGCGGGTGTACGCGGAGGCCGGTGCAAAGCTGATGATCACCTCGCGCAAGGCGGAAGCTTGCGAGAAAGCCGCTGCCAGCATCGACGGCGAGGTCGCGTGGGCGCCGAGCAACGTCGGCAAGCTCGACGATGCGGAGCGCGTGATCGACGCGACGCTCGATCGCTTCGGCGCGCTCGACATCCTCGTCAACAACGCCGCGACGAACCCCTACGCGGGACCGGCGATCGACGTCGATCTACCGCGCTGGGAAAAGACGATCTCCGTGAACCTGACCGCACCGATGTTCTGGACCCAGCTCGCCTGGCGACGCGCGATGAAGAAAGGCGGCGGCGTGGTCATCAACCTCTCGTCCGTCGGCGGACTCGCCACCAGCCCGATCCTCGGCGTGTACGACGTCACGAAGGCCGCCCTCATCCATCTGACGATGCAGCTCGCCGCGGAGCTCGCCCCCCAGGTTCGCGTCAACGCCATCGCACCCGGCCTCATCAAGACCGACTTCGCGCGAGTGTTGTGGGACGAAGGGCGGGGCGAGAAGGTCGCGAAGGCCTACCCCCTCGGCCGACTGGGCGAAACCCAGGACATCGCGGGCGCCGCGTTGTTCCTCGCGTCCGAATCGGGGAGCTGGATCACGGGGCAGACGCTGGTGCTCGACGGCGGCGGACTGGTCGCGTTCAAAACGGTCGCGTGATCGGGCAAGACCGCTTCGTCCCCCAAGCCATACTCCCGCTGTAGGCGACGCACATCTCGCGAATCTCGTCGCGGAGATCACGGGATCGGAAGGAATTCCGGAGAACGTTCGCGTCCGCGGCGGCGGACGAGCGTGCTCTGATCGCGAGCGACTACAAAAAAATAATATATATTTTTCAATAGGTTACAGGAAGAGTTGCCGATGTGTCTACCAGCCGCGCAGGTCGATGGACCAGCTTTCGACAACGCCCTTGCCCGACACCAGATGCACCCGTTCGTGGTAGGCGACGGTGGGATCGACGTGTGCCGGAACGACGCGAATGCGATCGCCGACCCGAGGCAGCGCGACGGCTTCGCGGTCATCGCCCTCGGCGCAACCGAACGTGACGTGTTCGTCGGAGCAGAACCACACGCGGTAGCCGTCGATCGTCGGATCGCCGTGATCCATGCCAAGCGCCTTGAGCCCGCAGTCGGCGACCGCGTAGTTGGAGGAACGGGAGATCACGGTGGCGAGGAGGAATAGCGCCGGTCGGAATGGCGATCCGATCTTTGCGTACGCGGTGTCCATGAGAGCGTACGAGCCGGCCTGGATCTCTGTCGCGAAGCCGTTACACGCGTAGCTCCCGGTGCCGCCGGCGGAGATGACGTCGCCCCCGACGTCGGCGTGTGCAGCGGCGAGGCGATCCATCGACGCGGCGACGATACCGGCGCGTTCGCCGGCGTCTTCGATCAGCATGGCGTGCCCCTCGTAGCCCATCACACCACGCACTTCGAGCTTCTTCCTGCGGGCGAGGTCTGCGAGCGACCCGGCTCGATCGGGATCGCAGCCGCAGCGAGGCAGTCCGACGTTGACATCGATGAGTACTTCGCGAACGCCACCCATCGCAGCGGCGTCGATCGTCTCCTCCGAATCGACCGCGACGGTCACACGGGCGTCGAGCGCACCGAGACGTCGAGCGTCGAGCACCTCGTTCGCGAGCAGGAGGTCGTCGCCGAGGCCTGCACGCGCGAGGCCCTCCATTTCCCGCACGGTCGCACACGTGAACCCGCGGTGACCGAGCTTCGACTGGCGCCGTGCGAGCTCGCTGCACTTGTGGGCCTTCACGTGCGGACGGAGTCGCGGACCTGGTAGCGCCTCGGACATGACTTTCAGGTTGTGGTCGAGCGTCGCGGCATCGAGCAGGAGCGCCGGGGTCGGGAGATCGTCGATGAAGTTCCCCGTCACGTAGCCACCCCCGTCTTTCGCAACCATCCCCATCCAGAGCCACCGGGGTTCACCCGAAGTGGACCACGGGAACGCCCGAGTCGATCGTTTGCAGTCGATTTGCGGATCGAATCCACCCATTCGACGCAGCGTGAAGAAAGATTACGACGCCATTGGTATCGGCGCCGGCTCGGCGGGCCGGGCGGCCGCGCTCGACTTGCCTGAAGCGACTCCAGGGAGCTCGGGGACGCTCGGGCCCCAAGCGATTGCGGCCCTCGATCGGCATGGAACCGCGGCGAATCGTCCCGTCGAGCGGTGCGAGGTCTCCAGCGCGCGCGAAGTGTGCGGCGGCCGACAGGCTCTGGTTCGTTCCCTGTATAGTCGTCGCGTGCTCGTCTCTCCGGGTTTCCGAGAGCTCGATTCGGCTGCATTCGCCCGCGAGAAGAAGCGAAGTCAGCGATTCCCGGCGTTCTTCCCCTCGCGCTGAGCCAGGGGCGCTCATCTAATCGAAACACCGGACACGGAGCCGTCAATGACCGTTCGATCTCTGTCCACCGCGAGCTATCCGCGGTCTGTCGTCCTCCTTGGGCTGGCTTGTCTGGCCTGCACGCTCACACTTTCTCCCGAAGCGGTCAGTGCCGGCGGGATCGGCCTCGCGCGCGAAGTCTTCGTCGACACCTCTCGCCCGACCAAGGCGAGCCCGCCCTTCGAAGGGGAAGCGGTGCGGCGACTCGACACGTGGATCTGGTATCCCGCGGACACCGATACCGGCGAGCCCGTCGCCGATGCTCCGCTGGGCAAAGGCTCACCGTGGCCTTTGATCGTGTACAGCCACGGCACCTATGGCCAGCCCAACAACGCGACGCACTTCATCGAGTATCTCGCGAGTCGCGGCTACGTGGTCGCGGCGCCGGCCTTTCCGCTGACCTCGCGCATTGCACACACGAAGTTGCCGGCCGCCGACGTCAGTGACGCCGGCAACCAGCCGGGAGACGTCAGCTTCGTGATCGACTCGCTCCTCGCGCACCCGCAGTACGGCCCCGCGATCGACGCCGCGCGGATCGGTGCGACGGGCATCTCGCTCGGCGGAATCACGACCTACTTCGCGAGCTTCGGCTACCCGACCCTCGACCCGAGGATCAAGGCGAGTGCGCCCATTGCGGGAGGCGACCCTCCGTACGCTTCGTTGAGTTTCGGCCTCGGTTTCGAGGGCACGGTCTACGCTCCCGTCTCCGTCCCCGCGCTGTTGCTGGTGGGCGACGCCGACATCTTTTCCTCCACCACCGGCGGACCCGCGGCCGCCTACGCGCGCTTGAAGGCTCCCAAGTACATGGTCGAGATCCGCGATGCGCCCCACGTCTGGTTCGGCAACCGCGCGAACGTGCCACCGGAAAACCGCAACCCCGACTGTTTGTTCTTCGAGGACCAGACGGACATGGTTCTGCCCATGTGCGCCGAACGCCGACCCCTGATCGACCCCGCTCGCCAGAAGACGATCGTGCGCCATGCGCTCCTCGCCTTCTTCGACGCGTACCTGAAGGATGATGCCGAGGCGCTGTCGCGCATCGGATCCATCGGAAAGACCTTCGACGAGGTCACCCTCCACCGGAAGCTTTCGAAGCCGTGATCGCGTCCCCAGTGCTCACGCGGGCCGGCGGGCCACGGTTCGCGCCAAACGGCCGACAGCCCCCACCGACCACCAGCCTGCGACCGACGAGCACCGCGATTCCGGTCGACGAGGGAACTAGAAGCGACGAGCGTGGGGCAGGACCTCGGTCGCCACCTGCTCGAGCGCTTCGACGGCGCCGGCGAAGCTCGGATCGGAGGCCAGGCTGATTCCGGCGACCAGGTGCTCGAGCCCCGCATCGGCGAAACTCCGCAGTCCCTCGAGGACCTCTTCGGTCGTGCCCCGCATCGATGCACCTTCGATCGCGGGCAAGCCGTCTCCCAACACGATGCCTTCAATCAGCGAGACCGTGATCGAAGCGGGCGCCCTTCCCGCTCGCTCCGCGAGCTCTCGAAGACGCGCGGTCTCGGCAGCCAGGGACGTTGGATCCGAAGCGATCGCCAGGTAGCCGTCCCCGAGCTCGACCGCGCGGCGTAGCGCGCGCTCGCCCTTGCCTCCAATCCAGACCGGCAGACGCGTCTCGCGCGCTGGCTGCGGGCGCGCTCCGATCTCGTCGAAGTCCACGAAGGGCCCCGAATAGCTGGCCGCCTCCTTGGCCGTCCAGGCGGCTTGCATGGCGCGCAGGTAGTCCATCGTGACCGCGCCGCGGCGATCGAAGTGGTCGGCGGGAAGCCCCAGGGCCTCGAACTCGTCGCGCAGCCAGCCGACGCCGGCTCCCAGAATGATGCGGCCCTCCGCGAGCTGATCGGCAGTGGCCAACATCTTCGCCGTGGTGAGTGGGTGGCGATACGGAATTACGAGGACCGAAACGCCTATTTCGACGCGCTCGGTCGCCTGGGCCAACGCCCCCATCAGGACCAGCGGTTCGTGGATGTCCTGGTCCCACGAGTAGGGGAAGGTGCCCGTCGAGTTGTGGGGATAGGGTGCCTGGCGTTCGCGCGGCAGGACGATGTGGTCGGTCACCCAGACCGAATCGAAACCCAGGCCCTCGGCGTGAACGGCGAGGTCGACGCAGGCGCGGGTGCTGCGCCCGGTGTCGGGAAAGCCGGCAAAGTTGTGAACGAGGACGCCGATCTTCACGGCTTTAGATTAGAAGAAAAGGTGGAGCTCGCTCAGTGGCCATCGCGCGTCAGCACCACGCGCTGTGCGGTTCCGGGATTCGGAGCACCCGCCGTCTCGCCCAGCAGGCGAATCTCGGCCGTGAGCGACTGAGGTTCGATGTCGAGCAGTCCGACGGTCCCCAGGCGGTACTCCTTGTGGTGGGGCAGCGTGGGGCTTCCCGGGTTGACGAGCAGCACGTCCTCCCGCCGTTCGAGGATCTCGAGGTGCGTGTCGCCGCTGACCAGCACGTCGACGGGGTGGCCGCCGAGGTGCTGGTCCAGGATCTCCGCCGTGGGCCGGGCTCGCGGCCGGATCTCGTGGACGAGTCCGATGCGCCAGCCCTCGAGGGTGAGCCGGTGCACGGGCGCCATGCGCGGGTCCTCGAACAGGTCGTTGTTCCCCCGCGCGACGAGGGTCGGGGCGAACTCCTCCAGCCAGTCGATCACACTCGGCGCGGTGACGTCGCCGGCGTGTAGAATCAAATCCGCCGTTGCCAGGAAGTCACGGATCTCAGGCCCGAGTTCATCGAGCTGTCGGATCACGGAGGGAAGATGGGTATCGGCGATCAGCCCGACTCGCACGCGCCCACTCTACGAGAAGCCTCGTCGATGGCGCAAACAACGCGGCCCCGCGCCGCTGACGGACGACCCGCATGAACCCCGAGCGCAGCGCCAGCATCGTCGGAATCTCGGAATACCCCCTGAGACTCGCACACGGCGTGTCCCCGATGGAGATCAAGGTCGACTGCATTCGCGCAGCGCTCGACGACGCGGGGCTCCGCTGGAGTGACATCGACGCGGTGTACGACGCCGGCGATGGCGAGGCGGGCGGCGGGCTGCAGCTGAGTGCGTACCTGGGCCTGCGCCCATCGGTGATCGACACGACACAGGTCGGGGGGTCGTCCTACGAGTTCCAGGCCGCGCACGCGCTGCGCGACATCGCGGCGGGGAAGTGCCGCGTGGCGATCCTGAGCTACGGCTCGACGGCGGCCTCGAACCGCTTTGCGATCGGTACGGGTGGGCTGCATCGCGGTGGCGGTGGCAACTGGCAGGCGAACATGGAGATGCCCTACGGCTCCACGCTGATCGCCAACTACGCGATGGTGAAGCAGCGCCACATGCACGAGTACGGCACCACGACGGAGCAGCTGGCGGGCATCTCGGTCTCCACGCGGCGCCACGCCATGCGCAACCCCGAGGCCGTCAAGGCGATGACCGACCTCGAGTTCGTGGGCGTGAACGAGATCACCGCGGCCGATGTCCTCGAATCGCGCATCGTCGCGGACCCCCTGCACCTGCTGGAGTGCTGCATGATCAGCGACGGTGGCGGCGCGGTGGTGATCGCTTCGGCCGAGGTGGCGCGCGACGCGCGCAAGCCGCCGGTCTGGATCATCGGCAGCGGTGAGGCGACCAAGTACTGCGAGAACGACGGTGACATCACCACGAGCGCGGGCGCGCAGAGTGGGCCCGAGGCGTTCGGCCACGCCGGCGTCCGGCCCGACGAGGTCGACATCGCAATGATCTACGACTCCTTCAGCATCACCGTCGCGGTGTGTCTGGAAGACGTCGGCTTCTGCAAGAAGGGGGAGGCGGGCGACTTCGTCGCCGGCGGCCGGCTGGCCTTCGACCAGCCCGGGAGGCTCACGCTCAACACCGATGGCGGTGGGCTCTCCTCCAACCACCCGGGCATGCGCGGCATCTTCCTGCTGATCGAGGCCACGCGCCAGCTCCGGGGAGAGTCGACCTCGCAGGTTCCGGATGCGCGGATCGCCCTCGCGCACGGAAACGGCGGCATGCTCGGCAGCACGCACACGGGCGGCACCGTGATCCTGGCGAGGGACTGAAGCATGCCCAAACGACCCCAGCCCAGATTTCCCGAGCCCAACACCGAGCCCTACTGGAACGGCGTGAAGGAACGCGAGATCCGCTACCCGGTGTGCACCGTGTGCGACCAAGTAGTCTTCACTCCACGGATGCACTGCCCCGCGTGCGGCGCGCGCGACCTCGAGTGGAGGACGTCGAGCGGTGAGGGCACGGTGTACACCTTCTCCGTCGTGCGCCAGAACCGCATGCCGGGCTTCATCGACCTCGGTGCCTACTCGGTGGCGTACATCGATCTCGACGAGGGCTTTCGCCTGCTGAGCAGCGTCATCGGCGTCGACGACCCGACGCGCGATATCCACATCGGCCAGCGCGTCCGCGTCGAGTTCGAGGAGCAGGAAGAAGGCGAGTACCCGATCCCGGTGTTCCGGCCGGTCTAGGAGCTCGCGGGCGCCCACTCGAACACGCCCGCAGAATGCTCGGATCCGTCCGGCGTGAGTCGGAAGCCGGGGCCGGGATTCGTATTCACTGCATCGGTCAGAGACGAGTCAGCCAGCTCTCGTACTTGCTCTGCTTCCCCTCGACGATCTCGAAGAAGGACTCCTGGAGGAGCTTCGTCGTCGGTCCGCGTTTTCCGCTGCCGATGGTGCGGCGGTCGACCTCGCGAATCGGGGTGACTTCCGCGGCGGTTCCCGTGAGGAAGAGCTCGTCGGCAATGTAGAGCTCGTCGCGCGTGACGGTGCGCTCCGTGATGGGAATGCCCTTGTCGCGAGCGATCTCGATCACCGACGCCCGGGTGATGCCGGCGAGCACGGTGTGCGGGGGCGGAGTCACGAGCAGACCATCGCGCACCATGAAGATGTTCTCGCCACTCGCCTCCGCGACCAGGCCGTCGGTATCGAGCATGATGGCCTCGTCGTAGCCGTCGAGCAGGGCTTCGCGTTTCGCGAGAATCGAGTTCACGTAGTCGCCGCAGGTCTTGCCCTTGGTCATCTTCGAGTTGGGAAAGTGACGGCTGAACGTGGACACCTTCGCGCGGATCCCCGACTCCATGCCCTCTTCCCCGAGATACTTGCCCCATTCCCACGCAATGATGGCGACGCGCACGGCGTTGTCGCCGGGGTTGAGACCCATCTCGCCGTCGCCGATGAAGATGATCGGACGCACGTAGCCCTCGGCGAGACGATTCTGACGGAGCGTCTCGAGGATCGCGGTCTCGATGTCGGCCTGGGAATACGGTACATCGAGGAGGTTGATGTGCGCCGAGTCGAAGAGCCGGCGGACATGCTCGGGCAGGCGGAATACCGCCGAGGCACCGTCGGCGGTGCGGTAGCAGCGAATGCCCTCGAACACGCCGAGCCCGTAGTGGAGCGTGTGGGTGAGAATGTGGACGTTCGCGTCCGCCCAGTCGACGAACGCACCGTCGATCCAGACCTTCTCGCCGGTCACCGTAGCCATCGATTGCCTCCGCCGGGGTCAGCGGCGGAACAGCCGTCCGATGAACCCCATCGCCTTGCGTCGCCTCATCTCGATCAGGCGAAGCTCGCTCAGCGCGTCCGCGCAGTCCGGCTGGATCTGCACGGCGCGGTTGAACATCTTTTCCGCCACATCCTGGCGGTCCAGCGCCTTGAGGAGGCGACCCATGTAGAGGTAGGGCTTCTCGCGGTGGCCCGCCAGCTTGATGCCCCGCTTGACGTGCTCCAGGGCCTCCTGGGTGATGGCAGCATCCCGCGGATGGCACAGGTGCAACGCCCACCCGTAGTGGGCGTGGTATTCGCCCTCGTCCGGGCACTGCTCGAGGGCCTTCCCGAAGCACAGCAGAGCGGCGTCGTAGCTGCGCTGTCGCAGCGCGGTCTCGCCGTGTTGAAACTGGATCTCGGCGTCGAGCGCCTTCTTCGCGGCCTCCCGTTCCGCGAACTCCCGGTCCAGCCGACTGATCTCGAGCAGATACGAGGTCCGCTGCCGCGGGTCCATCAACACATCGTGGGCCTGCTCCACCAGGGAGAAGACCTCCGCGGCGAGTTTCTTCACGGTCTGGCTCGCGTTCACCATGCGGTCGGGGTGGGCGCCTTCGGCGAGTCGCGAGAACGCCTGGTGGATCTCGTCCTCGGCTGCGCCCGTGCCGACGCCGAGCACTTCGAAGTGGTTCTGCTTCCGGCAGCGCTCGACGCGGGCGGCGAGCTCCGCGCGCTGGTTCTCGTCGTGGGGTCGCGGAGACGAGAATGGCGAGCCGGTCACGTCGAGGTCGAGCACAGCGGCGGGCCGGCGGCGCAGCGTGCGCTCCTTGATGGGCCGGCCGCGCCGCAGCTCGAGCATTCCGGTGGCGATCAGCGCGTAGAGTGTCCGGCGATCGGGTTCGCTCGCGCGGGCGAACTGCGAGAGCCGGACCGTGCCGTCGATGCGACGCAGCAGCGCGAGCTGGTCGTCGCCGAGCTCCGCGTCCTGAAAGCGGTAGAAAGGACTCTCGGCGGGCGCGACATACGCGCGCCCGTCGTTCTGGAAGAACGCGTCGAGCACCACGACCGGCAGCCGCTTGCGCACGCCCGTCAGAATCAGGTTTGCCGGACTCTCGTCGACGGGCAGGACGTTCGCGCGCTGCAACAGCGCGCCGATCTCGAACCGAAACGAGCCCGACTCCCACGTGAAGATCTCGAACAGCTTCTGCTCGGCCTGCGCGCGCAGTGCCAGCGCCATCTCCTGTTCGGTGAGCGCGTCCATCGCGACGAGGATCTCACCCTGCAGGCGACCACTGCCCATCTGGCGGCGCGACTCCGCCGCCGCGGCCGGCGACACACTCCCACCCCGCACGAGCATGTTTCCGAGCGTCTCGTTCACGAGATTGCCGCGCACGGCCACTGGGTAGCCGTCGCGAAACTGGATCCACTTGCGCTTCTTCACGCTCGCGAGGTGGAGCACACCCTCGATGCGCAGTCCGTGGAGGTAGTGAAGAAGCGCTGCGAAAGGCAGCTTCTCGAGTGATCCCGCGAGACCCTCCGCTCGACGCTTGCCGTCGCCGCGGGCCTCCACCGATGAGGGAATCGGGTCCTTCGCCCCGCGCAGGTGATGGGCGATGGCGGCGAACAGACGCTGCAGGGGGACGGGCTTCGCGAGCACGTCGCTGGCGCCCAGCACTCCGGCACGGCGATCGAAATCTGGCGTGCGCGAGTTCCCGGTGATGAGCACCACCGGTACACCACCGCGGGGCTCCGGGAGATCGCGGATCTTTTCGAGCACGTCGAGTCCGCTCTGCCCCGACAGCGCGACGTCGAGGAGCACGAGGTCCGGCGGAACTTCCGCCAGCACCGCGAGCGCCTCGACTCCGTCGAAGGCGGTCTGCACCCGGTAGCCCTCGCCGCCGAGAGCCTTGGCGAGGATCCGGCAGAGATTGCGATCCCCTTCGAC
>SPKZ01020429.1_pt1 | contig 10864 bp, 10 predicted proteins | sample 2456571 | NCBI WGS metagenome assembly SPKZ01 (sample SAMN11192286, study PRJNA482655) | marine metagenome | biome: ENVO:00000447; feature: ENVO:00000244|ENVO:00000211|ENVO:00000569|ENVO:00002023; material: ENVO:00002151; isolation source: ocean water from marine abyssalpelagic zone ...
CCTTGCCAAATTCAATAAACGGATTGCTCGAAGTATTCACATTAAATGCTGCAATTAAAATTTCTGCTTCAAAATTTTGCCCCAACCGAACACGAGTGTCTCTAGGAATAACCCTCGCGGCTAAAGAATCGAATTTGAAATCATCTGCACTTACGGCGCTTAAAAGTTTCTCTACCACATCAGATTCTGCCGACCTTACATTAGACTGAATTGCAGTTAATAAGGTAATTGTTGCCGCTAAGGGAATGTGATAAAAGTTATCATCTTCCCATGTTGGCGATGTACCATCCCTTTTCGGAGCAGGATCTTCTGTATCCAACGACAACACAGTTTGTGACCTCATCTTAGGAGACATTTCAGCCAATATATCGTCATGGTATTTTTTAATTTTTAATTTCAATTCATTAGCCGACCAAGCACCTGTATTCATTGTTGCTCTTCCTGGCTCTCCAATTAAAATCTGAGTAGGCCTTGTGTAATTCCCCTTTCCTGCCAAATCTCTTAACCTTAATGTGTCCCTTCCAGGATTTGCTTCTGCAGATATTCTATCAACCTCAAAAATCAAATGCATTTTCAATAAGTCAATGTGTTCGTCCATATTATCAGCATACTCCCTCACTTTTTGTGCCTTGTTCCAATAAGGTGTTATTTTATCTGCGTTATTGATTTTGGCTTTATCAAAGACCGAATATTTCCACTCATTTTTCCTTTCAATATTAGCATTCGTAATCTCAACACCATTGTTAACTATAATAAAGGCATCCATAATATCAGGATTCATGTTATACATTCGCGTGTACGAAAACATTAAGCTAGCCCCTACCACACATAAAATTGCCAATGAAGTAGGACTAATTTTTGATGCAATCGCTTTTGTTTTGTAAAAGAACTGTAATGGTAGAAACACCCCAAGAAACAATATCGTTCCTATTAATAAGAAGCCCTCCCCGTTCGTTTCAAAGCCCAACATTTTTCCTAACTGAAACTTAAAAGCAAAGCCGAAAATCACCATTATACCTGCCAAGTGTACCGAAATATGTTTAACTTTCACAGGTAGATTCACTGCTTCCTTTAAAGCCATAGATAGCATTATTGGAATAAAAACCAGACTTAACAGTCCTGCCCCTAGTATAAACGCTGGCCCATGCAAGGGCAAATGCATCATTTTTAAACTTGCACCAAGTACCAAAAGCACTGTTCCGATAATCCCTATAACATTCATCCTTTTTTTCATCTTTTCAAATTTTAAGCTTAATAAATAAGTGGTTTCATCTTGAATTTCCTCAAATCCATCCGGACACAATTCTGCTGTTGCCTTCTTTAAAGCCGAATCGAAATCCATATCATTTTCAATGCCTTCATCAATCGCGCAGCAAATGTGATCTAGTAAATCATCTTCTAGATCTGTCATCTCCACGCCACCACTCCTAATGGAATAGCGGATTCTGTCAATTTGCTTATCACTTATATAGGTCATACCATCGCAGATCTAGGATTCAAAACAATTTTTAGCGTTTCGAAAAAATCATTGAGTTCCTTCACCCGCTCCTTTGTAGTTATGCTGCCATCGGGAGTTAAAGAATAATATTTCCTAACCCTATTGCCTATCATTTCGGTTTCTGTAGCCACCAATCCATCGTCTTTTAATTTGTGTAGCGCTGGATAAAGCGACCCCTCCTTTATCAGAATTTTTTCGTCCGACAGTTTTTTTACTTCTTGAGTAATTTCATAACCATACATCCTTCCCTTTGATTCCAATAATTGTAGAATAATGGTGGTTAATGTGCCTTTAAGTAATTCTTTTGAATAAGTCATTTAAATAATTAGTTAGTTCTTCTATGCATAGAAAATCTATGCAATGATACATAGGAATACGATGCATTGCAAAACATGTCACAAAAAAGATGATTTTCTTGCTAAAACAAACTGCCATCCTATCCCATCTCTAAAACAGTTAGCTCCCCCTAATTATCGTAATAGTTTCATTATTAAACACATGAAAAGACAAACATTTATGTAAGTTTGTTACTATGTAGGAACAAAAATTAAATAAAGCATGGATAACACGAATAATCACAATGGTAACGATATAAGTAAGTGCCCGTTTATGGGTGGAGTTCACAAAGAAAGCGCTGGTGGTGGTACAGGAAACCGCGAGTGGTGGCCTAATAAGCTGAAATTGAATATTCTCCGACAAAACGCACCCCAATCAGATCCTATGGGTAAGGCGTTCGATTACGCAAAAGAATTTAAGAGTTTAGATTTAGCCGCAATTAAGAAAGATATTGTCGATTTAATGACAGTTTCTCAAGATTGGTGGCCTGCCGATTTCGGACATTATGGTCCGTTTTTTATAAGAATGGCATGGCACAGTGCGGGTACATATAGGATAGGTGATGGTCGTGGTGGTGCTGGTTCGGGCACTCAGCGTTTTGCCCCTCTTAATAGCTGGCCAGATAATGGCAACTTAGACAAGGCTCGTTTACTCTTATGGCCTGTTAAGAAAAAGTATGGTAGAAAAATTTCATGGGCCGATTTAATGATTCTTGCCGGTAACTGTGCTTTGGAATCGATGGATTTTAAAACGTTTGGCTTTGGCGGAGGACGCGAGGATGTCTGGGAACCAGAACAAGATATTTACTGGGGTTCGGAAACTGAATGGCTTGGAGACAACCGTTACACAGGCGATCGTGAATTAGAGCATGGACTTGGTGCTGTTCAAATGGGATTGATTTATGTAAATCCACAAGGACCAAATGCAAACCCAGATCCAATTCTTGCTGCACATGACATTAGAGAAACGTTCGGCAGAATGGCAATGAATGATGAAGAAACTGTTGCATTAATTGCAGGTGGGCATACATTTGGTAAAACACATGGCGCTGCCGATCCTGATAAGTATGTAGGAAGAGAGCCTGCTGCATCGAGCATTGAAGAGCAAAGCTTCGGATGGAAAAACAGCTTCGGAACAGGAAATGCTGGCGATACTATTACGAGTGGTTTGGAAGGTACTTGGACAACCACACCAACTAAATGGAGCAACAACTTCTTCGAAAATCTATTCGGATACGAATGGGAACTAACTAAAAGCCCAGCTGGAGCGCACCAATGGAAGCCAAAAGATGGCGGGGGAGAAGGAACTGTGCCAGATGCACACGATTCGTCTAAAAGCCATACGCCAATTATGCTTACCACAGATTTAGCTTTAAGAGAAGATGCTGCATACGCAACTATTTCAAAACGATTCCACGAGAATCCTGAGGAATTTGCAGATGCTTTCGGTAGAGCTTGGTTTAAATTAACCCACAGAGATATGGGGCCAAAGGTTCGTTACTTGGGATCGGAAGTGCCAGCAGAAGAATTGATTTGGCAAGACCCTCTCCCATCTGTTTCACATGCATTGATAACAGATGAAGATGCTGCATCGTTAAAAAACACAATCCTTGCTTCTGGTTTGTCGGTTGGCGAATTGGTTTCTACGGCTTGGGCTTCGGCTTCAACATTTAGAGGATCGGATAAACGTGGTGGTGCAAACGGATCACGAATTCGACTTGCTCCTCAAAAAGATTGGACGGTAAACAATCCAACTCAATTAGCTAAGGTTTTAGAAACGCTTGGAAATATTCAAAAGGAATATTCTGGTGAGGTTTCTTTGGCAGATTTAATTGTTTTAGGTGGATGCGCTGGTGTAGAGCAAGCTGCTAAAAATGCTGGGCACGATGTGTCGGTGCCTTTTACAGCTGGTCGTACCGATGCTTCGCAAGATCAAACGGATGCAGATTCGTTTAATGCTTTAGAGCCAACAGCTGATGGATTTAGAAATTATTTGCACGCCAATCATTCCACTTCGGGAGAAGAGCTATTGATAGACAGAGCAAATCTGTTAACGTTAACTGCCCCAGAAATGACTGTTTTGGTTGGGGGTATGAGAGTCCTTAATACCAACTTCGATGGTTCTAATCATGGTGTGTTTACAAGCAATTCGGAATCTTTAACCAACGATTTCTTTGTGAACCTAATTGATTTTAGTACAACTTGGAAAGCAACTACGGATGATGACAAGGTTTTCGCTGGTAGCGATCGTGCTTCGGGCGATATTAAATGGACTGGCACACGAGTAGATTTAATCTTTGGATCGAATTCTGAATTACGTGCGTTGGCAGAAGTTTACGCTTGTGAAGATGGAAAAGATCAATTTGTTCAAGATTTTGTGGCCGCATGGACGAAAGTGATGAACCTAGATCGATTCGACTTGGCTTAGTTCAAATACATATAAAGAGCGGAAAGGTGGGACAAGATGTACCACCTTTCCCATTTATTAAAAAAGACACAAAACCTACAAAAATAAAATATCACTCATAAACACTCCTTGAAAATCAATATTTACAATAATATACTCTAGTAAATACACATAATTCAAACTATTATTCTTTAATTAGCCAAGTAATTCACATTTCAGAACGACATTCTAACCATAACAGAACAATTATGAAAAGTCTCTTTCTTAAAATAGGAACCATTGTTTGCTTAGCTGTTATTTTTTCATTGACAGTTAAAACCGTTGAAGCAGCAGAACTAAGAATTATTCATGCCCCTGTTCAATCGGGAGATTGTGCACTGATTATTTTTCCGAACGGAAAAACCATGTTGATAGATACAGGTAAGGAAGACAAGTTTACCGATGTTGTTGAACCTTTCTTATTGCGACATTGTGTAACTCATTTAGACTATTTCGTAAACAGCCACCCTCATGGAGATCACGTTGAAGGACAAATTGTAATGGAAGCTAGTGGAATGATTGATGGCGCCACGATTATATGGGATTGGAAAACCTTTGACTACGAGGATGAGTTTACCATTGAGGACGTTAATTTTTTCATCTACAACACTCGAGATACCGACTTTCATGGTACTGATGCGAATGAAAACAGTTTGGCATTTAGAATGGAATACAATGGGTTTGTTTACCAAACAGGTGGCGATGAAGGTTTAGCATCTATGAACCGTTTTAGAGCAGATCACCCAGAATTAGTGCCTGCCCATGTAAGGAAAATTGCGCATCACATGTGGGGACCTTTAAGTGTTCCGTTTCTTAGAGATGTAGACGCTTACTTATATGTAACAACCAATTCTGTGAATATTGTTGGATATGGTGGTAAATATGATGATTGGGATGATAAATTTATTCCTGATGTTATTGAATGGTCGTATGCAAATGGTGGTAGAATGGATGACCTCGGGTATGGTCAAGGATATGTGCTTACTGGTGTAGATGGATTTGTTTCTATTTGGGCCAACGACAGCAGTGATTGGGGCTATACCTCCGACACTTACAACAACAGATTTGCTTACAACGAACCTGATTGGACCAATTGCCAAGCTTTAAATGCAGATTTTGAATCGCAGAGTGCACCTGCCAACATGCTAATTAACGAAACCGTTTCTGTAGATGTTACCATGACCAACACTGGTTCTGAAACATGGACAGCACCGGACATTATGCTTGGCAGCCAAAATGCGGAAGACAATACTATATGGGGACTTAATAGAGTATCGCTTTCTGGCGATGTTGATCCCGGGGAAGACATAACCTTCACGTTCGACATTACTGCTCCCGCTACTGAAGGAACGTATGAGTTTCAATGGCAAATGACGGATGACGGTGTAGAATTCTTTGGAGAGATGTCGGAGAACATTTCTATTATTGTTACCGAAACATTACCAATGCCTAATCAGGCAACTATAATAAGTCCTGCAGATGGAGGCATCAATGTACTTATTGATTCGGATTTGATGTGGAACGCTGGAACGTATGCAGATTCTCACGAAGTATTATTTGGTACAGATCCGGGCAACCTTATTTCTACTACGCAAAGTGGCACCAGTTACGACCCAGGAACAATGGCCTACTCCACCACTTACTACTGGCAAATTAATGAAACCAACGCAACAGGTACTACAAACGGAGAATTGTGGAGCTTTACCACAGAACCCGACTTTGATGTTTTTGATGCTGAATTTATCTCTCAAAGTGTACCGTCATCATTGGCACCTGGTGAGGAGGTAATTGTTACTGTAACCATGAAAAACACAGGAAATACTTCATGGTCGGAAGCAGTTTCGATTAAACTGTTTGCAGAAAATCCGAATGCAAATACTAACTGGGTAGACAATCCAAGAATTAAATTCACAGGTGGACAAAGTGTCGCTCCTGGCGAAACTTGGGACTTTGTTTTCGAACTTACTGCACCTTTGGTAGAAGATACTTATAACTTTCAATGGAGAATGCTCCAAGAAGGTGGCGGTGTAGGTAAATTTGGTGATTTTACAGACAATGTGTCTATAGAAGTAAGCGATATTTATACAGGTATTAAAGAAAATAGCAACCCTAATTCAATCTCTGTATTAGGTAATCAAATTGTTGTTAAAGGAAATGGCAGCTTGAATATATTTAACTTCTCTGGAGGATTGGTACATCAATCAGAGATGAGAGGAACGGATAGTGTATCGCTAAGAAGTGGCAACTACATAGTGCGATTGGTATCTAAAGGCCATACCACTAAAAGAAAGGTATTTATCTACTAGATTAACGCTTATTGAAACTGAGTAGATTTATGTTGATGCTTTCCAGACTGTTGAGATCACATAAAAGAATGTTATGTCTCGTACTTTTTTGTGCGGCAACAAAACTGTTATTTCAAAGCTATACCAATGGCGTTGGAGATGAAGATGGAATTGACAGAACAGATAGCCCAATAGGCAAAAGAACCTGTGTAGAATGTCATGAGGAAGAATCTGATTTCAGTTCAATACTCAGTATTTCGATCATAGATTCTGACGGATTCCTCACCACTAGTTATATTCCAGGAGACACTTATAGCATAGAAGCAATTGTATCTGGTATCGGTGGCACCGTGTATGGGTTTCAAAGCGTTGCAATGACAGATGCCAACGACCAAGCAGGAAGCTTTACTAACCTAGGTCCTTTGGTGCGCTTAACCAATATAGATAATAAAGAATACATCGAACACAGACAGCCTGCCGAACCTGTAGAAAGTAGTTTTAATTTTAGAGCCAACTGGATAGCACCAATTACAGGAACTGGCAATGTTACTTTTTATGCAGCAGGCATTGTTGGAAACGGTGGTAAATCTACTGCCAAAGACGACCCTACGGATTCCGTAGAGCTTACACTAAGAGAACAAGATTTAACTTCCGTAAACAATAAGAGTAGCGGAGGTATTGAAATCTATCCAAACCCAGCCACTAATTTCATTACGATTAATGCTACCAATTCAAATATTGAAACGGTTCAAATTGTAAATATAACAGGCGATGTAGTTGTGGAGAGTCGCACAAATAGCAATCAAGTAGATGTGTCTCATCTGCCAACAGGAGTCTACTTTGTTCAGCTCTTCTCTACAAAAGGGGTTAATTCCCTCAAATTTGTCAAGACAAATTAGCGAGTAAGCAGTTTAATTTAAGATGTTGCTGAACGGCCACTGGCGTGTCAGTTAGAGTGTTTTTTCTTCAAAAATTGTATCGAGAACAAGACTTTTCATCACGCCAATGCAAGTGATTTTTATCTACAACTTTATCAAGCTTAAAGCATTTAAATCAAAAAGCGTTTCTCGATACAAAATTCTTATCAGAATTTCACTCGAAATGACACTTTTTCATTTATTCATTCCGTAAGTTGAACTCAACCAATCGCCTGCCCTTTCGAATAATTAATCAGATCTAAAAGCACATCGATAATATTCCCCGATCTCGCCTTTTTCAAATCTCTGTACGAGCAAATCATCACCTTGCCCGTCGTAATATTGTATGTAAAAACTCCAACACAACGATTATCAGATTTGGCAATTATATCAATCTGATTAACCGCAGTGCCCATTCCATCACTATAAGTACATTTCATTTTCCATGAAAAGGCCTCATTGTCGTTAGAGAATTTATTCAATAAATCTAAAATTGTAGATCGGTCTATCATCGCCTATTTATAATAACGAAACGACGAACTCCCCACGGTATGGCCTATTACAACCACCAACTACGCGGTAACTTCAAGAGTAGAATCTACGGTAACGTCTGTATCTAACAATTTAGAAATAGGACAATTCTCCGCGGCATCTTCCACTGCTGCTTGAAACGTATCGTTGTCAATGTCGCCAACTTTTGCCGTTAAAGTAAGTTTAGAACTCGTTACAGTACCATCGTCGAGCGTAATTACACACGTAGTCTCCAACGAATCTGGCGTAAAACCTTTATCTCCCAAAACAAACGAAAGTTTCATACTAAAACATCCTGCATGCGCAGCAGCAATTAATTCCTCTGGATTTGTTCCTGTACCCTCTTCAAATCTCGACTTAAAAGAATATTGCGTTTTATTTAATGTGGAACTTTGAGTCGTTAATTCTCCTTTACCATCCATACCACTTCCTTTCCATACTGCTGTTGCTGTTCTATCCATTATCTTAATGTTTTAATTTGTTAATCTTTTATCTTCCTGAAATCAAGGTTAATATACTAATAATTTAAATTATTCAGGATAAAGTAAATGGTAAAATAAAGCGATCAATTAAGAATAATAGGCTAAAGAAATTCTTCCAAGTTAATCTTAGATTTGTAATCTATTTGGATAGACAATAAATGGATCAAGCATATCTCGACATCATCAATAGAAATTTGGAATTAATTTCCAAGTCTTCGCCTCAATGTATCACGATGTATCAGTTTGTTGATGCCAACAATAGGAGCCTAATAGAGGTTGACGAGCTAATTGCCAAAATGGTAGAATTAGATTTTATCGAATTAGACGACAACGATAACACTAAGTACTATTTAACCGAAAACGGATATGATTGCTTAGAAGCTGGTGGATGCAGAGTTCCGGGCTCTAAAACAAAATCGGAAAAAGAAAAAAATGTAAGCAAGAGTAAAGAAGGTGCTTGGATCATCGATCATTTTGGATCAAAAAGGGAATTCAACTTTTCGGTTTATTTCCTGCTTTTTTTAACCGCATTAATTGCTTCTATTTATGGAGTTGGATTTGGAGATAGTGAAACCAACTCACTCCCTAGCCGAAGAGTTACTGAAGAAGAGCTAAACAGCGGGAAATTTATCAATCATCCGGATACGCATTACATTATGCCTTTCCCAAATAGATAATTCTAGTAATTCTCCCCTCCTCTCCTACCATCTCATTATCTGTATGATTAAAAATAATCATGCCACATAAATACCTAAGCATTATATTTGTTGCAGGATATTCCAGATTCACTCGAATAACAACCAACATTCATATATGAAAACCTTTATAACATTAAGCCTGCTTTTAGTTACTCAAATTTGTTTAGCACAATTTCCCAAAATCACACAGGGCGATTATGTCGAAAACGACAAGCGATTCAATAAAGAAATAATCGCATCTAAGGCTGGAGAGCTTACCATTGCCAGTTTCAACATAAGAAATTTAGGAACAAGAGGCCGAACACTAAACGATTATATAGCATTGGTGGATTTGGTTGATGAAGCCGACATTATTGTTTTTCAAGAAGTTGGTTTGGGTGCGTTTAGAAAAGACGCATACGGCCCTGAGGCGATAAAAATGATGAATGCTGTTACCAGTATAATCCAAAGTTTTTTGGGCGATAATTGGGTTATTGTAAAAGCTGATAACATTTCGCCAAACGAGAAAAGTGCAGCAGCCGAATTGGGCGTAATGGCATATAGAAAATCAGGAAACGGCATAACCATTACTGGCAAATGGAAAGAGTATGCAGATATTGGCGACAAACGCGACATGGCTGTGTACGACATGACAGTAACGAAAGATGGTAAATCTAATCAGTTTTATTTGGGATCTATCCACACCTCTCCTGACTGTCCTCACAGAGATGAACAACTTTTAGGAGTTGCAGAATGGACCAAGAACCAAACAGGTGATTTTATTGTTGCTGGAGATTTTAATTGGGGCTATTCATCCAACAAATGTAAAGACACTTACGTTGGTGAAAACATGATGAATAAACTTCACGATGATGGAAAGGTTTTCCAAGTTTTTCATGAGTTGTCGTATGAGAAGAAACCAAGCCCCGGAGACTTAAGAACCAATTTAGGCATTAGAGCAACCGCAAGATTTTACGATCAATTTCTCACTTCAAAAAACTTTAGCACCAAAATGGCCGAAGGTGGTAAGTTCATGCAAGATTGCGGAATTAGGTCATATAGTCAGGATAAAAACTTCAAAAAGATTGCCGATAAATATGTCTCCGATCAAATGAAGGGATTAAACACATATGCTAAAAACAAAAAAATTGAGACCAATGATGTGAACTGGATAGCTGATAAAGCACAAGTTGAAGAGAAACTTTTAAAAACGGCAAGGGCACATGGTACTACATGGAGAATTTCTGACCACAGAGTAGTGTGGATGAAATTAAAATTCTAATCACCCCTATTTCATAAGTTATTGCTACTCTTATTTAAAGTTGACCTTTTTAGAAAGGCACTTGGCCTGATTTGAAAAGCCGTTTCAATTCAAACATTGCAAATTTGTATCATACAAATAAAAAAAACAGGAACTATGAACAAAAGTATTATGATAACAGGCGCTAACGCCGGACTAGGAAAAGACGTCGCAAGACAATTGGCTTTGTTGCCAACCACAGAAAAAGTGTACTTGGCATGTAGAAACATGGACAAAGCTCAAGCAGCAAAAAAAGAGCTGATGAAAATTACAGGTAAGTCTGTTTTCTAAATAGTGATTATAGATGTATCAAACATCGATTCTGTTCGCAAAGCGGTAGCAGATTTACCAGAAATTGACGCAGTAATTATGAATGCTGGCGGTATGGGCGGA
>SPKZ01011238.1_pt1 | contig 10850 bp, 24 predicted proteins | sample 2456571 | NCBI WGS metagenome assembly SPKZ01 (sample SAMN11192286, study PRJNA482655) | marine metagenome | biome: ENVO:00000447; feature: ENVO:00000244|ENVO:00000211|ENVO:00000569|ENVO:00002023; material: ENVO:00002151; isolation source: ocean water from marine abyssalpelagic zone ...
ACTTTTAAATAATTTACTTTTATACCAGTCATATTATGTCCTTAATAAATTTGTTAACTCTTCTTTTAGTTCTAAATAAAACTCATACTCACTACCATTGACATTAGTTTCTAACTGTACCTCTACCATAGCAATTACTTGTTCAATATTAAATGTGTCTTGTATATTCATACTCTACTCCATTTCCAATAGAATGCCTCATGATCTTCTAAATGAAGAACCGCACCCATTCGTTTATACATAGCTTGTAATATACCAGCATATCTATTCTTCTTTTCTACCCTACAGAATCCATGTTTAATTTCCGTATCGGAATATGCGATATCCCAACAGATCTTAGCTAGTTCTTTGAACGTACCTTTACCCCGTTGGTTTTTAGAGACAAACATCTCTGTGATATATATCGCTTTGTCGCCTTCATGGTTAAATAACTCATATTGCACAAAACCACCGTCAACAAACTTATAATGCCTTGGGTTCTCATAGTATTCCTTTGCATGTTCTAGTAGTAATTTAAGTTTATGAGCTGCTTTCATTAGCTTCATAGTAATCTCCTATCGCTCATATCTAACCAGTAGACTCAGGATACCAAATATAATTAATGTTACACCAGTTATCATGTTATCTCCTAGTCATATTGAGCAGTTATTAGTGAATATACAATAATAACACTGAATAAACAGAAGACAAAACCTCCTGCTATTAAATCTATTTGATTCATAATATCTCCATTATTGTTATCTTAGTACCAAAAGGTTCTCCCTCTTTCTGGTACCGTTTACTTGATCTACTTTTAATTATTTGAATGTCATCATGCCATACCATCTTTGCATGTGTTATAGCGTCATATATCGCCTTCTCCATGTTGTCTAGATCATATCTAGGACATTTTGGGTTGGAAGGACGCTTCGGCTTGTAACAGATAAACTCAGTATGTATCTCATATAACGCTTTAGGGTTCACTGGGAACCCCTTTGCGATTGTTTTTAGATATATTGCTGTGTCTTTTCTGTATGCCATGTATGATTTACTGTAGTACGTAGAGAAGGAAGTCACCCTCGGTCTTGAAGCACTAACAGGCATTACTGGTATGTTTATTTCTATCTTATCTTTCATGATGTAGCTAATTGGAATAGAGCTATAGTGAATGTTATACCCACATATAGCAGTAAACCGTCTAGTATATTACTAAAAGTCATATTGACCTGATGAAGTCTCTTCAAAGCTTTCTTTCTGCTCATCAGACTCTACATTAGGCATCTCTAGTGCGTCAAAACCTAGGTCTGAACTACCACCTGCATATTCAACAACTTCAACGATCTGTACTGATTTTAAACCAATACTAACACCCTTGTTACCCATGAATTCATATTCTTTAACTTCAATCTTAGCTCTAATCTTAGAACCATTACCTACATTCAATTTCTCAAGATCAGCACCACTGATACGAGTACCTGCTGAACTATAGATTGCTGGTGGATTAATAGCATATGTCGTATTATCACGTTTAGTACCTTGAGACTTAGCCTTAAGCTTTACCTTGTAACCTGATTCTGTTTTCTCAACAGGTTTCTTACCTTCACCAAATGTCTCTAAGAAATCAATAAACTTCACTGATCTTTCTGATTCATCTAAATGTAGCTCTACAGTGTAGTTACCAAATTTATCAACTTTAGATACACTAAACCATTTTGCTTCACCGATTGGTGTTGTGACTACTTTCTTTTTCTTATCGCTCATGTTGTTCTCCTAGTCACATCGTCGTGACCTATGTTTTTGCCATTATTGGCACTTTGCTTTCTTCTATTGTACACATTTGGTGTAATACCAATTATTCTGGTAACTTATCATTCCAAGCTTTATGACGTTCATTTCTTATTGAAGTATACATCTCATAGCTCCTTAGAACCGATTGGTGCTTCTTAGTATCATACCCAACGCACCCATAGACTTCCAAAGTGTCACCACCGTGTATAGCCCGTATTGATGTCTCTAGCGCATCATACTGTGAATCTGTGAGATTCGATGTACCAGAGTCATAGTATGATTTCTTGGCACTGTAGTATTTCGCTAAGAGACTGTATAGTGACCACTTGTGTGTTAGCTCTTGATCTGTCATGCTAGTTCCTTGTATGTTATATATAGGGATGTATATAGGATAGTATATATAAGCTATACTTATTAATATAGTATACTCTATACTTACTCTATTTATTAATTCATTCTTAATCTATTTTTTCATATTAATCTAGAATAATCAATTTATCAATCTAGTATTTTTCTAATAGAACCCCTTACCCCTTAAATTCTGTATCCTTCCTTCTAATACTACACATTTGGTTAAAAGTGAATAATATTAATAACTTATGGTATCTTTTATTTAAGAAATATAGGACGTAAAAACAACAACTTAGAGACTAAGAATCTGGTATCTTTTAATGAATTTAATGGGTCTGGTATCATTTTGGGACTAGTTGAATTATTCTTTAGGGACTATATCGGGATATATAAGGGTGAGCCTGATACCCACCCTGATTTTATTACTCGGAGAAACCTAGTGCTTCTAGTACCACTAGATAGCCATGAGTCGAATGTTCTATTATAGCTTCCTTAACCTGCTCCCTTGATAGCCGTAACTTCTCATCTGGTAACTCAATGATGAGCTTAGCCGACAACCTGTGTCCTAAGTCCTTACGCTCGAGTATGAAATTGTGTGATACCTTATAGCTACCATCAGTCTGTTCAATTAATTCTACATTATTAAATTCTTTTTTCATTTTCATCTCCATTTCGTATCTTTTAATATTTAACGCTATAATACCACCGTATCCTAACATCAGCCTATTCTCCTAAACTCTGTTTAATTAGTTCCTTAGATTTATCTAATACTGTTGGACAATCGTGTGGTAAGTGCCAAAATGAGTGTTCAAATGGGTACGGTAAATCTACTATGTACTCTTTATCATTTAGATTATCTACAAGTATACACTTGGTGTTCTCTGTGTGTTTCCTATATTCGTAAGCAATTTTCATTTAATTCTCCTGTGTATACTCAGTAACAATACAGTTACCAAGATTATATTAAATATTAGTACCATTATTTCAGTCTCTTATGGTCATCAAAACTCATACCACCAATCTTAACATCATCAGTCGGAAACATAATATCCAACTTCTCTGCAAAGGTTAATTTAGCAGCAGTTAGTTTCTGCTGCGGTGATCTAGTGTCAATAACTTGAATCTCTAGTGTACCGTCTGGGAATTGTGTAATCTTTCTTGATGTTGTCATTTTAGTTTCCTTTTGTTTTGGTTAGTTTTATCTCAATAAGTCGGCGATCTCTGTTGCCTTATACCATGATATCCTTATAGATAAGAACACTAAGGCTAAGGGTAAACTCGTTGTTACTATTATCAACCTTATTAAACTCATTATAATCTCCTATTAAAGTCCTAATACTTGCTTTAGTATTAATTTATCTGTTATATCCTCATGTTGTATCATAAATGCAATACAACTAATTGGGTCATCTATCCTCTTAGCTATGTAGTAGTTAGACCACCTAGCTTTTGCCTTATTAACAGCATCCTTACTGGTATACATATCACTGGAGTATAGATTCCTACTAAAAAACCTATGCTTACCAGCTTCACGCTGTTCTACATTTGCTACTTCCCCATTATTACATATGAATGTTGTCCATATTATAAAAACCTTTAACATACTCTTCTCCTATGCGAAAAAATATTCGCTTGTTAATACCTCTGTAAGGTCTAAGTTACCGTTAGTTGGTAACTCAGGTAATTCAAATTCTGGTTGATCTGCTATAAACTTTTGTAATACATCGTTATCCTTGTATATGTCATAGAATTGCTGCCTAATAGCCTCATACATGGCTCGACTGTCTGACGCATGTGTCCCATAGGAGTCATGTATCATATTGAACGAGAGAGCCTCTGGTAAGCTTAGAACAGTGTTCTGTAAATGACAAGCATCTAGACTATGGATTAAGTTTGGTGCTATTGAATTACCATGTTTTCTACTGCTTGGTGTATCCATAGCGTATTGTAATTGCACCATAGCTCTCTTATTACCTACAAATTCACCAAGTAGGGTATTTGCTTGTATTCTCTTAAGATTGGGTTTACGTTGTACCACCTTGAAACCATTAGGAGTATACCAATTGATTGTAGTGGCATCTGAAGCAGCTAGTATCCTTGGTGCGCTTTGCTTAAGGAACATCATGATAGCCCTGCCTTTGATTATAGTGGCTTCTATGGCGTCCCAAAGTGCATCAGTGTATTGTGTGATTACTTCTGTTCTTTCATCTTCGGTAAAGTGCTTTAACAGCATGTTATCTTCTAGGTATAATCTAACTGTATCTCTTGTACCCATTTTGGTACCAGCATATGGTACTGTCATTACTGGTTTCTTGCATGAATTTCTAGTAATTGCATTGATCTCTACTAACTTCTTACCTATACTAGTACCTCTATCTAGTAATAATTGTACCGTTAGCTCTTGTACGTCACTATAAATATCACCTTTAGATTTATTATCTGTAAGGTTAACTGATTTACCGCCTATTTCATCTAAAAACATAGCTGATAGGTGTTGTAAACCGTTACATGATCCATCCATAGCAATACTTAAATGACTCTTAAATGAGCTACCAAGGCGGCTATACTCTTCCCACTCAAAACAGAATGCTAAGAAGTTCCAAGCATCATCGGCTTTATGCCAGATAGCTGATTCATCTAAAGGATTCTTAGCACATGCTATTATGTCCTCGTGATTCATAAGTACCCAATTGTGTTTATCTTCAAAACTTATTTTGTCTTGACCATACGTATTCGCTCCATGCATCGCAAGAAACATCTCCGCATCTCTAGTGTTGATATGTTTTCCGGTAGAGAATTGTAGAAGTGCTTTGGAGTATTTGTCACCTTGAGGTGAAAGTGCATTAGCTTTTGGATACACCCTTCCACGATAATCAATATAATACGCAAAATATATGTTTTCATAGTCTTTAAATCTCCTAGCTTCCGCATGTGTTCTATACATTTTCATGTACTTTGAGTTATTAGAAATATCATGTTTATGCATTTCTGTTTTATTCTTAGCCCAATCTCTTACTATTACTTGTTCATCTTTATCTAATTCTTTAAACGGTCTACCTTGGTATGGATACTCAATAAAGTTAGGTGATTCATTCCTTGGTAAGTTACCAAGACCTAAGTTAAGACTGACACTATGATTGAATATTTCATAGACTTTACTATTTACTTTTAGTGCTGTATTCTGAATTCTATTTAATGTTTTATAGATATTCGTTAAATCACTAGTAACATAATCTCTAGACCTTCCTCTTGAAATCATATTATACTTAAATTGTGCTGAATGGAAACCACCACCTCTAAAACGTGTCCATTCAATCGGTGCTTCAACTAGTGGTGTGTTGTAGCTTGGCACTAAGTTACCGTTCGCTATGTTATCTTTTAGGTATTGTTTAAACCAAGTACAGAAATACATCTTTTGAGTAAACTTATCCTTGCCTATTGGTTCTGTTCTTACCTCAAATAACTTACCAAAGACATGACCTCTAATAGTTGGTTGAATGTGACCTAAGTACTCTAAACAGTATAATGCTAGTGTATCAAACTTTTGTTCACGTTTAAGCTTAGGAAAGTTCTGGTATTTTCTGATTAAATCATCTGCTATACCAAGCTTTCTTTCATTAGAATGTGTTCGTTTCTTAAGTATAGTCGTTAAAAACCTAAACTTCCCAGCATCATCTTTTCTTGCATCATGTAATCTAAATTCCTTTTGTAATAGTTTTGATAGCTTTGCCACTATACTTGAGTATGGATTATTTAATCCAGAAACATTAACTATACAATTAACAGAATAATGCGCTATTACCTCAGCACCTAGTACCATTATTAATTGGTTGGCAACCCTTCTAGGTACTGCTTTACCGTTCTTAGCATCTTCGGTTGCCTTGATTAATTCATCAGCTAGAATATCTTTGTAATGTTGTAGAACTTGAGTTGATCCCTTAACGCCACTAAGTGAACCGTTTTGAATACTCTCATTATATTCCTTAGTGAGTTTTTCAGTACTCATATTGAAATTTTCTTGTTCTATTTCTAGCTGTGTTTTCATGTTACCCTTGTTGTCTTCTTAACTCGGTTAGATACTCTTCTGTTACATCACCACTTTCAAGCTGCTCGAGGAATAATGTTACATCTGTTAAGGCTTGATTATATGCTGCTACTTTGCCTATGTATTCACTGGTATCTTCAAACCAAGTAGGTTCAATTTTATCCTTTAATTTAAGCTTAAGTGCTTCTAGTACATCAATCATAGTAACTCCCCTTGTAACCCATCATCATCAATTTGTTCAGCCTCTTCTAAGTCTGTTTTAAGATATCGGAACAGCTCATAGAGCATTTCGATGGTCTTTGGTGTTAAGTCTACTCTAATAACACGATTATTACAGGCACTAATAACTAACCTATGTTGATCCTTAATAGATTCAAAAGTCACAAAGTCCACGGTGGTATAGCGGTACCCTAAGTGCTTCTTTTCTACTAACTTGTATACTTTATCTGCTTTGTTGCTCATTTGTTTCTCCTTTACTAGTCTAATATCTCTTACATAACTCCACCCACCACCTACAAAATTAACCGCCACATTATCTGAAATGGACTCAATTTCATGTGGTATATTACCATATATACTATCCTTGAAACATACTATATCACCTACTTTAAATTTACTCATACTAGACTCCCTCTAATGACACCCCAAACGACTGCCTGTAGCTGATGTGGTTGAATATTTAACTCTTGTGCGATCTCTTGATACGCCCGTGTAACAAGCGGTATATTCTTGGTTTTCTCCTCTACTTTACAACTTCTAAATGCCCACATGTCTACTGTTACCCGATCGCATTTATCAAAGAATAAGATATTGTTAAAGAAATTACACGTTTTAATACCATTAAGTATACATTCAATCTCCAATGCATCACCATTAGAATGATAGATTGCATATGCTTTTTCACGTTGTCCCATGAATGTACATACCTTGGTGTCTACGTATGGTCTACTTAAGAACTTAGCTGTATCAATCTTATTACGTTGCCACTTGTTATTAGGTGATAACGCTGCCATTATACCCACTACTTTAGTCATTGGTATTTGATACTCGTATGACAGCTTAAAGGCTACCATGTACGCATCGTGATACCAAGTCATACCATTGTCTAGGTTTTGTCTAGTAGTGGCGTTAAATAGTGCTACTATGTTTCTCTTGTGGTTACTTAGTGTGCTCATGTTCCTCTCCTTATCCTACTAATAGACCTAATACGTGTCCTGTACTTAACCATTCTTGTGGTAATCGTTGTAAACCTGTACCAGTACTTGCATAACTTAAATTAGAGATACCTTTAGATACTAGTGATCTCAATTCTAATGTTTCTTTAGCTATATAGCTTGCAGACCTATTAATTACTGTAAAGTTATACTTACTACCCAGTACCAATTGCCTACTATTAGTAATCAATTTATAATCATATTCATCTGTGTGCTCATAGCCGCACCTGTGAGTTCTAGTAAGACAATGAAACATGATATCAAGCTCACCAAAACCAACTACTATTAACTTTTCATCGTGTCTATAAGTATGACCAGTAACAAATAAGTAACTTTTAGTTCTGGTATCATATTTGATGTACCGTAGAGTCGTACCCTTTTCTAGTAGTCCAGTAACCTTTAAGTTAATATCTGCTTTAGTTACATATGCGTAATCTCTTCTAAATGATGCATTCATGTTATGACTCCTCTTCTGTATCTTCTAATACTGTTAATACGCCGTTTATTGTTTCATAATAAAAGACACTAGGTGACTCAAGAGTACTACTCTCAAGGAATTCAGTTAACTCCTGTAGAAACTCACCTTCTATTCTGTAACCTGATAAATCAATTAGTATTTCCATATTATTCTCCCGTTGTTGGTTTAGTAATTATACCGTACGCTAGTTTAAAGTTTGTGTCAACATTATAATCAATAATTCTCACACAATTAATAACCTCATATGTACACCCTGTGTCATCGTCTTGTACAATGGTACCATTTGGTAATGATTGGTCTAGTTGGAATTTCATGGTGTCTCCTAGTCTATAAACCATATGTATGTTGGTTCTTTAGTTTCTTCTTTAGTTTCTTCTCTATTATCTTCTTTATTCAGTGTTTTGTCAACACACTTCTTACCTTTATATGCACCACTTTCAATCCAAACGTCACCATTTCTTAAGTAAGCAACACCGTCTATACACTTATAATCAGATAAACAGCCTACAAACAGACTTAATACGATTAAATACTTCATTAAGCCCCCACTGTATAATAAACATCATTGAACAACGTGTAATCACCTTGTGCCAACGCTTGTTTCTTTGTTGTTGCTCTTAGGTTACCGATCAACTCCTTAGTCTTATTATGGTAACATAACCATGCGTGACCTCTATCATCTTGATATAAAACACTGTCTTGTTTAAGTATCATAAATGCAAGCCACTTAAGGTTTAGTATCTCCTCATTAGTACTTACTGGTATCACATAGCTTACTTCAGGTTTACCCTTGTATACTCCGATTGCCTCGTGTGGTACCAATCCTAGTACCTTAACGTGCTTTTCTAGTTCCATACTAGCTGCATGGTTGGCTACTGGATCAATCTTTGATCGGTGTGCACTCATTATTACCACTTGTTTATAGTTTACTTGTCTCATTTTAACTCCTTCTTTAATAAATCAGCTAATTTAATTAAATCTAGCCTATCATAACCACTATCTCCAAGGAAGTACAGTAACATATGTAAGGGTTGTTCAGCTATTATATTTTGTATAACTTCTACACTCCTAAGGTATTCACCCTGTTTAGTTGGTCTCATTATGCCGCCTTTTTTATATCTTGTTTAACTACTTTATTCTTATCTTGAAATCTTTTAATCTGTTTAGCCCATTCCTTCCATAACTTTAATTCCTGTAATTCGTCACTGTTTACCATTCTCTCGCTTGTTACGTTCTGCATTGTACTCTCCTATTCACAGATTATATTACCATTTTCTATACTGAATCTTTTATATCTATCGTCAGTAGTTCGGTATGTCTTGTTTTCTTCTAATACAATCAATCGACTATTACTACCATACTGTAAGAATGCCATGTATTGACCATCTAAGTATAACAGTGTTTCAATCTCTACACCATCATTATCATCTCTACATACTTCTCGATATTCAACGCTACCATTAAACTCACCATCACTACCATTGTCTCCAATCTCACCTGACTTACCTTGGATACCAGTGATATCAAAGAATTGCTCTGGTGTTTCTACACGCCCACAACTTGTCATTAGTATAAGACTGGCAAGTGCACATAGTAACAAGAATGATTTCATGGTGTCCGTATTGAATGCACCGATGTTAATATATGATTCCTCGGTGTGCATCATGCCCTTTAAGTGTTCGTATAAGTTTTTCATAGTATCCTTTGGTTGTTGTTTGTTTCCCTAGAACTAGTATAGATCATAAATATATTTAATGCAAGCAAATAATTACACTACGGTGATCTATTAGTGATATCACAGTGATTCCATGGTGTTACGTGGTGATATAATGGTGATACCAGTGAGTAATGACACGTTGTTTCGATCAAGAAATAAATACATTATATAGACAATAATTAAATTGCATAAATAATGGTTATATTGTATTAAAGTGTTGACATGAGAGCACCGAAGTGTATAATAGAGTTAACAAAGGAGAATACCAATGGATAAGAATAAGATAACATTTGTAGATTACGATGATGATAAAGTAGAGCTAGGGACTAACATACCTTTTATAACCTCTACATTCATGAATATAAAGACAAGTCATGATGGTGTGGATTTAACCAAGAAACAAACAGAGGAATTAATAGTATTCCTTATTGACAACCTAGATAAACTAGATTAGGAGATACCGATGAGTACAGTAGATATAGAGTCAGTAATTTCAATACTATGCTTCTTAGTTATCATGGTTATGAATATAATGATGATAAGGCGATTGTAATGGATAGGAGATACCCATGGTAACACGTGAACAGATTGAAACTTCTTGGTTATCCGAAAATAGAACCAACCGAGGTACACCACTGTGCAGATTCACTAGTGACATTAACCTATGTTTAGGGTACAAGTGGCATGAAATATGGCACACAGATGACAACCCACATCTAATGGTTAGTGGTTTGTACTATAAGCCAATACATACAGACTATATTGATGAATTAACATACTTAACACGAGCATTATCATTGAATATGTTGCTTGATGATAATAATGTGAAATAGTTGTTGACACCAAGGAACACCCAGTGTATACTAGATACAACTAGGAGATTACAATGAACAAACAAGAACGAGAGATTATAAGAAACACCACGTACAACGCAATAATGCTAGGTGGTATGTTATTAATGGTGACATTTTTGTGTAATGGATAGGAGATACCAATGGAACCCACAACAATAATAGCCGGTATAATAACATTAATTTGGTTATCAATGTTAATAGACTATATTAATAATAACTAGGAGATACTAATGAATGCCTTATGGTTAACAAGTATATTTCATAGTATCAGTATATTAATAATACTGTACATACTAGCAGGTCAACAATAGACACCGAAGTGTCACAAGGAGATACCAATGGAATTAGAGACACAATTATTTATAACTAGCTTGACTATGTTTATGCTAGCTTACTGTATAATAGTACTAGGTGCATACCTAAG
>SPKZ01017670.1_pt1 | contig 10847 bp, 9 predicted proteins | sample 2456571 | NCBI WGS metagenome assembly SPKZ01 (sample SAMN11192286, study PRJNA482655) | marine metagenome | biome: ENVO:00000447; feature: ENVO:00000244|ENVO:00000211|ENVO:00000569|ENVO:00002023; material: ENVO:00002151; isolation source: ocean water from marine abyssalpelagic zone ...
CACAAACGCGAAGCCGTACTCCATCGCGTCCTCCAAGCCCATGTTGAGGCTTTCCCAAACGGCGTGCCGACTATGGAACATCGCGCTCGGCGAATTCACTGCCAAACTCGCCGCCAGTTCTTGGGCTCGGGCGACCACGTCGCCGTCCACCAGTTCGCTGACCATGCCCAGCTGAAAAGCCCGCGGAGCTTGTAGCTTCTCCGCTTCTCCGAGCAACGCCATGCGCATCACTGCCTCCAGGGGCATCTTTCGTGCCAGACGCAAAGTGCCTTGGGTGGAGACTTGACCTTGAGTGGTTCGCCCATCGCAAAACGTAGCGCCAGAGGAACTGATCACGATGTCGCTATCTGCAACAAATGCCAAAGCCGCGCCGCCGCAGAGTCCAGCGATGGCGGCAATCACAGGTTTGCCAACGCTGAAATCCATGCTCGTAAATCGGAGGGCGCTGCCGTCGTTCGAATCGGCACCCAGGCAAAAATTTGCGCCGCTACCGGCGAGTACAATCGCCCAGACTTGTTCGTCCCGAGCCAGCTCTGCCCAGACGGCACCCAATTCTTCAGCCATCGCGGCGTTGATGGTGTTGCCCTCTTCCGGACGATTCAGGGTCACAGTGGCCACGTGGCCCTCACGAGCCAACAGTACGGTTTTGTATTCAGTCATGTTTTTCGTCTTTCCCAAATCTAGCGGCTTACGCGCCGTATTCCGCCCAGTTCGGGGCTCGTGCATCTCGTTTAGCGCTCTCCGCCTCTTTGCTGTCGCTGTGGCCGGCGTACTGCTGGATCAGCTTTTGACCCATGGCTTCCGCGTCTCCGTCGCCCAAGTTCAGACTCTCCCAGATCGCCTTCTTGCTTTCGGCGACTGCTGTGGGGGCGTTCTTCGCAATCAGTCCTGCCAGCTCCAACGCGCGGTCCAAAAGCTTCTCGGGCTCCAATGCCTCGCTGACCAATCCCAGCTCGAGTGCCCGCTCGGCGTTCATTCGTTCGACCAGCCCGGCAACTGCCATGCGCATCACCGGTTCGAATGCCATACGGCGAATCAAACCAATGGGTTCGCAACCCGCCACCAGGCCCACCTTGACGTGGGAATCGAAGAAGGTCGCCTTCTTCGAGCAAATCACCAAGTCGCTATCGGCCACGAAGTGAAGCCCCCCCGCCTGGGCCATACCGTTGACCGCCGTAACAACCGGCTTCCAACATTGGTTCTGCAGTGCGGTAAATTTGAGCGAGCGGTACTTTCCTCGGTCTTCGTCCTTGCCCACCCTTGCGCTCCCGCTTGCCACGTCCATGACGTCGATTCCTGTGCACAAGGCTTTGGGGCCTGCACCGGTGACCACCACGGCTCGAATTGCCGGATCGGCCTTGATGTCCTCCCAGGCTTGGGGAAGTTCGCAGCTCATCACGCTGTTGATAGCGTTGTGACGCTTCACCCGGTTCAGTGTGATGATCGCGATGGGACCGCGCTTTTCGTAGATGATGGTCTCAAAATCCATAGGAGTGCCAGTTCTGGGGAATCGTCAGGGACGGCTGATAAGGCGTGAAAACGGGGACGTTTTCCGCCTTCCGGGGGGCCGTCCAACGCCCCTTCGCTCGCACAATTCCCAGCGATCGTCAAACCAAGCGAAACGGCGGCGGGATCGCCCCGCCGAAGCGGGCCGGCGCTCAGTTCGGTCGCTAAATTGGTGGCCCCCGTCGGCCGCTTGTATATACGTCGCGGCGGCGTGTTTTGTTGAGATCCCCTATGTCTAGAGCCCCCAACCCCGAATTGCGGTTCGCCGTCACCCCCGACGGCTGGGCCCTCTCCCTCAGCCACTACCAGGGCCCGCCCGGCGCCCCGACGGTGATTTTGAGTGGTGGCTACGGCTGTAACCGTCACTTCATGGATTTCAAACAGCTGTCTTTGGCTCGGCATCTGAACGCCCAGGGCCTCGACGTTTGGGTAGCGGAACTCCGCGGGCGAGGACTCAGCCACGCGACCCCCATGTGTGCTCGACCCACCACATGGAACTTTGACGAATTGGCGACCATCGACGTCCCCACACTCATCGCCTACGTGCGACGAGCCGGAGCGGGACCGATTTGTTGGCTCGGCCACAGCATGGGAGGCATGGCGGGCTACGCCCACCTCAGCACGGCGACTCGCGAGGAGACCATGCCGGACGCGCTCGTCACTATCGCATCCCCCATCGAATTTCCCGTACTCAAGACCCCAAAGTTGAGCCGACTGGCGTACAAGGCGATTCACCTTCCACTGCCCAAGAGGCAAATTCCTCTCCGTGACGCTGCCGCCCGCGCCTGGCCCTGGCTGATCAAAACCAATCTTGTGAGTCTGGCGTTCAACATCGACAACATTGATCCCCGACTCGCCATGCAAGCCAGTCTGGATTCCTTCAGCAATGTCCCCCAGGAAAAGTTGCTACAAATGGCAGGCTGGGCGCTCAGCCGTAAGTTTGAATCCGCCGACGGCAGCGTAGACTACCGCGCCAAGCTGGCTGGCGCCCACACGCCCAGTCTGTTGATATCGGGAGCGGGCGACAAGATGGGCACACCGGTAGGCGTCGCAGCAGCACTGAACGCCCTTGGGTCTTCCAACAAACGCCACGTCGTCTTCAGCAGGATCAACGGATACTCCGCAGACTACGGTCATTTGGACTTGGTCCTCGGCAGGCGCGCCTCGGAGGAGGTATTCCCCGTCGTCGGCGAGTGGATTTTGGAGACCCTCTCCTGAGGGAAAGCTTGGCGGGTGGCTATCTGTCACCCTCTCCGATAGCCTGCCGCCATGATTCCTAAAGGCTCCGTTGTCGCGCTCCTTCTGTTTGGTCTCGCGGGAACCCGCTGCCATGCGCCGGTCTCAGGCACAGGCGGAGCGAAGTGCGTCTACGACACCCGTATCGCGTGTACGACCGGTAGCTGCGAAGGCCAACGGCATTGCCTGGCGGATCTCAGCGGTTTTGGTCCCTGCAGCTGTGGAGACGGCGGCATCGATGGCTCCGCCCAAGATAGCGGCCCAGACTCTAACAGCGCAGACTCTAACAGCGCAGACTCTAACAGCGCAGACTCTAACAGCCCGGGTGAGGACTGAGCGGCTCAGTCCTCACCCGGCTGTCCGCTCCCGATCCTGCAGCCAATGGAACGCGGGCCACAGCGCCCTCCCCATCATCGCTATGTCCGCAAACGCTATGTGCGAAGAGCGAAATCCCTGTCTCAAAGCTGGAATCAACGATTCCATATCGCCAAACCCGGATGCCCACTATCGGCAAGGCGCTGTCCCAGCGGTCCCGCACAGCAGTCGTGCAGCGTACGAAGCGCGCCTAGCTTTCTTCGATTCCTGAACCTAGTATCCCACCCGTGCTTCCGCGCTGCACTTGCCAACACCTCGCCCCTCTGATCTTGGTGTACAGCTCTGCTGTATGCCTCCCCAGTGTCGCCTCGGCGAAACCCAGCGCTGCACCGAGCCCCAGCCCCGCGCCGACCGGGCTCTACGTGCAGGCCGAGCTCGGTCTGGCCGTTGTCAGTAACCGCGAACAGTTCGCCAGAGCCACTGCGCTGGCTGCACGCGCGGGCTACCGCTACGAGCACTGGGGCGCGTTCACGGTTCTAGAATTTAATACCTGGAAGTCGCCGGAGATCACCGGCGCCACCGAACGGGTATCTGCTGTCAACTTTGGGCTGGGCGCGAGTTATCAGTTCTTAGACGGCTTCGCCCGAAGCGCCCTCGCCTTCGGGGCATCGATGCTCGTAAAAGAAACGAGCGTCGATGAGGAGGCCGGGGCTATCGGCGTCTTTGCCGATGCGCGCCCCCTAGGGCTGACGTGGCAACCATCGAAAAGCTGGCGGCTCGGTCTCGATCCACTCGCCGCGAAGCTCATGATCCCAGTACTCACGGGCATCCCATTGATCGAAATTCAGTACATGACGACGTTTCACGGCGAGTGGGACTCGCTGTGAGGGCGCTGCAAAGAATGGCCACGCGAATCGGTCTCGCCCTCGCCCTGGTCACGAGCTTTGTCGCACCCGCGTCAGCCTATACTCTACAAACAGGATTTAGCGATTCTTGCCACGAGAGGCTCACCGTGAAAGCGGTAGTCGAACTGTTGCTTCAGGTTCCGCCACCGCAGCTGGTTCTGCCAGACGGCACCTGGGACGAACTCGCCCAGCGCTTGCTGCCCCCGCTACTCCGCGGTGATCTGTTTCGCACAAACCCGGAGGTGATAGCGCGCTTCGAAGAGGACCCCGTGGTCCGTTTCTTCATCCTGAGCGTGGTGCTGGGGGTGCGTGCGCCGGATACCAGCGGACACTCAGTGAGCGATCTCAACGCTCTGCGACGAATTCACGCCGATCCCAGCGCCATTGGACAATACAAACACTCGCTTCGGGCCCCGGCGGACGACGGGCTACTCGGAGATTTGAGCGCTATCAACGGCACACACGATGTCATTCGCGAGTACGTGGACCAATACGTCGAGGCCGTATCCAAACCCCCAAGTGAGCGAATCATCGAAGCCGAGCTCTACCTAGATTTTTACGACGCGGTGCCGCTGCCTGTATGGGAGCCTTTCTACATTCTCGGCCAAGCGATCCACGCCATCCAAGACGCGCACTCTCATACTATCCGCAGCGCGGACGGCGCCTACGTGTATTCCGTCCTCAACTACACCGAGGCCCTAACGGGGGAGCTGAGCGTCAATCGCGACGGCATGCCCCACTCCGATGGGCTCGACGATTGTCACGGCCCCATCGAAGTGCTCGTCAACCGCGCCACCGCCACAAGCCGCTCCCTGGTCATCGCCGCCGCCGGCGCCGCCGAAGGAAACTGGACGAGACTAGAGACGGGACTCTCGGCCTGCCCCGAGGGAGAAACGGCTCGTACGGATTGCGGTTGGATTACCTACAAACCTGATTGCGACGCCGCGCTGATTGCGGATGACGCCAACGCTATCGAGCGCAGCTGCTGCACCCAAGCGAACGATTTTTGCGGCACACCGTGGCTGAGCATTGCCGAAGAAGGGCAAACCGGCCCCTACCTACCGAGTTGCGAATGCCGGATCGGGCGCGACTCCGACACGGACGCCTGCTCCGCGGGCCTCGGCTACTTGGCTATCCTCGCATTGTTTGCCGCCCGACGCCGCCCCCCGCCCAGACCTCCCCTGCGCCGTCGCCCAGGGCACGCGCTGCGACCGATGACCGGCGCGCTATTGCTAACGCTGGGTCTCGCTGGCAGCTGGACGGAGAACGCCCACGCCAGAGAAAACGAAGCCTTCGCCGCCCTCGAACTCCACGGCTCGTCCCTGTCGGATAGCAGCAACCATTCTCTGATCAACGTGTCTTTTGGGTACGCTTTGCGCGGTGGCTACCGCTTCGGCGCCTGGGGAGCGACGCTCATCGTAGAGCGAAATTATTGGGTCTCGACGGAGTTCAATGCCGGCGTTCGCCCCGGAGTCCTGAACCTCGGTGTTGGCGGAGAATACATCTACGGACAAGGCTATCTGCGGACGGCCGTAGCGCTCGGCACCAGTACTCTGCGCTACGCCACACCGCTGGACGACAGCGGAACCACCGGAGTGTATGCGGAGTTACGTATGGTGGGCCTACGCTGGGAGCCCGGCGAGCACACCGCCCTCAGCTTCGACCCTCTTACCTTGACGATGTTGCGCCCGGTCACTCATGCCCCGGTGCTGCGGCTGCTCCAGTACCGCACCGTGGTGGGCATCGAGGGGCGCTACTGAGCCGCACTACTGAGCCGCAGCTAGCTCAGGTCTTCGCGACGAGACCCAAACTGTTTCGAGCTATCACGCCGCGCATGATTTCGGACGTACCGCCACCGATGGTTTCCCACATGCTTTGGCGCCATATCAGCTCGCTCAGAGTGCCTTTGACCAAGGACTCGGGGCCGCCAAATTCGGTGACCGCCCGCGCGATGTTCTGACAGGAGATGGTCTGCGCGACCTTATTAGCGGCAGCTTCCATCACTCCGTGTTCGCCACGCATCATGGCGTCGAGCACGGAGAGGCCCAGGACTTCGCCTTCTAGGACCTGACTGGCGAGATCGCCCAGCGTGTTTCGCACGACAGGGTCGTCGAGCAATCCCTGATCCCGGGTCCACGAGATCACGTCCTCGAGGTCGCGGCGCAAACGGGAGGGCGGGAATTGAATATGGCGCTCGTCCGCAAGCGCTGCGTTCATTAGCTTCCAAGCGCCGTTTTCGGGCCCGATTCGCTGGTTCACGGGGATCTCAACGTTGTCGAAAAACACCTCGTTGAGTTGGTCATCGTCCATCAGCGGCAGGGGCGCGACAGTAATGCCAGGGGCGTCCTTGGGCACGATCATCAGGGAGCAACCACGGCCTCGACTCTCTTGGGTCCCCGTACGACACAGCAGCCAGAAGTAGTCCATGTCTTGGGCGTAGGACTGCCAGCACTTCTGGCCATTGACGATGTACTTGTCACCCTTGAGCTCCGCGCGGCAACGAACACTTGCCAAATCCGAGCCCGCTTCCGGCTCGGAGTAAGCCAGTGAGAAATGCATCTCACCATCTCGCAATGGCTTGAGCCAACGCTTCTTTTGTTCGTCGTCGCCATAACGAATGATGGTCTTGGCTACGATACCGGGCCCGAGCGGGGGGCGGGCGCAGCGGGCGTAGGCGACCTCGTCCCAGACAATGTACTCGTAGCTCGCCGACTTATTCAGTCCGCCATACTCTTCGGGCCAGCAGACAGATAGGTAACCCTTTGCCGCCATGGCCTTGAAAAATTCACGCACCGAGGGCCAGTCGTGCCCCTGGTCGAAAAAGCCGTTGAGGTCCTGGTAGTCCTTCAAGAACTCCTTCACCTCTGCGCGGAAGGCCTCTTCTTCATCGGAAAAAGTGAACTTCACGACTTGTCTCCAATGCGTGCATTGGGGTTCGGATCCCAGTTCGGCGCTCGGCGCTCTCCGAAAGCCTTCGGGCCCTCTTCAAAGTCAGGGTGACTCCACTGCAGCTTGAGCAGTCGCCAGCCGTTTTCCATGGCGGCGCTGTAGCCCTGTTCCATCGACTCCCACATGGCCTGCTTGGAGAGCGCCATGGCTTGGGGCGAGTTCTTCAACATCTCCTCGGCCATCGCACGAGCTGCGGGGCCCACGTCCGCAGGGGTCTCGACCAGCTCATCGACCAAGCCCACCTGGTAAGCTCGCTCGGCAGGCAAGCGGAACGCCTTGCCCATTAGTGTCATGCGCAAGGCCATGCCCATGGGCAATCGTTTGGCGAGACCGATATTCTCCACGGCGCCCACCATGCCGATGTTCACGTGGGTGTCCATAAACTTGACGTTCTTGCTGGCCAACACGATGTCGGAGTCGACGACAAAGTGAAGCCCTCCGCCGACAACGAGCCCGTTGACGGCACAGATAACAGGTTTCCACACGCCGTTCTGGTGTGGCGACCAGAATACTGCTTCTTTGGCGGGACGGTTGTTGAACACGTCATCCACTTCGTCAGAGTCGGCTTCGTCAACATCAAAACCCGTGCAGAAGTGTTTTTCTCCTGAGCTTTGGATGATGGCGACGCGAATGTCGTCGTTCTCGCGAACGTCCGTCCAAATGGCTCGCATGACGGCGTGCATATTCGGGGCGAGCGCGTTGCCGCGGTCGGGACGGTTGAGTGTGATGGTCGCGATGTGGTTCGAGCGCTCGTAGATCACTCCGTCGAGGGGTTTATCCAGATCGATCTGATGGTAGTCGGCGATTTTGGTCATGCTGTTTCCCTAGGCGCTGACGGCATTGATACCGAAGAGAGCGAGTGCCTCTTCGTGAGCGACGGCGACGCTCGCACCAGCTGAGCTCAGCTGACGGATGCGCCGGGACACGTGATAGACAGGCCCCTCCAGCGTGATGCCCATGGCGCCGAAAATCTGGTGACTAGCGTAAACCGTGAACAGAGCACTCTTGCGAGCGGAGAGCCTAGCTCCCGCGGCCAGACCGTTCGCGTCGTCTCGGCCTTCATCAAACGCGCATGCGGCGGCGCGCGCCAAGGTGCGACTGGCACTGAGAGCAATGCTCGATTCTGCCAACGGATGCGCCACGGCTTGGAACTCACCGAGGGTGCGCCCGAACTGTTTGCGCGTTCGGGCGTGCTCAGCGGTGACTTCAACCAAATCGTCACCGGCGGCTGCCATATAGGCGCTGACCGCGATATCGAATAGCGCGAGCCCACGGGCGGCGTTCTTCACTTCGCCCGTGCGTTCCAGCTTCACTCGGCCGTAAGGATCGCCTCCGAGGCTGGTCACCATTTCCGGGCTCCCGACCGTCTTGCAGCGATAAATATTGGTGCCGTCGATCTGCAGGGACACCTTGGCTTGCTCTGGCCAGGGCACGAGACTCAAAGCGTCGCCCCGGGGTGCTGCGCTCAGAGAAACAATGCTCTCGCCGGCGCCGACTTCTTGGAGCTCGTCTCCCTCGAGGATCTGAGTCGCCAGAAAGGTCTCCGCGAGGGGGCCGGGAAAGACCGCGGCTCCCAGCGCCTCCATAGCTGCAACCACTTCGAGGGCCCCACCGCCGCCGTCTTCTGTGGCGATGGGCAACACACCGAGCTCGGCTAGCTCCGCCCAAAGTTCAGTCGGAAACTTTCCGGCGAGTTCCCGGACGGTCTCGCCGGGGCAGCGCTCCTTGGTGAACTTGCGAATGGCATCGAGGATGCCCGCCTGCTCGTCACTGAACGTGAGATCTAGACTCACTGGACTTCCCAGCGGGCTTCGGCGATGGCTCGCCGGTGGCTATGCACACCGCCAAGCTCTACCCGCAGCGCCATCAGACGCATGGTCCAGACGTGCAGGTTGTGCTCGCGAGTGAAGCCGATGGCGCCAGCGAGCTGATGAAAGTCTGTGAACGCCGTGCCAGCTGTTTCTAGGGCGAAGGCCGCAGCCACTGCCGCTTGGTCCTTCTGTGCGCCCTTGAACGCAGCTTCCAAAGCCAACCAGCGAGCGCCATGAATCGTCACGGCGTTGTCAGCGAGTTTGTGCTGCACGGCCTGAAAGCTACCGATGGCCACGCCAAACTGACGCCGCTCGCTGAGGTAACCCACCACGTGCCACAGGGCCGCCCGCATGCAGCCTACGGTCTCCACTGCCAAAGCCACTCGCCACCAGTTGCGCAGTTTGTCGCCGGACCCGGCGCCGAGGGACTTGCCCGCGCCCTTGAGCTCGCCCTTGTAGCGACCCATGGGGTAACCGAAGTTGCTCTCGACCTTTTCGATGTCACCGTCCTTGAGGCTCAGCACTCGGGCTTCGTCGCCATCGAGAATGAGCAAGGTCTTCGCGGTGCACGCGTAGCGAATGGGTTTGCCACTGTCGGCAACTGTCGCTAGCGATATCGGACCCTCGATCTCTTCGTCGCTGACGCCGGTGGCTACCAAAGCGGACTCGGCAAAAGCCACCACACCCGCCGCATAAGCGACTTCTTCAGCAATCAGAGCGGCCTCTAGCGGACCCATCTCGTCCATTCGGGCGATCTCGGTGTAGCCGTTCTCCTCGAGTGCGTCGTGTAGCTCGGTGTCGTATGCGGCATTAGGCTGCAGCTCAATGTTGCGAGTGGGGCCCGCGTGCTGGCCGAGCAAGTCTTTGACGGACTTGAGAATCTGTTGTTGGTCTTCGCTTAGTTCAAAATCCACGACAGCCTCACTTCTTCGGGAGCTCGAGGAAACGCCGCGCCACCAGGTTCAACTGAACCTCGGTCGCACCCACAGCCACACCCGCGGTCATCGCGAGTCGGAAGTTAGCGTCTGCAAAGGATCCGTACTCAAGAGCATCCGGACCCAAAATTTCTACGGCCAGTTCGCCAATGGCGCGGTCCGTTCGGGTGCCCGCAATCCGTGCGAGCTGAGTGTCTGTCGTCGGCTTCGCGTCTTTGGCGCGAGTGTCGATAACGCGATAGGTGAGCATACGAGCTGCTTCGCAGATACAGCGAGCCTGAGCCAGCTTGTCCACCACGATGGGGTCGTCCATCAACCCGGTCTCTTTGGCGACCTTGGCCAAGTGATCGAGAGTCAGCGCCGCTCGTGCGTAACGGGCCGCGCCGACTCGCTCGTATTGCAGCGCAAAGTTGACGACCTCCCAGCCGGCATTGACCTCACCGAGCATGCAGCCCTTGGGGACTCGCACGTCGGTGAAGAACACTTCGTGGAAGTAACGCGCGCCGACCACGCTGGGGATCTCTCGAACCTCGATGCCGGGGGTTTCCATGGGCACCAAGAAAACACTAATGCCTGTGTGACGCTTGGAGTCCGGATCCGTGCGGGCCAACAAGAAACAGTAGTTGGCGTGTTGCACATAGCTCGTCCAGATCTTGGTGCCGTTGATGACGTAGTCGTCGCCATCGGGAATGGCGAGGGTACGCAGGCTGACCAAGTCAGAGCCCGCCTCGGGCTCTGAGAAACCCTGACACCAGAAGATGTTGCCGCTGGCGATGGCGGGCAGGTGCAGCTTCTTTTGCTCGTCGGTGCCGTACTGCATGACAGCCGGCCCCACCCAGTTGACATTCATGTACTGGGAGCCGCGGGGCTCGCCGATGGCCCAACACTCTTCGCCCACCACAGCGTGACGCCAGGCGCCGGCGTCTTTTCCGCCGTACTCCGCGGGCCAGTGCTGGGGCAGCCAGCCTTTGTCGGCCATTTTGCCGCAGAATTTCTTCGAGAACTCGGCCTGCAAATCACTGCCGGGGCCGTGTTTGCTGATCTCGTCCCAATTCTCCGGGAGTATCTCACCTAAGAAGTCGACGAACTCTTTACGGTACGCCGCATCTTCTACAGACCAATCAAATTCCACAGTGTCTCCTAGGGCTAATCCCGCCGGCTATATCAGGTTCACCCAGCGCGGCAAAGCG
>SPKZ01021470.1_pt1 | contig 10845 bp, 8 predicted proteins | sample 2456571 | NCBI WGS metagenome assembly SPKZ01 (sample SAMN11192286, study PRJNA482655) | marine metagenome | biome: ENVO:00000447; feature: ENVO:00000244|ENVO:00000211|ENVO:00000569|ENVO:00002023; material: ENVO:00002151; isolation source: ocean water from marine abyssalpelagic zone ...
CTCGAGCCGTACGCCGCGGCTCGCGAGCACCGTGGAAACTGCGCGCTCCAGGTGGGGCCCGCCGTCTCGGACCGGCATCAGGACGCTCAGATCCGGAAGGGACATTGCCCGGGAGGGTCCCCTTCCGGCGCATTTCTGGCAAGCTAGCAGGTGCGTGGGGCCCGATCCTGCCAGGGCACCCGAAGGAGGGCGTCTCATCTCGGAGCTACACGGTCGGACATACGGCCTCAAGGCCAGTCAGCTGCGCCAGCTCCGAAACCTGTACAAGCGCCGAGTCCCGCGCGACCGGCTGGTTTCGCAGGAGTTCGCACGGCAGCTCTCGGCGATTTCGCGCGATACCGGACGTCAGGTGGGCGCGCTGGTTTCCCGAAGAGGCGCGGTCGAGTACGTGACGGTCGGCGATGCCTTCGGGGTCGAACTCCCCGACTTCAAGCGCGTGCGCGGCGGGCCCGGGCGATTCCGGGGTCTTCGCTGCATCGTGACTCACCTGCGCGGAGAGGCGCTCACGCGGGACAACCTCACCGACCTTCAACTCCTGCGTCTCGACGCGATGGTCGCGATCCACGTCGACGAGCAGGGCCTCCCGCGCGAGGCGGAATACGCGTCGCTGTGCCCGCCGAATGGCAGGGGCGACGTGGTCGAACACCACGGCAGCGCCGCTCCGAGCCAACTCGACTTCGACTTCCTGGACTGGATCGACGAACTCGAAGAACGTTTTTCCGCGGCACAGGAGGGACTCGACGGCGGGGGGGACGGGGAGCGTGCGCTGCTGGTCACTGTCCAGTTCTCAGGCGACTCCGGCGTGGACGCGCGCTCGGAGGAGATGCACGAACTCGCGCGAACCGCCGGTGTGCGGGTCGTCGACGTCGTTCGGCAGCGACGATCGCGCGGAGATCCGCGTTACCTGATCGGTCGAGGCAAGATGCAGGACCTGGTGGTCCGGGCCTGGCAGCAAGGCGTGAATCTGGTGCTTTTCGACCGCGACCTCACCCCGGCGCAGGTGCGTCACATCGAAGACCTGGTCGAGGAGCGGATCGTGGACCGGACGCAGCTGATTCTCGATATCTTCGCGCAACACGCGAATACGCGGGAGGGAAAACTCCAGGTCGAACTCGCGCAGCTTCGTTACCGCCTTCCCAGGTTGTCCGGGCACGGAGAATCCATGAGTCGTCTCACCGGTGGCATCGGGGGGCGCGGTCCGGGAGAGACGAAGCTCGAGGTGGACCGTCGCCGCGTACGCGATCGCATCCGCAAGCTCGAGAAGTCGCTTGATCAAGTGTCTCGCCAGCGGAGCAGCATGCGGCGGCGCAGGGGGCGTGCGGGGCTGCCCGTGATCTCGATCGTGGGCTACACGAACGCGGGCAAGTCGACGCTGCTCAACCGCCTCACACGGACGGATTCGCTCGTACAGGATCAGCTCTTCGCCACCGTCGATCCGGCCTCACGCCGCCTCCGCTTTCCGCGTGAGCGGGACGTGATCGTGACGGACACGGTCGGCTTCATTCGCGACCTGCCTCCCGATCTGATCGCCGGTTTCCGTGCGACGCTGGAAGAGATCGAGGATGCGAGCCTGTTGCTGCATGTGGCGGATCTCGCGAGCCCGCACCTCGATGGACAGATCTCAGCGGTGAGGAAGCTGCTCGCCGACCTGGAACTCGATGACCGCCCCGAGTTCCTGGTGCTCAACAAGTCGGACCGAGTCTCTGCAGAGGATGCACGGGAGTTGGAAGATCGGCTCGGCGGGGTCGCCGTTTCCGCGACGACCGGCACGGGAATCGAGTCCCTGCTCGAACGGCTCGAGCCGCTCCTGTTCTCGCACGATTCGTGGGAAGCCGACCGGCCCCCGATTCAGGAAGGAAGTTAGCCATGCAGACGCCCAGAAGAGCCGGGATCGCGGGCACCGGCATGTACGTGCCTCCCCGCGTGGTGACCAATGACGAACTCGCCAAGCTCATGGACACCAGCGACGAATGGATCATTCAACGCACCGGGATCCGGACCCGCCACCACGTCGATCCGGGGACCGGACCGGCCGAGCTGGCGAAAGAAGCCTCGCTGCGGGCGCTGCGCGCGGCAGGGCTGGAGCCTCGCGACCTGGATGCGATCGTGCTCGCGTCGCTCTCGCCGCAGCACGAGTTTCCGGGGACCTCGGCGTTTCTCCAGGGCCTGCTCGGGATCTCGGAGATTCCCGCGATGGACCTCCGCTGCCAGTGCACGGGCTTCCTCTACGCGCTTCAGGTGGGTCGCCTGTTCGTGGAATCCGGCCAGTACCAGCGGGTGCTGGTGGTCGGGACCGAGGTGCACTCGACCGGCATCGAGTTTTCTACCCGGGGCCGCGACGTGACCGTGATTTTCGGCGATGGGGCGGGCGCGGTGGTACTGGAACCGGCCACGGGCGAGCGCGGCGTGCTCTCGGTGCACCTCCACACGCAGGGCGAGTTCGCGCGGAAGCTCTGGGTGGAAGCCCCTGGCTCGGTGTTTCAGCCGCGGATCAGCCAGGCCCTGATCGACGAGGGGCGCCACTACCCGCAGATGGACGGCCGTTTCGTGTTCAAGCACGCCGTGACCCGGATGCCGGAGGTGATGCAGGAAGCGCTCGATCAGAATCAACTCAAACTCGAGGAAGTCGATCTCTTCCTGTTCCACCAGGCCAACCTGCGCATCAACGAATTCGTCGCCGAGCAGGCCGGGATTCCGCCCGAAAAGGTCTACAACAACATCGAGACCTACGGGAATTGCTCGGCGGCCGCGATTCCGATGTGTCTGGACGAGTGCGTGCGGCAGGGGCGGGTGCCGGAGGGGGCGCTGGTACTCATGTGCGGTTTCGGCTCCGGCTTCACCTGGGGTGCCTCGCTGGTCCGCTGGTAGCGCTCTGACGCGATACGGCATACTGGATCCCGGCCCGGGCTCCGGGAGATAGCGATAAGACCGTGAAATTGAAAGATTTTTTGGCGTCTTTGACTCATTGACGCGATGTGTTATCTTGCGCCGCCAGAGAGGCTGGGCCCGACGGCTCGGCCGAAGGAGGCTACGCGATGACTCAGCGGGCAGAACCCGGTAGCTCGAGCGTCGATCGGCTCAACGAGGCGCTTCAGAGCATGGACGATCAGTTGCAGGAACTCAGGGCACGCTTCGACGGTCAGCGGCGCAAGGTCGAGGACGAGTTCCAGAAGCGCAGGCAAAGGCTCGAGAAGCAGTTCCGGTCTACCCCGTTCTTCAAGCAGGTGGAGCGGGTTCGCAGGGAGGTCGATCACCAGTTCGAGCAGACCCGGGATCAGATCTTCGAGAGTTTCGGGATTGCCAGCAAGCAGGATCTCGACAAGCTTCATCGCAAGGTCAACCTGCTCTCCAGAAGGTTCGGAGACCTGTCGAGGGGGCCTGACCAACCCTGAGCCTGAGCCGGGGAGCGAGTCCCACCGTGGCGTTTGAATCGCTGGATTTCTATCGAATCGACGACGAACTCTCCGACGAGGAACGGATGGCGCGTCAGGCCGTCCGTGAGTTCGTCGACAAGGAGTTTCTGCCGCGCCTGGTCGAGCACGTGCGCCAGGATGGTTCCTTCCCGCTCGAACTGGTGCCGAAGATGGCCGGACTCGGCCTCTTCGGGGCGAACCTGGAAGGCTATGGCTGCGCTGGGATGAACAGCGTTGCCTACGGCCTGGTCATGCAGGAACTCGAGCGCGGCGATTCCGGACTCCGCAGCTTTGCCTCGGTACAGGGCGCGCTGTGCATGTACCCGATCTGGTCGTTCGGGTCGGACGAGCAGAAGGAGCGGTGGCTTCCGGCGATGGCCAAGGGTGAGGTGATCGGGTGCTTCGGCCTGACCGAGCCCGATTTCGGCTCGAACCCCTCGGGGATGCGCACGCGGGCGGAGCGTCGCGGAGATACCTGGGTTCTGAACGGCACGAAGCGCTGGATCACCAACGGCTCGATCGCCGATGTGGCCGTCGTTTGGGCACGGACCGAGGATGGCTTCGGTGGCTTCCTGGTCGAGAAGGGCTCAGCGGGCTTCGAGGCGCCCGACATGAAGGGTAAGTTCTCGCTCCGAGCGTCGATCACGAGTGAACTCTACCTGCAGGATACGCCCGTGCCCGAGTCGAATCGTCTTCCCGGAGTCGAGAACATGCGCGGTCCTCTCGCGTGCCTGACCCAGGCGCGTTACGGCATTGCCTGGGGCGCGATCGGGGCCGCCATGGCCTGCTTCGACGAGGCGCGCCGCTATGCGACGGACCGAATCGTGTTCGATCGGCCGCTCGCGTCACTGCAGATTCCGCAGCAGAAGCTGGCCTGGATGGCGACCGAGATCACCAAGGCTCAGTTGCTCGCGTTGCGGCTGGGACGGCTCAAGGATGAGGGCAAGCTGCACCACGCGATGGTTTCGATGGCGAAGATGAACAACGTCGACATCGGGCTGCAGATCGCGCGCATGGCGCGCGACATGCTCGGAGCCAACGGGATCGTGGACGATTACGCTTCGATGCGTCACATGGTGAACCTGGAGACGGTGCGGACCTACGAGGGCACGCACGACATCCACACGCTGATCCTGGGTCAGGAGCTGACGGGCTTTTCCGCATTCTCCTAGGCGGCCCTGGGCGATTCAGATCGGGTCGGGCGTCAACTTCTGCCGTGTGCGTGCGGGTCGTCGGTGTCGTCCGCCCCGAGCGCTGAGAGCGCGGACTCAACCGAGTCCCCGGCGGCTTCGAGGGCCTGCTCGGCCCGCTCCGTTTCGACGCCCGCGAGCTGCGCCACGATCGCGACGGCGCGGGCGCGGAGCTTCGCGGTTGTCGGCCGGATCCCGGTCATCAGATTTCCACGCACGTGACCGAGCCTTACCATTGTGGCGGTGGAGAGCGTGTGCAGGATCATCTTCTGGGCGAGCCCGCCCTTGAGACGCGTGGACCCGGCGATCGCCTCCGGTCCCACCTGTGCCAGGATCGCGATGTCGACGCTTCGCGCGAGGGGAGCGTCCGGGTTGCAGCTGATGGCAAGGGTTCGGGCTCCGACCTCGCGCGCGTACGCCACGGCACCGAGCACGAACGGCGTCTGCCCGCTCGCGGAAAGGGCGACCACTGCGTCGCTCGACCCGAGTTCCAGCTCGCGGAGTGCAAGGGCTCCGGCGTCGGGGTTGTCTTCGGCCCCCTCCACGGCGCGCTCCAGCGCGGCGCGGCCGCCGGCCAGGATCGCCTGGACCCGGCTCGGCTCCAGGCCGAAGGTCGGCGGGATCTCGGCGGCATCGACGACGCCGATCCGGCCGCTGGTTCCGGCGCCCAGGTTGATCCAGCGGCCCCCGTTGCCAAGGACCTCGATCAACAGCGCGGTCCCGGCCTCGATGCTCGGGCGTGCCCGCCGCACCGCTTCGGACACCCCGGCGTCCTCGTCCAGCAGCAGGCCCACGATTTCTTCGATGCTCAACCGGTCGAGTCCCGCAGTCCGGGGGTTGGGGCACTCCGTAGCGGACGACTCGGGCGCGGGTGGTTTCGGGCTCGCCATCTACATTCCCCGGTTATGAGCTTTCGCTGTGCAGCCGAGGTCCTCGAGCGGCTCGAGTGGCCCAGGATGCGCGAGTGGCTCTCGCGCGAAGCAGGCAGCCGGCGTGGAGCCGAGGCCTGTCTGGCGCTCGAGTTCGAGCAGACGCTCGGAGGCGTGCGTGATCGACTGGCCGAGACACGTGAGGCCTGTGCTCTGCTCGAAACGGGGCAGGAGCTGCCGCTCGGGGGCGCGCAGGACGTGCGGGCCATACTCGAGAAGCTCGAGCGTGGCGCTGTGCTCGCGGGCTCCGACTTTGTACAGATTCTCGATACGTTGCGCGCCGCGCGGCGCGTCTCGAGTTTTCTCACGGCCCGTGCCGACGCGGCGCCGCGCCTCGCGGACCTCGGAAGGACGCTGCCCGATCTCACCGCGCTCGACGCCGAGATCGCGCGCGTGATCACGCCACGCGGCGAGCTGCGCGAATCGGCGAGTTCCGAGCTTCGCAAGGCCCGCCAGCGAACCGAGGCATGCGAGCGGGAGGTCAAGGATCGGCTGGGTCGCCTGCTCCGAGACGAGCGCGTGCTCGCGGCACTTCAGGATCGCTACTCCACCATGCGCGAGAATCGTCCTGTCCTCCCAGTTCGAGCCGACGCGCGGCAACGCGTGCGCGGCATCGTTCACGATGTCTCATCGAGCGGAACCACCCTGTTCATTGAGCCCGAAGCCATCGTCGAAGTTGGGAACCGCCTGAGGATTGCCGAAACCGAGGTCCGGCGCGAGACCGAGCGCCTGCTGCGCGAACTCGCTGCGCGGGCGTCGACCGAGCGAGTCGCCCTGGTCGCTCTTGGAGCGACGCTCGAGAAACTGGACGTCAGCATGGCCCGGGGTCGCCTGTCGCTCCGCCTGGGAGGTACGGAGCCCGAGTTCGGTCCCAGTGTACCGCTTCGGTTGGTCGGACTGCGCCATCCGTTGCTGGAACTCGACGCGGGCCTCGGCCGCGAGGAGGTCGTTGCAAACGACGTCGAATTGCCGGAGGGCGCGCGCGGGCTGGTGATCTCGGGACCCAACGCCGGCGGAAAGACGGTTCTGGCCAAGGCGATCGCGCTCGCGGCGCTCTCGGTGCGTGCCGGCCTGTATCCCGCCTGTGATCAGAGGAGTTCGATGCCGGCGTTCGACGCGGTCTACGCGGACATCGGCGACGAGCAGGATCTTCGCGCCGGGCTCTCCACGTTTTCGGCGCGCATGTCCAACCTGGCAGGAATCCTCGCCGCCGAGCGCGCCTGTCCGCTCGTGATCGTCGACGAAATTGGTGAGGGCACGGAACCGGGCGAAGGGGCTGCGCTCGCACAGGCGATTCTGGAACGGCTCGTAGAGCGCGATGCCTTCGTGGTTGCCACGACTCACTTCAACCGCCTCAAGGAACTTGCGGGGGCGGATCCGCGGTTCGGGAATGCGAGCGCCGAGTTCGACATCGAGACGCTGCTCCCCACCTTTCGCGTGAGGATGGGCCAGCCCGGATCGAGCGGTGCCACCTTCGTGGCCGAGCGCATGGGGCTTCCGCCCGAACTGGTGGAGCGGGCGCGGGTGCTGCTCGATGGCGACGACCGCAGGCTCGAGGCGCTGACACGCAGCTTGTCCGAGCTGCGGCAGGAACTCGAGTCGGAGCGACGCATGGCGGCTGAGGTGCGCGAGCAGACGGAAGAGGTGCGGAGCGAGTACGAGGCGCGCCTTGGTGCACTCCGTGCGGCCCGCGAGGAAGCCCTCGCGGCCATGAAGGGCGAACTCGACGCGGCCTTCGAGGAGGCGCGAGCGGAGGTGGCCTCGGTGGTCCGAGCGCTGCAGCGCGGCGAGACCGCGCCAGGCCCGCGCGCGAACCGTGCGCGACGCGAGCTCGAGGAGATCCGTTCGCGAGTCGAGCAGGTCGAGCGCGAGCAGCCGCGGCCCGATCCGCGCAAAGCGTCCGTCCCGATCGACTGGCAGCGCGTGGAGCCGGGCGCCCAGCTCGAGGTGGAGGGCCTGTCCGGAGGAGTCGTGTTGCTCGAGAAGAGCGACGGAAAGCGCCGGGTCGCGGTACGAGCCGGCGCCGTGCGCATGCAGGTCGCGGGATCGCGCGTCCGGCGCGTGCTGGGCGCGGAGGCCGCGCCCGCCTCGAGCGCTGCGGGAGTGAATCCGATCAGGCCCCCGGCACCCGAGTTCCGCACCGGGCTCGCTCTGGCGAGCGCCAGTTGCGACCTGCGCGGATTGCGGGTCGCGGACGCGCTCGAGCGTGCGAACGCGCACCTGCACTCGGTTCTGGGATCCGGCCTCCGTCGCCTGCTCTTCATCCACGGGCACGGCACGGGAGCGCTGCGCGCTGCGATTCGCGAGTGGCTTCGGGACCTGCCCGAGGTGGAGGAGTTCACGCCCGGCGAGGCCGCCGAGGGCGGCAACGGTGTCACCGTGGTGCGGCTCGCGTACTGAAGCTCAGCCGAGGCTCTTCTGGATCGAAAGGGCTGCACCAATCCCGGAGGCTGCCGCACCCTCCAGATGGGGCCCCACGAGGTAGTCGCCGCACCACGCGATGCGTTGCAGCCGGCCTCGCTCACGCGCAGCGCGACGCAGGCGCTCGAGTGCGCGATAGTGCCCGACCCCGAAGCCCGCCACCGCCCGCTCCTCGCGAACCAGTTGCCTGCTTCGGGCGCGGGCCGCGAGCCCCGGGAGCAGCGCCTCGGCCTCCCCCAGAAGCTCGTCCGCGCAGGGCCCGCTGGCGCAGGTTCCCGGGCGAGCTGCGAGCAGCAGAATCTCGGTCTTGGCCGACCGCAGCCCTTCGTCTGTACGACTGCGGGCGCGCACGATCGCGGCGAGCCGGCCGCGCCGGGACCGCGGTTGCCGCAGTACGGGGCCCGCTGCGCCCGGCGCAACCGCGACGGCCAGGACCGTGCGCGGGAGATACTCGGCCGTCGAAAAGAACAGCTCCTCGACCGGCGAGAGGCCCGGCACCAGCGCCAGCACCGCGGTCGAGGGAACGGCGACCACGACGGCGTCGGCGGCGACCCGCTCGCCGCTCGCGAGTTCGAGTCCGCTTCCCGACGGCTCGATCCGGGTGACCGGTGCCTCCACTCGCAGCTTCGCGAGCCGGCTGGCGAGCAGTTCCGGCAGTCGGTTCAGGCCCAGCCCGAGCGTCAGCGCGGCGCGTCCCTGGGCATCGAGCAGCAACATCAAGGTCTGGCGGCTGGTAGACCGGGCATCGAGCCCGAACAACTCCAACGCGGGCGCCACCGTCCGCCGCTCGAACACCGAACCCGCGTAGAGGCGCGCAAAATCAGATGCGCTGCGGTCGTCGAGGCGTGTGGCGCGCTCTGGTGCTGACGGTTCCAGATCGGGTCCGAAGCGCTCCAGGATCCCGCGAAGCCGCCGCGTCCGGAGCACGCGCCTCGGGGGTTCCGGCATCGGCGCGAACTGTACCGAGGCAGAGACATCCGCGGCCCGAACCAGGTCGCCCAGCGCGGGTGTAAAGGCCGGAAGTGCGCGTGGCATCGGGTCGAACTCGATGCCCTCGAGCGTCGCGGTACGCAGGCGGCCCCCCGGCTGATCCCGGGCCTCGAATACAGTCACTTCGAAGCCCGCGGACTGAAGGCGCAGCGCTGCCGTGAGCCCCGCCAGCCCCGCGCCCACCACGGCGACCCGGCTTCCGCCCGCCACCTCAGGCAGGCTCGATCCGGACCTCGACCCCGATCGTTCGTCCGGCATCGTCGAGGGCCGTTTCGAGTTCCCGCGTGTCGCTTGGTTCGGGCACTTCCGCCAGGATCGAGAGGCGGTAGATCGTGGATCCGGTCTCCGAGGTGCGGGTCGACGAACTCAGGTCGGCGATGTTGCAGCGGCGGTCGGCCAGGGTCCGACAGACCCCGGCGACGATCCCTGCGCGGTCCAGACCCTCGGCCTCGATGCGAAACAGGCCGGTACCCGGCGCCGGCACAGCGGGCCGTGGTTCACCCTCCAGCGGCCGTAGAAAGATCGTCAGCCGGTTCTCCCACTCCAGTCTCCGAGCACCCGCAGCGAGCCGGGCTTCCAGGTCGGGTCCGGTGCCCGAACACAGCAAAATCGCCGCGAACTCGTTTCCGAGAAGCGTCATGCGAGAATCCTCGAGATTCGCCTCGGACCTGAAAACGAGCGTCGCGAGGTCGGCCACGATCCCGGGCCGGTCTCGACCGATGGCAGATAGAATGAACCAGCGTCGCACGGCTCTCCCCGTTTCGCGCCGGCATTGTACAGGCAACCGCGCGCTGGCCGATTCCGGTCGTTCTCGCGAGGCGTTGCGGCGGTCTCTGCCCGCTGCAGAGTGGCCGGAATCCGTCACGAGCATCCGCAAATTGGCGCTTTGTACTGCGGTCGCGTTGCCCTCGCAGTGCTTGTCGCTGAGGGGGATTCCTACTGAAGCAGCCGAAGTAGCTGATTCGGATGGAAATTCTACAAGGGTTGCCGAGCATCAACTACACCCCGGGTGCGGGCACACGGTTTGCAGTTCCGGTTGACTGCCCGGGCCCTTGGGTTCGGGCTGGGAGTGCCCGGGTCGGATACCCCTCCCCTCGCGAGTGCGAGGATCCGGCCCGGGCTTTCTTGCGTCTGGCGTCCGCTCGCGCGGGCTTCAGTCCAGGCGCACCACCGCGGTGCCGAGTACGCGGGTCTCTCCGGCCTCGTTCTCGATGGTGAGGTCGACGTCGACCGTCTTCGCGTCGGTGTCGGTGCTCGTGACGACGCCACGGGTCGTGGGGCGCGAGTCCACCAGGATCGGGGCGCGGAACACGGTGTCGATCTGCTGGATCGCGCACCCGGGTGCCCAGCGGTGGATGACCGCGGCCAGCAGCGCCTGGCTCATGATCCCCGGCAGGATCGCCCCGGGCAGGCCCTGCTCGCGCGCCTTCTCGTGATCGACGAAGCGCCCGGTCAGCATTCCGGCCGTTTTTGCGAATTCCCGAACCCGCTCGACCCGGACGTCGGGCTGCTCTGCCGGAAGCTCGTCTCCGATCTCGACGTCTTCGATTTTCATCTCTGGCTCTTCTCGGGTTCCGCATCGGGCTGACGCACCATGCGCCAGTCCACGGTCGAGACCCGCTCTTCCTTCTGGTTCACGAACTCCATGCGGTGGACCAGGAAGACCATGCGCCCGGAGCGGCCGGTCTTCTCGTAGGCGTCCGCGATTTTGCTGTGCCCGAACAGTGTGTCGCCGGGCCGGGCGGGGCCGTGCAGGACCACGGTCTTGCCGGCATCGAAGCCCCGGAAGCCCAACATCGGGAAGTCCCGCGGCAGGATGCGCCGGCCCACGTACTGGGCCGTGAAGGTCGGGGGCGCCTGGAACTCCGGGTGCTCAGGATCGCTGAAACGCGGATCCGTCTC
>SPKZ01004997.1_pt1 | contig 10842 bp, 8 predicted proteins | sample 2456571 | NCBI WGS metagenome assembly SPKZ01 (sample SAMN11192286, study PRJNA482655) | marine metagenome | biome: ENVO:00000447; feature: ENVO:00000244|ENVO:00000211|ENVO:00000569|ENVO:00002023; material: ENVO:00002151; isolation source: ocean water from marine abyssalpelagic zone ...
ACCGCCGAGGCGTCCTCCAACCTGTCTCGTTACGACGGTGTGAAGTATGGGCTGCGTGTGCCGGGCGAGTCGCTCGACGAGATGTATCTGAATACCCGTTCGAGTGGTTTCGGCGCCGAGGTCAAACGCCGCATTCTTCTCGGGACCTTCGTGCTCTCGGCCGGGTACTACGACGCCTACTATCGAAAGGCCCAGCAGGTGCGAACGCTGGTGCGCCGAGACTTCGAAGCCGCCTTCGAGCACTGTGACCTGATCGCGACCCCGACGACGCCCGGGCCCGCCTGGCCGCTCGGGGAGCGCGTTGACGATCCGCTCGCGATGTACCTGTCCGACGTCTTCACGGTGAGCGTCAATCTTGCGGGCCTTCCGGCGCTCTCGGTTCCGTGCGGCCGGTCGGGAAAACTTCCGGTGGGACTGCAGTTGATCGGCCGTCCCCTGGACGAGCCGATGCTGCTGCGAGCGGCCGACGCCTTCCTGGAGCAGACCGGATTTCATCGCGACACGCCGGGACTTTCGGGCACCACCGCGTGAAGCGACTCACCTGGATCCTGACTGCGGTCATCGCACTCTGTGCCCTGGCGCTGGCTCTGGTCCTCTGGCGGGTCGACACCGAAGCGCTGCGCACCCGGCTGAGCCACGCGGCCTCAGCGTCGCTCGGCCAGCCCGTGGCGATCGAGTCGCTCGGACTCTCCTTCTTTCCTCCCGCGCTCCGGCTCCGGGGAACGCGGGTGGGGGCAGCGCGTTCCGATGCGCACGCGTTGGCCAGCGTGCCCGAGATCCGGCTCGGACTGAGGTTGTTGCCACTGCTGAGTGGCCAGGTCGCGCTCGGAACCGTCGTGGTCGAAGGGGCGCACCTCAGGCTTCCGGATTCACCGAGGCCTGCCGGATCCGCCGCGCGGAGGCCGGACTCGGGGGAGTCGCGTGCGTCCGCGCCGTCGCCCGATGCCGCGCTGGGTCTCGCGGTTGTAGCCGATCGACTACTGATCCGGGACGCGACTCTGGAGGTCGGAGCTTCTCGGCTCGAGCAGGCGCAGGCTGAGGGGAGCCTTTCCATCGATGCCTCGGGTCGTCTCGAGCGTGTCGAACTCGTGCTCGACGGCACACTCCGCGGCGAGCGCGACGGCCTCCGGCTCGATGGGCCACTCCGGCTCGAGCTCCGCATGCCGGGACGCTTCGAGCTGGACCTGAGCCGGGCCTCACTCGCGACCGAGGACGGCGCGGGCAAGCCAGCTGGAACGCCGCTTCGAGTTTCGGGCGAACTCGATGCCACAATCCCGGTCGAGCAGATCTCGGCGGGGAGGATTTTGTTCGGAGAAGCCCGAATTCCGTTCACGGCGAAGATCGACGGGGAGAGCCTCGCGCTTCGGATTCCCCCGGGTAGCCTCGATCTCGCATCCCTCGGACCGTTGCGGGAGGATGGCAGCGCAGAGCTCCGGGGCCGCGTTCTGTACGGGGCCCTGCACGTCGCGGGTTCCCGCGGAACCGGCTGGGGCCTGAGCGGAGAGGGTCGGCTCGACGGCGTGGAGCTTCCGTTTGCTGCCGGGTCGGCACGAGTGCGCGGCCGCTTCCGTCTCGATCAACAGCAAATCCGGATCGGCCCGGTGGAGCTCGACTTCGGCGCAGAGCCCGTCGCGGTGCGAGGCATGTACGCCCTCGACTCCGGCAGCTTCGAAATCGAGTTGGTCGTAGAGGACGCGGAGGTCGCACCGCTCGTCGCCGCGTTTTCGGAGCGGCTCCGCGTCGATGGTCGCCTGTCCGGGAAGCTGGCGCTCGCGGGCGGGACCGGGGGGCCGCGGCTGCTCCAGACCTTGAGCGGGCGCGGGCGTGTCCAGATCGAGAACGGGCGAATTCACGGCCTGTCTCTGCTGGGATCTCTGGAGGGAAGTCTCGCCTCGGTCCCGGTACTGCTCGCGAAGCTCGGGGGTCGAGATCTCTCCCGCTACGAGCAGGAAGAATTCCACCGACTCTCGGCCGACTTCGTCGTCGAGCGGGGTCGGGCTTGGACGAACAACCTTGCACTCGACTACCGGGGTGCGCGGGCGGAACTGCGCGGCTCGGTCGGTCTGGAAGATGCTGACCTCGATCTTGCCGGGCGCGTGACCCTCAACGTCGAGGCTGCGCCCGGAGAGACCGAGGCCGGCTCCGGACGCTCGCGGGTGATTCCGATCGCGGGCGTGACGGGGACCCTCTACCAGCCCCGCGTGCGCATCGAAGCGTCGACTTTGCTCGCGCTCGCCTCCGAGTATGCGGTCGCGAGTCCCGTACTCGAGAGAATCGAGGAGCGGATCGGCAGTGAAAACGTCGAAGCCGTGAAGGGGTTGCTCGATCGCATCCTGGGCGGCGGCCAGGACCGCAGGTGACGGAGCCCTTCTTTACGCTCCGGCTCGATGACGACGGAGTGCGCTTACTCGATCAGCGCTGCCTTCCGGAAGCCGAGCGCTATCTGCTGCTGCGCAGCGCCGAGGAGGTCGCTCGCGCGATCGAGGACATGGCGGTGCGCGGGGCTCCCGCAATCGGAGTGGCAGCCGCGATGGGGGTCGCGGTCGAACTCGCTCGAAGCTCGGACGCCGAGGTCGAGGCCGGGCTCGAGCGTGCCTGCCAGCGCCTCGGCGCGACCCGGCCCACGGCCGTCAACCTGAGCTGGGCGCTGACGCGGGTCCGCGAGCGGCTGGCCGCCCGGATCAAGGCGGGCGCGGACCCCGAGACGTTGCGCCGAGAGGCGCGCGAGTTGGCGCAGACACTTCACACGGAGGATATCGCGACCTGCCGTGCGATCGGCGAGCACGGCGCTGCGTTGGTGCCGGAGCGGGCGCGGCTGCTCACGCACTGCAACGCCGGCGGTCTTGCCACTGCCGGGTACGGAACCGCGCTCGGGGTGGTGCGCTCGGCTGCGCGGGCGGGCAGGATCGAGCGGGTTCTGGCCTCCGAGACGCGGCCCTTTCTCCAGGGCGCACGGCTCACCACCTGGGAACTCGACCGAGATGGGATCCCGGTCACCCTGATCACGGACTCGATGCCGGGGTCGCTGATGCGCGCTGGCGAGATCGACCTGGTCGTGGTTGGGGCCGACCGGATCGCGGCCAACGGCGACGTCGCCAACAAGATCGGGACCTATCCGCTCGCCCTGCTGGCCGGATGCCACGGCATCCCGTTCTACGTTGCGGCGCCGCTATCGACCGTCGATCTGGAGACGCCGGACGGAGACGCGATCCCGATCGAACAGCGCGATCCGGCCGAGGTCACGCGCTTCGGGGGCCGGCAGATCGCGGCGCCGGGCGTTCCGGCCCTGAATCCGGCATTCGACGTGACCCCGGCCGCGCAGGTGACGGCCATCATCACCGAGGCGGGGGTGCTTCGAGCGCCGTTCGCGGCCGGCCTTCTCAGGCAGAAGTCCGCCTGAGCCGGAGGGCGCCCGCCGGGTCGCCGCCCGCTTCGCTCAAACCCGCCTGCATCGCTGCCGATACCGATTGGGCCGCGCTTTCCCCAAGGAGTCTGTCTTTGAGCAAGGCCGTATTGATCGTCGAGGACGACGCTCCGTTTCGAAAGGCCCTCGAGCGCGTGGTCGCAAGGCTCGGCTACCCGACCCGGAGTGCCGGAGACGGCATCGAGGCGCTGCAGTCGATCCGAGAGTCGATGCCAGGTCTGGTCCTCCTCGACCTGCTGCTGCCACGAACGGACGGGTACGCCGTCCTTGAAGAACTGCGCGCCAACGCCGACGCGAACGCTCTCCCGGTCGTCCCGATGAGCGCCGTGTACAAGGATATCGCTGCCACGCGTAGGCTCCGCGAACTCGGCTGCGAGGAATTTCTCGAAAAGCCCTTTGCCGAGCAGTCGCTCGCGCGACTGCTCCGGAGGTACCTGGGACGCCCCGAGAACGGGCGCGGTGACGCGACCGGCCAGCCCGGCGAGACACCGCTCGGGGAGCGCGGCTTCGGGGCCGTGCTCTGGCAGGCGATCCAGGACGGGGCCTCGGGCGCGCTGCACGCGCGGCGGGGCAAAGCCAAGAAAGTGGTCCTGCTCCAGGCCGGTCGCCCGCTGGCGATTCGGTCGAACGTGGTCCGCGAATGTCTCGGAAGGCGCCTGCTCGCGGCCAAGCGCATCGATCAGGCGACGCTCGACCGCTCGCTCTCCGAGATGCGCGAGACTCGCCAGTTGCAGGGGCAGGTGCTGCTGGGGTTCGGCGCGATCGAGCCCGAGGAACTGGATCGGGCCCTGGCCGAACAGGGCCGGGACAAACTCGCGGAACTCCTGGGCTGGGAGCAGGGTCAGAGCTGGTTCGAGCCCGACGTCAGCCAGTTGAGCCGCGTCACTGAGCTCGAGAGCGACTGTCCCCAGGCGCTCTTGCTGGAGGCCGCGGCCCGGGTCGCTCCCGCCTCGCTGGAACGCGCGCTGGAACGGGCGGAGCCGGGGAAGGTTCTCGTCGACGCCCGGAACCTCACGCCCGAATCTCGTGCGCTCGACCACGTCGCGGCCCTGCTGGCGGCGCTCGAGCGGGGCGCGACCCCGGACGAACTCGTCGCGGATCACGCCGCCGCGCTCTTCGGACTCGGCCTGGTGGGCCTGCTCGACCCGCCGGATGCCGCCGCACAGGATGGCCCGGCCCGCGCCGACCGGGCCGGGATTCAGGAGCTTCGCGAGCGGCTGGAGCGCCAGGCCTCGCAGAGCCATTTCGGCGTGCTCGGGGTCGAGGCAGATGCCGACGAGGCCAGGATCCGGACCGCCTTCTTCGAACTCGCGAAGCGCTTTCACCCGGATCGCTTGGGGTCCGATGCCGAGGCGCGCGAACTGGCCCGCAGGCTCTTCGCGCGGGTCACCGAGGCGCACCAGGTGCTGGCCGACCCGGACCGCCGGCGGGCGTACGAGGCGACGCTGCGCGCACCCGGTGAGGACCCTGAAAGGCTCGGGAACGAACTGCTGCGGGCCGAGGTCCAGTTCCAGAAGGGCATGGCGCTGTTCAAGCAGCGGAACTACCCGGCCGCGCTCGAGCAGTTCGATTGGGCGCTTCGGCTCGATCCGTCCGAGGGAGAGTTCGAGGCGCTCTACGGCTGGACCTGCTACCTGGCGGATCCCGACGCCCCGAGGGCGCTCGAGAAAGCCGCGGCCCACCTCGAGAACGCCCTCAAGCTCTCGCCCAATGCGGTGGTCCCGCACTACTATTCAGGGCAGGTGCAGAAGGCTTGCGGAGATCTGGCCCGGGCGGAGAAAATGTTCAGGAGGGCGATCAGCATGGACCCGGATCACATGGAGGCGGCGCGCGAGCTTCGCCTGATCACGCTGCGGCGCGAGTCCGAACGACCGAAGTCCGAGGGCGTCTTCGGATTCGGTAGAAGGAAGAAGTAGTGGCGGTCGAGAAGACCGAGCAGATCTGGCTGGACGGCGACCTGGTCCCGTGGGACGAGGCGCAGGTCCATCTCCTTACCCACACCCTCCATTACGGCCTCGGTGCTTTCGAAGGCATCCGCTGCTACGAGTGTGCGGATCAGCGCAGCGCGGTGTTTCGGTTGCGTGAACACCTGGAGCGGCTAAGCGATTCCGCCCGGATCCTGGAAATCGATCTGCCTTACGACGTCGAGGCCCTGGAGCACGTCGTGCTCGACACACTGCGCGTCAACGGCATGACCGAGGGCTACATCCGCCCGCTCGTGTTTCTCGGAGCGGGCGCGATGGGACTCTTGCCGGCCGACAACCCGGTCCGAGTAGCGGTGATCGTCTGGCCCTGGGGTGCCTACCTCGGCGAGGAGAGTCTGGAGTCCGGAATTCGTGCCAAGATCTCGTCGTATTCGCGCCACCACGTGAACTCCGCGATGAACAAGTCGAAGACCTGCGGCGACTACGTCAACTCCATCCTTGCAAAGCGCGAGGTCACGCGGCTGGGCTACGACGAAGCGATCATGCTCGACACGTCCGGTTTGGTCGCGGAGGCGAGCGGCGAGAACCTCTTCATGGTCCGAGGTGGTGTGTTGAAGACGCCGCCCGTGGCCTCGGTCCTCGAGGGCATCACGCGCGATGCGGTCCTCACGATCGCGCGAGACAAGGGGATCCCGTTCGTCGAGCAGCAGTTGACGCGGGACGAACTCTATACCGCCGACGAGGCCTTTCTAACGGGAACCGCGGCAGAGGTCACGCCGATTCGCGAGGTGGACGACCGCCGCATCGGAGACGGGAGTCGCGGGCCCGTAACGACGACAATTCAGACGACCTTCTTCGACGCGGTTCGAGGCAAGGAGAGCAAGTACGAGTCCTGGCTCACCTACCTCTGAGTTCGCGCTGACCGCCAGATCCCAGCTAGCCGACCGCGAAGTCGAAGATGGCATCCAGGATTCTGCTGCGATGCTCCCGGGTCAGGGACGGGCCGACCGGGATCAGGATGGTGTGGCTCTGAAGCGCCTCCGTGGCCGGCAGCCGCACGAGTTCCCGTTCCAAAAGCGGTAGCGCGATCCGGCAGGTTTCGATTCCCGAGTCTCCGAGCAGCTTGTGGAGGTCGTCCGCGCTCACCCTCGCGAAGCGCGTCAGCCGGAGCGGGTAAGCGGCGTAGACCGGCAGCGCCCCTTCGGGGGTCGGCGGGACCCTGAAGCTGTCGTAGCGGGCCAGTTCCCCCGAGTACACACTCGCGTTTTGGGTCCGCAGGCTGATGGTGTCGTCCAGGCACGCGAGTCGCTTCCGGGCATGGGCGGCTGCGGCGTCTCCGAGTCGCAGACCGGGCTCGAGCGATTCCAGGCGCGCGGCCAGCGCTCCGGAAAGCGTGACCAGGACCGCCTCCTCGCCGGGCAATGCCGGCCCCGGGTTGATTCGGAACACGCACGTGCACGGGCTCTTCCCCAGCGGATGTTCCGCGAAGGCCGCCCCGAGCGCCGCGGATCCGTCCTCGATCACCTCGATCCCGGTCTGCTCTGCGATCCCGTAGAGCAGGTCGAGGGGCGCGGGCTGTCCGAATGGATGACCGATCACGAGCGCGCCGGTGGCGGGGGTGATTGCGGACCGCACGCGCTCCGGATCCAGCGTAAGTCGGTCCGGGTCGATGTCGGCGAACACCGGCCGGGCGCCGGAGCGTCGGATCCCGTCGAGCAGACCCTGCCCGCTGAGCGGCGAGCAGATGACCTCGTTCCTCTCGGAGAGTTCCAGCGCGCGTATGAGCAGCGCGAAGGCATCCGCGGTCGAGCGCAGAGCCAGGCTGTGATCTGCACCCAGGCGGGCGCTGCCCTCACGCTCGAGTTCGTCGGTCTGGGGTCCCGGGTCGGGAGCTTCGACGAGTTGGGCGAGCCCGGGCGCTGCGCCGATCGAGGTCTCGAAACGGATCGAGGCCTCCGCCGCCGGCTTGCCGTGGCCGAGCTGGTCGAGGTATCCGTTCACCGCGTCCACGGTCTCGTCGATCACGCGCAGGTAGACCTCGTCCGGGTCGATCCGTTCCTCGGGCGTGATGCGCCGCACCGCAATTTCCTGGCCGCGCAGCTGAAGCACCACGCCCGGGTTCGAGTCGGCTTGTATGCAGTCGCTCACCTCGATCAGCCCGTAGCGGCAGTTGCCTCCGATCGCGAGCGGGATCTCGGTCGTGACGCCGACCGCGAGCGCGATTTCGGGCCGGATGCAGTCTTCGATCCAGCGCACCATCTCCTCGCCGAACTTGCTCGCGCTCCGGGTCGGGATGCTCGAGCGCGAGCACAGTTCGAGGATCTCGCTCGAGAAGTCGCGCTCGCTGCCGCCCTCCTGGCCGAGGAAGGCCGCGACCCGCTCTCCGCGCTCGAGGAGATGCTCGAGTAGGCAGAGGGTCCGGTAGCTTCCGCCGATCAGGAGGATGCGGGGTCTGCTGCGCGCCATCTTGCTCCTTTCGAGGCCTGCCGGGAGATGCGTGGCCCAGAGGAGCAAGCGGTGTGCCGGGCGCAGCCGTGTACGTGCCCGGAAACCTGGGCCAGACAGGACAGCAGAGCGCCGAGTCCTCCGGGACGAGCGTCAGAATCACGGCGCTGCCCGAGTCCCGAAATTCAGTCCCGCTGGAGCAGGACCTGTCCGGGTTTGCAGGCTGCCACGAGGGCCTGGCGCTCGCCCGGTTCTAGGGTCTCGAGTCGTGTGGGCGGTACCCCGCGGACGAGCCCAGCAGCACGCGCAAGCCAGCCGTCCCGGCTGGAATCGAGTTCGAAGAACTTTGCGACCGCGCCGAGCGTAGGCTCGGGTTCGGAGACCAGGTCCTCGAAGCGAATCTCGCAGAACTGTGGGTCGGCGAGGGAACTCCGACCGCGCTCGCCGCGCTGGATCTGGTCTGCCCAGTAGCGCCCGAAGGCTTCCGCGGGCGGCCGCGAGCCCAGCAGTGTATCGATGCGGTCCGCGGCTGATCCGCTGTCGTCCGGTCGGGCCTCGAGCGCCGGATCCAGACCGTAGAGCAGTGAAATCGCGAGCCGGTAGGCGTGGTGCTCGCGCATCGAGAGCGCGGCCTCGCGCCCGTCCCGATGCAGATGCAGAAACCGCGCCTCGGGAAACATCGCGTGCAGGTCCTGGATGTAGTCGATCGAGGAGCCGGACTTTTCGATCCAGATGGCCTTGCCGGTGGAGGCCGCGAAGAACGCGAAGAGGTCGCGATAGTGATCTGCCAGCAGTTGCCGCGGCCGACTGCGCGCGAAGGCCAGCGTGTCCTGGTAGAGCGCATCCGGGTCGTCGCTCAGGCGCGGCAAACACGAGACCAGGATCCAGGGCAGCGCATCGTTGCGCGAGAAGCGTCCACCCGTGTCGAAAGGATAGGTGACTTCGGGAACCTCGTAGCCGCGGCGCAGAACCATCGTGATGAAGGCCTGTTCGCCTCCGATCAACTCGGCCAGGGCGGGGCCGTCGAGCGGGTCTGCCGAGAAGCGCTGCGTCGCGTCGAGGCCGTTGAAGAATTCGAAGATACTGGCCGCCTCGGGGCTCTCGTGGAGCATGCGCGAGAGCAGGGTCGACCCGCAACGTCCGGTTCCGACGATGAAACGCTCCACGCTCGCTCCTTGCGACCCCGGTTTCCCGGGGCCCCCGGTCGGCGTGGAGGGTATCCTGGCGGCCCGCGCGACGTCGACCCGGATCCGTCAGAATGTCCGCTCACCCGAACCTGAGGAGGCCCCGTGGCGTCGAGCAAACCTCCATTTGACGCAGGCGGCGTGGTCGAGGGCGCTGCCTGGGACGCGCTCTGCCGGTCGATCGTAGACGCGCGCGCGCTGGTACTGGGGGCGGGCGTCCCCGGTAGCGATCGGGACCGGGCAGAGGGGTTTCGCTACCTGCTGCGCTTTCTCGCCTCCGGGATTGCGGTTTGTATGGAGGCGGCGGACACCGAGCACCCCGAGTTCATGCGCATGATCGACCGGGGCCGGACCTGGGGACTGGACTGCCCGGACTGTCTCTACCTGCAGGCGGGCGTGCGCGGCGATGCTTGCTACCGGATCTTCGGAAGCCGCGGCAGTGCGAACCATCTCGATCTGCAGGTCAACTTCGGCCACTTTGCGCTGGGCGACATTTCGAAATGGGGGACCATCGATTCGCTGAACGGCCTGGAACTCGAGGCCGAGGCCGACGGTAGCTTCGAGGTGTTCCTCGGCGGCGAAGCCAGGCCCCGCAACTGGCTCCGGCTGGCGCAGGATGCCGAGTTCGTGCTGGTGCGCCAGTACTTCAACGACTGGGAGCGCGAGCGCCCGGCGGATCTCCTGATCGAACGCCTGGACGCCCCCGCGTCGGCCCCGCCGCCGGGGCCGGACGAGATCGGAGCCCGTCTCGAGCGGCTCGTGAGTTGGCTCGAGAAAGGCGGAGCGCTCTGGGAGCAGATGAGCCGGTCGATGTGGGAACTCCCGCCGAATACGCTCAACGTCTTTCATACGCCATCCAGCGACGAACGCGCCGGAATGCGCGGCCAGGCCTACGGCATGGGGAACTTTCGCTGTCCCGAGGGCGAAGCCGTGATCGTCGAGTTCTCGCCGCCGGCCTGCCACCACTGGAGTGTCAGTCTGGCGACCTGGTACTGGGAGGCCATCGACTTTGCGAGTCGCCAGTCGTCACTCAACGGGCACCAGGCCGAGCTCGACTCCGACGGCGTATTCCGGGGCGTGATCGCGCACCAGGATCCCGGGGTACCGAACTGGCTCGATGCGTCGGGTCACGAGCGCGGCACGCTGGCGGCGCGTTTCCTGCTCGCGGATTCCGCCCCGACGCCGGTGCTGCGTCAGGTTCCGCTCGCGGAACTCGCGCGGGCACTGCCTGCCGGCACGCCTCGCCTGGCGCCGACAGAACGAAAGGCGCGACTCACGGCGCGCCGAAGAGCTGCGCTCGGCCGCTACCGTCGCTAGCGACTGTTAGGAGAGCGCGGGGCGTCGGCGCAGGACCTCGAGCGCATCCGCGTGCAGGCTCTGCTTGATCGCGGCCAGCGTGGCCGGGTCCTTGTCGGCGAGTGCCAGCGCGCGCTCGAGTGCCAGCGGCAGGACCCGGTCCTCGGTCGCGGCAGCGTCGACCAGCCCGCATTCCAGAGCCTCACTTCCGCCGTAGCGCCGTCCGCTGACCAGGGCTTCGTGAAGCGTGCCCGCCGGGACGCGCGCGCGCAGCAGCGCCAGCATGCCGGGGGTGGGCGGCCGCCCGGTCTCGAGGTCGATCTCGGGCAGGCAGAAGAAGCCGCGGTCCTCGCGCATGATGCGAAAATCGTGGGCGAGCGCGAGCATGGCGCCCCCCGCGAAGGTGTGGCCGTTGAGTGCCGCGACCGTGGGGCGGCGGAATCCGAGGAGGCGCGCGAAGAGTTCGTGCAGTCCGTCCATGAAGGCCGGCACCCGCTCGCGGTCGGGCCCCATCAGCGCTTCGAGGTCGAGACCGGTCGAGTAGTTCCGGCCCCAGCCGGTGGTGACC
>SPKZ01000917.1_pt1 | contig 10839 bp, 12 predicted proteins | sample 2456571 | NCBI WGS metagenome assembly SPKZ01 (sample SAMN11192286, study PRJNA482655) | marine metagenome | biome: ENVO:00000447; feature: ENVO:00000244|ENVO:00000211|ENVO:00000569|ENVO:00002023; material: ENVO:00002151; isolation source: ocean water from marine abyssalpelagic zone ...
AATCAGTGATGAGAATCAACTATCTTATACGGATAAAATGCGAATAAAGATCGACAGCAGCATTGGCCGACGACAATACAGTAAACGGTTGGGGATGATTGAACCGGTGTTTGGCAATATCACGGTGAACAAAGGCATGAATAAATTCACTTTGAGAGGAAAAGGTAAAGTGAATGCCCAGTGGCAGATGTATTGCCTTGTCCATAATATAGAGAAACTTCGAAATAGCCTTCATTGAAGGGTAAAAGACCACAAATCCAGCCTAAAACTATCAATTAAGCGTTCTGCATGTACTAATTCACCACAAAGTCCTTTGTCACCGACCGTTCAGTTAATGATTGAAAATATGAACAATCTCAACTATTGTCTTCATATATTAAAAATTTAGGCTGAGAACGGTTAATTCTACAGCCTCGTTAGGTTAATAAGCATGAGTAGCAAGATGAGGTTACGAGCACCCACAATTCCCTATGCACCGAGGTCAATTCAAAAAGGTACGCCCCTGAAGGTTTTGCTCAACCAAGGGGCGATAGAGTGCCTAGCCCAAAACATTCTATATGTTCACAAAGATTTTGAAGCCAAGAAATTCTGTGAGTGTGCGCTCACAGATATAGAGCGGCTTGAGTTAATGCAACGTGGCCAGCACATTGCCAAGGCCCTGCATCAATTTCTGCCCAGCAACTATTCAGAGGCAGTTGCAATTGTCGTTGCGTCATTTACACCCGAGCAAACAGAAGCAGAGAAATTTGGGCTGGCGGAGTTTTTCTATCTTCCGCACAGCTTCTTCATTTCTGAATATGGGCAAGATAAAAAATTCAACAACGGAAAAGACCCCTTTGAAACATCAATGGGGGCATTGCACGCATTAACAACAAGGTTTACGTCAGAGTTTGCAATTCGCACGTTTCTCATCAAACAGCAAGAGCGCACGTTGCTAGAAGTTTCAAAGTGGTTAAATGATCCTAACCCGCATGTAAGGCGGCTCTGTACTGAGGGTACGCGCCCGAAATTACCTTGGGGCAAACGCATTCCCTCGTTTATCTCCAACCCAGAACCAACACTGCACATACTGGAAACGCTAAAAAACGATGAATCTCTGTATGTTCGCCGCAGTGTCGCCAATCATCTTGGGGACATCGCAAAAGACCATCCAGAAGTTGTATTTGCAATCTGTGAACATTGGTTACAGGCAAGTGCATCCAAAGACCTACAGTGGCTTATTCGTCATGCGATTCGTTATCCCGCAAAAAAGGGTGATGCGCGAGCACTGAAAATCCGTGCTGTGGCAAAGGAGTGTTAGTTTACGGTACTAAAGAAATGGCCTAACAAACATGTCAGCCGGACAATTTTTTGCTACGCGTTTTTGTGCATTTCGCTTCGCTACATTTTTGCACAAAATTACTCCACAAAAAACTGCCGGTTACATGGGCGTTGGTGCTGTAGAATTTATCAAAAAAGAACGTTTTTACGTTCTTTTTAAGTTATTACAAATTGTTTGAATATTAAGCTTTAACCTCGATCCCGTCTGTGATCTAATGGTTATTATTCACCCTGAGTGAAACGAGATGGCCAACTACAAACCCGACTTATCCTGTCAAAATAAAATTCATACCAATAGATTTCTCTCAACAAATTGTGCCCGGTACATTTGAATGTGCTTTAGCTTATATCATTGATAATAATATTTATTTGTCAGGTTTTGATAAATGTTTTTTCAGCAACAAAAGTCAAACGATAAGAACGGTGCTGCGGCTTACCTGCCAACGGTGATGCTAAAAATTATATTATTCGGATATTCACGCGGGTTAATCACCAGTCGCCGCATTGCTAAAGCCTGTTAAACCAATATTATTTTTATGAGCTTGCCGGGTGACGGACAGCCACATTATTAAGCTTTTTGTCGTTACTTAAAATCCACATAATATTCCACACCGAAATATTAAGTAGTGATAGCTGATGGCCGCGATTATAAAAAATCGCAGCTAAATTAGAGGGCGTCGCACTAAAATCAACCTGTTGACCAATAATTATCGCTCGTAGTTGATCTGGGTTGTTCCAAGGGATGCATTTAAATTCAATATCTTGATCTGTGAGGCTCTGATTCGCAGTCATCACCGGCCACTGAGGGTTAATTGCTTAACTTGTGCTTGAGCCACCATTGCACAACTGAGTAGCGTAGTTAATAGCAGTAGTCTCGTCATCAAACTGTCATGGTACTTTAAAAATAATGACACAAACCATCGTTATTATTTTTCGGTCTTTTGAGTTAGTTATTCTTTTATTGGAGAATTATAAATGGGTTATTCAAAAAAATTATTAAGCGTTGCCGTACCAAGTCTGTTGGCTTTAGCGGTGAGTGCAAGTTTACAAGCCGATGTGTTACCACAATCACAAAAAAACAGTGCTTGGTTTGTCGATGGTCAGCAACAAGTGAAGGACAATGTCACGTTGGCGACAAAAACACGGGCTAAAAATGTCATTTTGTTTGTCGGCGATGGTATGGGTATTTCGACCCTAACTGCCGCAAGAATTCTAAAGGGTCAACGTGCAGGGAATTTAGGTGAAGAAGGCTATTTAAGCTTTGAAAAGTTTCAGTATTCAGCGTTAGTCAAAACCTATAACGTTGATGCTCAAACCCCAGATTCTGCTGGCACCATGACCGCGATGATGTCTGGAATTAAAACCGATGCCGGAGTTGTTGGTGTTGCAGCAGGGGTTGAGCGAGGTAAATGTTCGACTATTAAAGGCAACGAAGTGGTCACTGCTTTACAATTAGCCGAAATAAAAGGTTTGGCAACCGGTGTTGTGTCGACCGCCAGAATTACTCATGCGACACCAGCAGCGACCTATGCTAGCTCGGTTGAACGTAACTGGGAAGATATCTCTGATATGCCAGAAGGCACCAGCGATTGTCAAGATATCGCATTGCAGTTAGTGAATTTTGAACGCAACCTCGAACAACGTTTTAGTGGTGTTGATGTTGATGGTATCGATGTGGTGATGGGCGGCGGTCGTCGTCATTTTTTACCGAAAGACAAAGCGGCTAATTCACTCGATGCCGTCTCAGAAATCGAAGGCGACCGCACCGATGGTCTTAATTTAGTGACGCAATGGCAAACTCAATATCCTCAAGGTAATTATGTGATGGATCAACAGGGATTTGATGCCATCGATACTGAGACAACCACAAAATTATTTGGTTTGTTTAATGAATCACACATGCAATATGAAGCCGATCGCAGCAATGATATTGCAGATGAACCTTCATTGAGTGAGATGACCGAAAAAGCGATTAAGATTTTAGATAATAACGACAAAGGTTATTTCTTAAGTGTTGAGTCGGGTCGAATCGATCATGCTCATCACGCGGGTAATGCGTATAACGCGTTAAACGACACCATCGAGTTTGCCAAAGCGGTTCAATTTGCGATTGATAATACCGATCCATCCGAGACATTAATTTTAGTGACTGCCGATCATAGTCATGTTTTTACCATTGCTGGTTACCCAAAACGTGGCAACCCAATTTTAGGCAAAGTAGTCGGGATAGGCAACACCGAGCCATCAAAAGATGCTAATGGCAAGCCATATACCACGGTTGGTTACACCAATGGTTTAGGTTTTCACGACTTGAATAATGAAACCAATGCCGATGCGGTGTACGACTTGGATCCTGTATCTGGACGTGCTGATATCAGCGATGTTGACACCACCACGCCAGGTTACCATCAGGAAGCGTTAGTGCCACTGGGTTCAGAAACTCACGCTGGTGAGGATATTACCCTTCATGCGCAAGGACCAGGTGCTCAAATGGTTCAAGGCGTCATGGAACAGAACATGGTGTTTCATATCATTAATCAAGCACTGGCATTGACTGAAAAGTAATTAAGGAGAAGCAAATGAAAATGTTTAAATTATCTTGTGTGGTATTAAGTATTGCTGCTCTAACCGCTTGTGGTAGCGATGGTGATACTGGCACTGAAGGTGCTAAAGGCGTTGCTGGTACCAACAGTTTAGTGATTCAAACTAAGTTAGCGATCAATAATCAACATTGCCCTAATGGCGGCATTCAAATGGACAGTGGGCTGGACGCCGACAGCGATAAAAAATTATCAGCGGCTGAAATCAGTGCCACTAATTCTATTTGTAATGCCGGTCGCACGCAGCTTAATGCGGGTGAAGTACTCACTAATACTAACAACCCGTGGTATCAACAGGCGTCATCACAAATGGCGACTGATGCCATGGCGCGAGCTAAGATTAAAACCGCCGCAGGCAGCGCAAAAAATATCATTTTATTTGTTGGCGATGGTATGGGCGTATCAACTGTCACCGCTGCCCGTATTCTTGAGGGGCAACGCTTAGGAAAAACCGGTGAAGAGAACAGCTTAAGTTTTGACAAATTCCCCTTTGCTGGGTTAGCCAAAACCTATAATACCGATGGTCAAACACCCGATTCGGCAGGCACCATGACCGCAATTGTCACTGGGGTTAAATCCGATAAGGGTGTGTTATCGGTTGATGAAAATGTGGAACGTGGTGAGTGCAAGACAGTTAAAGGTAGCGAGTTAATCACAGCCCTTGAATTAGCAGAGATTGCAGGAATGTCGACTGGGGTCATTTCAACAGCGCGGATAACCCATGCGACTCCAGCGGCGACATTTGCCAAATCAGCGGATCGTAACTGGGAAGATGATTCAGATATGCCAGCTGAGGCTATCGCGGCTGGTTGTGAAGATATAGCCTCACAATTGATTAACTTTGAGGCTAATTTGGAAGCACGTTATCCGGGTTTGGATGTCGATGGTATCGAAGTCGCCATGGGCGGTGGTCGTCGTCATTTCTTGCCTAAAGATCCTGCCTTTAACTCTAACGATGCGGTGAGTAGTACCGAAGGTGATCGCAAAGATGGTCGTCAACTGATTAGTGAATGGCAGGTCAAATACCCAACGGGTAGCTATGTGATGGATCAAAGTGGTTTTGACGCGATTAATCCAGCGACTACTGAGCGAATTTTTGGTTTATTCAATGAATCTCATATGCATTATGAAGCGGATCGTAAAAACGATGGTGCTGGCGAACCGTCGTTAACCGAAATGACCGCTAAAGCAATTGACGTACTTGATAACAATGATAAAGGTTTTTTCCTCTCTGTTGAGTCGGGTCGTATCGATCATGCTCATCACGCGGGTAATGCCTATAACGCATTAAATGACACGATTGAATTTGCTAAAGCGGTGCAATATGCCGTTGATCACACTAACCCAGAAGAGACCCTGATTATTGTCACCGCCGATCATAGCCATGTCTTTACCATTGCGGGTTATCCAAAGCGTGGTAATCCAATTTTGGGCAAAGTGGTTAAAATCGGTAAAACAGAGGCAGCTACCGATAAAAATGGTTTGCCATATACCACGGTCGGCTACACCAACGGTCGAGGTTTCCAAGATTTAGGTAACGAAACCGATGCTGATGTTGGTTACGATCATGAGATTAACGCGGGTCGTCATGATTTAACCCATGTTGATACCACGGCGCCAGGATTCCATCAAGAATCCTTAGTCCCTCGCAGCTCAGAAACCCATGCTGGTGAAGATGTTGGCATTTATGCGATTGGACCCGGCGCTCATTTAATCACGGGTACCAATGAGCAAAGTATTATTTTTCATGCGATGGACTATGCGGCTAACTTAGTTAAAAAAGCTAATGATGCATTAAAATAAAGTTTGATAAACAAACAATAAAAAGGGCGTGTTAACACGTCCTGAGGTTATGATGAAAAAAACAATACTAGTAATGGGTTTACTCAGTAGTGTTAGCCTGTTAAGTCATGCTCACACCGCACATCAATTATGTGATGTATCGCCACAACAGCTTGGCGCTGTGTATCAGTTTACACAAGGAGTAAAGCATTACGATATGAAATTGTGGCGTTATAATGGCAAAGTAGCCCAAGTGATATCACAGCCAGCCATTACAAATCAGTGGAATAAAACTGTAAGTGGAAGTCAGCGCTTGGTCCAATATTTTGACCATTATCAGCGTGGCATCGAATATCAGCCACAACGCGCTAACGATGCGCAATGGCAGCGTCATACTCAGTTGATTACCGAACAACTATTGACACAATTAACAGCGGACGAAGTTGTTGGCACTGGCTGTCAGCAAGCGGTTAAATACCACGGAAAAATTGGTGACAATCAATATCAAGTGACGTGGTTACCGCAGTTACAGTTACTAAAATATTATCAACAAAGTAATGCTAAGCAAACCCTAACCATTGAGTTAACCCGTTTGATCGCAGATCAAGCGACGATCAGCCAGCAATTTAATCGTCAACATGATTACCAATTGATTGATTTTGCGGATATTGGTGATAACGAGTCCGATCCTTTTTGGGCCAAAATGATCAATATGGGCTATGTCACCCAAAGTGCGGGGGGATTTTATCAAGCCGATGGTCGTGAAATAAAGTAGGGTCAGGTTAAACATTGGGGAAATGAGGGTGATACTTCATACAACCACGATCAATCATTGATCGTGGTTGGTTTAGTTATGTTCTGAGCGTTAGCCGTTATTTGACTTCTTTAACGTGATAAAGTGCGGTCATGCCGGCGGCGATATGATCATTAACATGACAGTGATACATCCAAGTGCCTGGATTATTAACGGTCATGTTGAGGGTCTTCATCGATGCAGGTAATAGTTCAACCACATCGGTGCGTCGTCCATTCACTAAACCGGTATGCCCATGCCAATGAGGGGTATGTAAATCGACTTCGGTGCCTAGGGCAATTAAATGCCAACGTACTTTGTCACCTTCAACCATTTCTAAACCTGGCAGATTAGCGAATAGGTAGCCGTTAATCATGTGCATTAAGTTGCCTTCAACGAAATCTTCGTTGTCATGGTCAACATCTTTTTTAATGTACTGATTGATATTGTCTTGTAAAAACCAACTTTCGTTTTCATTCATTACGGTATAAAGATTGATAAATTCACGATCAACATCTTTCGGGCTACCATCAGCTTTCGCCATGCCTTTAGCAGTAACCACAATCGCGCCAATTAAACCGGTATTCGAATCTTGAATACTCATGACATGAGAGTGATAAACCCAAACAATCGAACTGGTGTCTGTGGGTCCTGGGCCAGCAGTTTCTGGCACGCTCCACTGATAAGTATAAGTATGACCCGGCATCACACCATCGTCTAATTTATCCGATTTTGAGGTGCCATCATTAGTGGGCGAGCCCTCATTAGCTTTGGTGTAAAAAACGCCGTGCGGATGAATAGTATATGGTCTAGTGCCGTTATTTTTAAACACGACTTTAATAGTATCGCCAACTTCGGCGCGAAATAACGGGCCTAACAATCCAAGATGTTGCTCGCTAGCAGGACGTGGTTTTAAGGTAGTGAATGAAGCATCAGTATATTGGCGATAAATCGCTTTTTTGTATTTACTGCCAATGGTGTTATCAGTGGTTTCAACAAACAATTTTTGGTCATCGTCTAATGGCATATCCATCATTAAGTTATGATGAGTGGGCGCATAATTCCATTCTATTTCATCGGCGGCGACATAATAAAGTCTCTCGACAGCAGCGAGTTGAGTTGAAATTGATGTTAGCAGCAAAGCGAACAAACCAACGAATAATCTATGCATTTTTGACCTTTTTTAATGAGATTACAGATTGGCGCTGATTATACCAGTAATTGATAATGATTATTAGTTGAGTTGGTTTTTTATGTGATAGCTGTTGGTTTAATCAGCAACCACTGACGTCATAAGAAGTGCCCAGTGCAGTCTCTTTTGTCTCGCCTGATACTGGAAGGCCATCTGTATCAGTGTTTTGATAGGCACGAAAAAAGCAGTTTTGACTGATACTATAATTGTCAGGAAAGATCACCACATTATGAAATTTTCCTCTAAAATTACTAATCAAAAGAGCACAAAAATCGTTACCTTGGCTATCACAGATGGAAGTTTCATTACCACTAATCAAACGGACATTGTCTAATAAGAATGATAAAGAGTCCGTCCACGAAGCTCGGGGTTTTCCATACACTAAATGGATGGGACCAAAACCTAGTTCAGTGATAAAGCTTATAGAGTCTATTATCCCTGGGTACTTACTATAATTTAGCAGGTTAGCTTTAAGGTAAATAGTATCGAATGAAGCCTTAAGTGCGGCGTGAGATCCTAAAATAACAGATTTTTGAGCGTCGTCTTTTAAACTGATAAATTTCGGCGCAGCAGCAACACTCAAAATCCCTAAGATGATGATAACAATTACTAATTCTATTAAGGTGAAACCTTGTTCTTTTTTCATTAAATGCTTCAGGTTAAGGGTTTTAACAATAATATAATATAAAGTGACAGATAATAAAAATTTATTTTACTTTATCTGTTATTAAAGCGTCGGTTCCAGTTACCATCGTTTTCAATTTGGCAGGCTTGTTCGCTATCAAAACTAACTATTCGCTTGATATCTTTGATTTTAATGTTGGCCGTGGCTAATTTATCTTTAATGAGGCGATATAAATAGTCGTCATCTTGATTGGTTAAGGCATTGTTTAAATCTTGCTTGGTGTCGAAAACGCAAACGATAGAAAAGGATTGTGGGAAATTATTATAATTGACCCAATGAGTAAGCCACTTAAAGCCTGCAACTTCATCGAGTGCAATGTTACAGACTTGATTAAGGGCGTTAATGATTGAATTTTCAATTTTTTTATCGGTTTTTTTCATTTTAATTGGGATCTTAACACTTAGGTTTCTAATAAAGTTATCACTGAAAAGGTCGCACCTTGGACATCTTGAATCACGCTAAAGCGACCGACATCCGGGATGCTAGTCGGGGGGACACAAATAGTCGCCCCTAACTTTTCAGCTTGCTTGGCCATATCATCACAACTTTCGACTTGAAAATACGGCATCCAATGGGGAGGAATATCACCCCATTCTTCGGTCATCTCCATGATACCAGCTTGTGGTGAACCTGCCGCCGTCATTTCAGTATATTTAACGCTACCCATGCTTTTATCGGCGGCCTGCCAGTTAAACAACTTGGTGTAGAAGTCAGCACTGACATCAGCATTTTTAGAGGCTAATTCATTCCAACATAAGGTGTTTTCGCTATCGCGCAGTTCAATACCTGGATGTTTTATGCCTTGCCAAATAGCAAAGTGGGCGCCGTCAGGCTCCTTAATAATCGACATGCGTCCTGCATCCATTACATCATAAGGGCCGACAATAATTTCAGCGCCTAATGCTTTTGCTTGCACCGTAGACACTGAGGCATCATCAACCGCAATATAAGATAACCAGTTGGTCGTGACGCCACGCTCTTGTTGCACTGAGGTGGCTTGATGCATCGCTGCCACGGTTTTGCCATCACGTTGCCACATCGTGTAATAAAGATCGTCGCCAATCGGTTGGTCAATCGCGGTCCAGCCAAATAAATTACAATAGAAATCTTTTGCTTGTTGCCAATTTTGTGCGGTTAACTCAATCCAGCAAAACTGACCATGAGAGTAGTTGTTCATTGATAATCCTCCGGTGAGTAGAAGGATAATTTAGCGCGATATTTGTAAAAGGGCAAGGTGAAGCGTGAGCACCACCATTTTAGGTCCTGTAAAAATATTAATCCATTAAATGTTCAAGGCCATAAACAACTTGATCACGCTCAACCACTTTTTTACAGGCCAGCACTACGCCGGGCATAAAGGATTCGCGGTGTTGTGAATTGTGTTCAATTTTGAGAGTTTCACTTAAACCACCGAAAAATACCGTTTGTTGGGCGATAACTCCCGGCAAACGAATCGAATGGAGCTTAACTCCGCCGATATCGGCACCTCTTGCCCCTTCAACCAGTTCTTTATCGCTAGTTGGTGTTGCCGCTTTAGTGCGGGCGGCATTGATCATCTCAGCGGTACGAATACCAGTGCCTGAAGGGCTTTCTTCCTTTTGTGGACTATGGGCCTCAATGATCTCAACATCCGGCAGATACTTTGCTGCTTCGGCCGAAAACTTCATCATTAACACCGCGCCAACGGAAAAGTTAGGGGCAATTAAACCGCCTAGACCTTGTTGTTGCGATAGCGCTTGCAGTTCGCTCACTTGCGCTTCAACAAAACCGCTGGTGCCAATGACTGGACAAGCACCATTATTTAAAATAATTTTGGTGTTATTAAAGCCGGCTGAAGCGGCGGTAAAATCGACCACCACTTGCGGTTTTAGTGCATTAATAGAAGCGGCTAAGTCGTCTTGATAATCTATTTCGCCAACCAGTGTTAATGCTGGATCGTTATTAATCGCGTTAACCGCTTCTTTTCCCATGCGCCCATTGGCACCATTTACTAATACTGTAATCATTAATTTTATCTTATTTATTAAGGGCTGACTTAAGTGCTGCTAAACACAGGGCAACATTTTCGCTGCGCGCTGCATAGCCCATTAAACCAATGCGCCAAGCTTTGCCAGCTAATGAGCCCAGTCCAGCGCCAATTTCGAGGTTAAACTCGTTAAGTAAGGTTGCTCGAACAGCTGCATCATCAATGCCTGCAGGGATCACTACGGTGTTAAGTTGTGGCAAACGATAAGCTTCATCGACAATAAATTCAATCCCTAATTCAGCCAAACCTGATTTTAATGCTTGGTGTTGCTTAGCATGACGTGCCCAAGCATTTTCGAGACCTTCTTGTTGCAGCATTAACAATGATTCATGCAATGCATAAAGCGAATTAACTGGCGCAGTATGGTGATAGCTGCGTTTACCTTCACCGCTCCAATAACCCATCACTAAGCTTTGGTCGAGAAACCAACTCTGCACTTTA
>SPKZ01001767.1_pt1 | contig 10839 bp, 10 predicted proteins | sample 2456571 | NCBI WGS metagenome assembly SPKZ01 (sample SAMN11192286, study PRJNA482655) | marine metagenome | biome: ENVO:00000447; feature: ENVO:00000244|ENVO:00000211|ENVO:00000569|ENVO:00002023; material: ENVO:00002151; isolation source: ocean water from marine abyssalpelagic zone ...
GGCCGGTCCCGAACGGGACCATCGGCCAGATCATCGCGCGCGGGCCGCAACTCATGCGCGGCTACTGGAATCTCGCGGAGGCGACCGCCGAGGCGCTCGCAGGAGGCTGGATGCATACGGGCGATGCCGCGACGATGGATGACGAGGGCTTCGTCTATATCCAGGATCGTGTGAAGGACATGATCGTGTCCGGCGGCGAGAACGTGTACCCGCGCGAGATCGAAGACGTACTGTTTCAGCACCCGGCCGTCGCAGACGCGGCCGTGATCGGGATTCCCGATGAGAGTTGGGGCGAAACCGTGAAGGCGATCGTGGTGCTCAAGGAGGGCGAGAGCGCGGCGGCGGACGAACTCATCGAGTACTGTCGCGGCAAGCTCGCCGGTTTCAAGCGCCCGCGCTCGGTCGACTTCATCGAAGCGCTTCCGCGTAACCCGAGCGGAAAGGTGCTCAAGAAGGAACTGCGCGAGCCGTACTGGAAGGGCCACGACCGTCGGGTCTCGTGAGCCCGAGCCGCCGGGTCCGGATCACGGATCCGGAATCCGTCAGCTGGCCGGCCCGGCCGAGATTCTGGCGGCCTGGGCTTCCGGCGAGTGCGTCGAGGCAATCCTGGCGGTCGAAGACCCCGCCGATCCCGCGGTTCGCACGGTCGTCGAGCGCGCCCGGGAATTGGGCGTGCCCGTACACCGGGCCGGTCCCACCGTGGTGCGGCGGCTCTCTCGAGTTCGTCCGCCCGCAGAGATTCTGGGGCTGGTGGGCCGTCGACCTGGCGCGGACCTGGAGCAACTGCTGTCGTGTGGGGGCGCGGTCTGGCTGCTGGTGAATGTGGCCTACGCCGGCAACGCCGGCTTCGCGATTCGGACCGCGGAGGTTTCGGGTGCCGACGGCATCGTGGTCGACGCCCCCGGCTTCGATCACGTCGCACGGCGCCAGGCAACCCGCGCCTCGATGCGGGCGGATCGCTACATGCCGGTGCTCTGGGAAACCTCGGGCGTCGTCCTCGAACGCGCCCGGGCACAGGGCCGTCGCGTGATCGCGATCGAGGACTGCGGAAAGCTTGCGGCGTTCGAGGTCGATCTAACCGGCCCGGTGCTCCTCGTCGTCGGGGGGGAAGACCAGGGGATCCCGGCGGCCGTGCTCGCGGAGGCCGATGCCGTGGTGCGGATCCCGATGCGGGGATTCATCCGCTCCTACAATCTTCAGACAGCGGTTGCCGTCGTCGCGGTCGAGCGCCTCAGGCAGCAGGGCGTTCGGACCTGAACCAGGCGGCCGCTACCAGTTCCCCTTCGGTGGCATGCAAAGCTGCCAGGGCTCGGATTCGGTCGGGCCAGTCGGCGTCGAGTTCGAGCGTATGCGCATCGCCGTCGCGGGCGTCCGCGAGGGCGCCGAGCAGCGGCTTACTCCAATCGGGGCGCACCTCTCCGGTCGCGGCGATCGCGGTCGCGCTCCAGTCCGAGCCATGCTTGTGGAGGAGCAGCAGGCCATCGCCGCGCACCCCGGCTGCGCTCAACTCGAGCAGCGCAGCGCGACCGCGCGGGCCGTCCTCGAGTTCGAGTAGCAGCCCCTCGGTCAGCGCGTGGCCGCTCGCGAAGAAGTCGAGTTCGTCGCGCCGGATCGCCTCTTCACGATCGAAGCTGCCCAGGTAGCGGGATCCGCCCGGCACGCCCGGCAGCGAATCTACGGTGGCTCGTGCGCCAAACTCGATGTAGCAGGTGGCGACCTGGCCCTTTTCCACCACCCTCAGGCCCAGTTCCCGCGCCGCCCCGGTCACGAAGCGGCGGCAGAGCACTTCGAGTCCCTCCGGGACCAGTGCCAGGATCTGTTCGTCCCGCGAACGATCGTAGGCATCGGGATAGAACACGCGCGTGAATGCCTGGGCGCCTCGTTCGCGTTCGCGCGCGACCTGGGCGGCGAGTTCATCGAGGTCGAGTTCTGCCCCGCTCGCGACTGCCGACTCGATCGCTCGGCGAACCCCGGCGAGGGCCTGGTCCAGTCCCGCGGAGGGAAGGGAGAAGAGTTCGAGCCTTTCGTAGAGTGTCGCCAGGTCGGGTTCGGTTCCGGGGACTCCGAAGTAGATGATTTCGACCGGGGTGCGTCGGCCGATCCGGTCCAAGCGCCCGATTCGCTGTTCGAGCACCACCGGATCGGTCGGCAGGTCGTAGTGGATCATGCGGTCGCAGAACTGGAAGTTCCGTCCCTCCGAGCCAGCCTCGGAGCAGAGCAGGAGCGGGAATTTCGATTCCCGGAAGTTCGCGACCTCGAGGTCGCGCCTCGCTGCCGAGAGGCCCTCGTGAAAGACCGCGATCCGGGTACCGATCGTCCGCTCCAGGAAGCCCCGAAGGGACTCGAGCCGTTCGCGGCCGTGAACGAAGACCAGGGCCTTCTGGTTTCGGGCGGCCCAGCCCGGGGTCTGCTCTGCGAGCCAGTTCGTGCGCGGGTCGTTGGCGTCGCCTTGGTTCGTCGGACGCAGGTCTACGCGCTGGGGTCGCCTGGGGGGGAGACCTCCGATGTCCTCACGTCGCACGGAACTCGTGCACGCAAGACTGGCTTCGCCTCTGGACAGCGTCGCCTCGAAGGCTGCGAAGTCCTGGAACGCGTCGGGCCGGAGCATCGACAAGAGTTCGTAGAAGCCCCGCGGGTCCGCGTGTAGCGGGGTGGCCGTGAGCAACAACGCGTGCTTCGCCCTGCGAACGAGCGGCGCGATGGTGTCCCGGATATCGGGATCCGCGAGTCGGTGCGCTTCGTCCACCACGATCAGGTCGTGTTCTGCCTCGAGTGCGAGACCCGCGAGCCTGCGATCCGATGCGAGCAACTCCAGTGCCATCACGCCGAAGGGGTGAACCTCGAAGGGATTCGCGTCGGCTTCGTACACCTCTGCGACCGCGTCTAGGCGCTCTGCATCGAGCAGGGCGAAAATCTGATGGAACTTGCGGTAGAGTTCGCCCAGCCACTGCACCGTCAGCGTCCCGGGTGCGATCACGAGTGCGCGCTCGGCGCGGCCGGTCCGGAGCAGGGCCGAGAGCATGAGGCAGGCCTCGATGGTCTTTCCCAGGCCGACCTCGTCGGCCAGCAGCCAGCGCACCGGATCTCCGCGAACCGCGCTCAGGGCCGTGTGGAGTTGGTGAGGGAACAGCTCGATGCGCCCGCCCAGAAAGCTGCCGAGCCCGCCGGCTTCGCGGAGCGCCTGAAAGCGTAGTCCGTCCAGGCGGTTCCGGAACGCCCGGGCGCGATCGAGTTGCAGCGATGCGAGCTGTTCCAGGGGAGTGTCCGGCGCGATCTCGGGCCAGAAATCCTCATCCTCGATCTCGCGTCCGTCGGCCAGCCGATACAGGTGCCCGCTGCGGCCCGCAATCTCGACCTGCTCGCCGCTCGAGATCAGGTGGCCGCGCGCCCCGGGAGCCGCGACTAAGGGTGTGAGCCCGGACGCTTCCGCGGCCAGCCGGAGTTCCTGCCCCGTTGCCGGAAAGTGGACCGTGAGGAAACGGCCCTCGACCTCCTCGACCATGCCCACCCCCAGCTCGGGATTGAAGGGATGGATGAGCTTGTTTCCCTTTCGCCACACAACGGCCCCTTGTAGCGCACCCCGCTTGCTCTCGCCCGCCGCCGGGGTCTAGGCTGGGGCGCTCTCCTGCCTTTGGCGAGGAGGCGATCAGGCGAGGAGGTGCTGCATGAGCTTCGAGGTTCCCGAGCAGGTCAAGCCGATCCGCGCGAGCGTGAAGCGGTTCATCGAGGAGAAGGTCTATCCGGTCGAGCGGACCCTCGAGGAGCGGGACGACCCCAAAGCGCGCGAGTTGATGCGCGATCTCATGTCGCAGGCCAAGGAGCAGGGTCTCTGGGCGCTCGGACACCCCAGGGAGATCGGGGGCCAGGGACTTCCCTTCCTCGACTACGTCTACGTCAACGAGGTGATCGGTGCGTCCCAGCCTGCGATGGTCGCGCTCGGGACTCACTCGCTCCAGGATTCGATCATGCTGCACGAGTTCGCTTCCGAGGAGTGGCGCGACCGCTATCTGAAGCCCCTCGTCGACGGCGAGATCTTTCCGAGCTTCGGGATGACCGAGCCGGACGTCGCGAGCTCGGACCCGACGCAACTCCAGACACGGGCCGTACTCGACGGAGATGAGTGGGTGATCAACGGCCGCAAGTGGTTCACCAGCGGCGCCCAGCGCGCCGCCTACACGACCGTCATGGTGCGCACCGAACTCGATGCGCCCGATCACTCGGCCTTCAGCATGATCGTGGTCCCCACCGACACCCCGGGTTACAACATCCTGCGCGACGTGAAGGTGATGGGTGAGTACGGCGGACACTGCGAGGTCGCGTACGAGGACGTCCGGGTCCCGGCCTCGAATCTGCTGGGACCCCGCGGGGGCGGGTTCAAGATCGCGCAGCGCCGCCTCGGCCCGGGGCGGATTTTCCACTGCATGCGCTGGCTCGGTCAGGCGCAGCGCGCCTTCGACCTGATGTGTGAGCGCGCGAACAGCCGCGTGGCCTTCGGCCGGACCCTCGGCGAGCACCAGCAGATCCGTAAATTCATCTTCGACAGCGCTGCCGAGATTCAGGGCTCGCGGATGCTCACGTTGCACGCCGCTCACAAAATCGACCAGGGCAGCGAGGCCCGCGTCGAGATCGGCATCATCAAGGTGGTCGGAGCCCAGATGCTCCACAACGTGATCGACCGTGCGATCCAGGTGTACGGCGCCAAGGGCGTGACCGAGGACACCCCGCTCGAGCGCATGTACCGCCAGGCGCGCTCCGCCCGGATCTACGACGGCCCCGACGAGGTGCACATCACGACCACGGCGCGTCGGATCCTGAATACCTACCAGGCCGGCGACGGCTGGGACTTCGGCGAGCACTAGCCCGTCCGTCACAGCAGCCGGGAGGGCGTGTGGTGTTGCGCACCACGCCCCCGGGTCGCTACTCATCAGCAGGTGAGAGACGAGGCGCCGCGCCGGCTACTGGTACTGTTCGCGGGATGGCTCGGCAGCGGGTGTCTCGCGCCGGTTGCGGAGCCCCTCGGGCCGGTGCCTCGCTACTTCCGCCAGGACGCTGCGTTCGACGCGCTGGATCTGGATCATGACGTGATCGCGTGCGCGGAGCGGGCGCGCGAACACGTCGCCGCCGATTTTCGGGACTGGCGGGCGCCTCCCGAGGTCTCGCGTCGGGCGCTGCGCGAGCGCACCTCGGCTTGTATGGCCTGGAAGGGTTGGAGCGAGCAGGGCGCTCCTGGCGCGGATCCGCGGTGAGCACGGGAGGAGAGACGTGCGCAGGCTGACGATGCTGGCTGCGTTGCTGGGGGGACTCCTCGGTGGCTGTAGCCTCACGCCGGACGAGATCGAGCGGATTCGGGTCGAGAACCAGCTTCTGCGCGAGGAGCTTCTGATCGTGCGCCAGAACTGCAGCTACTACCGGGGACTCGAATTGGAGATCGGTCCCGGTCCGGACGCGGAACCCGAGCCTTGAGGGCTTGATGCGGAGCCCCTGGCGCCTTCTCGCCTCTCGAACGCTGTTCGAGAGCCGCTGGTTCAATCTCCGCCAGGACCAACTCCGCCTGCCCTCGGGCGAGGAATTCAGCTACCACGTGATCGAGCACCCCGGCTTCGTCGTGGTGGTTGCGGTTCTCCCATCTGGCGAGGTGGTGATGGAACGGATCTGGCGGCACACCCTGGGACGCCGGATGCTGGAGTGCCCGGCCGGCGGGCGCGAGGGGGAGCCGCCGGAAATGGCGGCCCGTCGGGAGTTCGAGGAAGAGACCGGCTGGCGCGTGCGGGAGCTCTCTCATCTGGGCCGCTTTGCAGCGGACGCGGGCGTGAGCGATGCGGAATTCGACATTTTTCTCGCGCGGGATCCGACGCCCGATGGCACGCTGCAATGCGAGAGCAGTGAAGACATCGAGGTCGAGCTGATTCCGCTCCGCGAACTTCGGGAGATGGCGCTGCGCGGCGAGATCGAGGATGCTCCGTCCGCGCTCGGTATCTTGCTCGCGGCCGAACGGGAGACGCGCACGCAGTTCGAATCGGGAGGGGTAGCGTGAGCAGCGCGGACGATCCGATCCTGATCTTCGGGGGAAGCGGCAGTCCGCTTCTCACACGCCGGATCTGTGAGTACCTGGGCACCACGCCCGGCAAGGGTGAGGTGCTGCGCTTCTCGGAGGGCAACCTGTTCGTGCGGGTCGGCGAGAACGTTCGCGGGCGCCACGTTTACCTGGTGCAATCCACGGTCTACCCGGCCAATGACAACTTCATGGAACTCCTGTTCTGGATCGATGCCTTCCGAAGGGCGAGTGCCGAGTCGGTGACGCTGGTGATGCCCTATTTCAGCTACGCCAAGGGCGACAAGAAGGACGAGCCGCGCGTCTCGGTCCGTGCGCGCGTCTGTGCCGATGCGATCGAAGCGGCGGGCGTCGACCGAGTGGTGACGCTCGACCTGCACGCTCCCCAGATCCAGGGCTTCTTTCGGCGCCCGGTGGACGACCTCTACGCGTTCCCGATCCTGTGCGATGCGATTTCCGCGCGCGGGCTCGAGAACCTGGTGGTGGTTTCGCCGGACGCGGGTTTCGCGAAGAACGCGCGCAGGTTCGCGTCGCGCCTGCATGCGCCGCTCGCGATTGCGGACAAGCAGCGCCGGGGCCACGACGAGCGGGCCGAGGTGCTCGAGGTCATCGGCGATGTCGAAGGTCTCACGGCCCTGATCGTGGACGACTTTACGATTTCGGCGGGAACTCTCGTCGACGCGGCACGTGTCCTGGTCGAGCGCGGGGCCGAGGCCGTGTACGCGGCGATTTCTCACGGTGTCTTCAGTCCGGGCTCGATGGAGCGGATCGACGCCAGCCCGATCGAGCTTCTGGTCGCGACGGATTCGATCGAGACCCAGCCGGTCGAACTTTCGCCAAAGATCGAGATCGTCTCGGTCGCGCCTCTTTTCGGAGAAGCGATCCGTCGAATTCACGCGCGCGAGAGCATCAGCGTGCTGTTTCCGGACTGAGCCGCGGGATTGCTACCTTCGCGGGCCGGATCGTGAACGCGCGCGAGCGGCCCGGGCCCCGGTCGCGGCGTTTGCCATGGAGGGTTTCCGATGCTCGTCGCGATTCCTGAGATCCGTGAGGCCGCGCGCGTGCTCGCGGTCCAGCCGCATTACGATGACAACGACATCGGGGCCGGCGGCACCCTGGCCGCGCTGCGCGAGGGCGGCGCGGAACTTTGCTACCTGACCGTGACCGATGACCTGGTGGGGGTACTCGATCCGGAACTCTCGGACGCCGAGGCGCGCCGGCGCCTGCGCGCCGAGCAGGAAGAGGCCGCGGCCGCGATCGGGGGCGTCTCGCAGAGCTGGCTCGAGCATCCCGATGCCGGAGACTACGACTACTACGAGCTCCGCAAGCAGGTCATCCGCGAGATTCGGCGAGTCCGGCCGGACTTCGTCTTCACGGTCGATCCCTGGCTCCCGTACGAGGCGCACCGGGATCACACGCGGGTCGGGCGCGCGGTCGCGGAAGCGGTGCTGCTCTACCGCTTGCCTCGGCTCGCGAGCGATCCCGAGGTGGACCGGGACTACCCGGGCCACGAGGTGCGTGGAATCGCCTTCTATTTCACCGCGCGCGGCAACACCGTGATCGATATCTCGCGCTCCCGGGAGCGAAAGCACCGCGCGCTCGATGCTTACCGCTCGCAGTTCGCGCCCGATGGGCTCCGGGCACTGCACGCGGCGCTCGAGTGGAAGGAGCGCGGCTGGGCCGAGGGCGAGCCCTTCTCGCACGGGGAGTCCCTGACGGTGCTCGCGCCGCGCCATCTGCACGTCAACCCGGACGCGGACGAGATGGCGCGCTGAGACTCCTGGGCCCGGGGGGGCACCGAGCCTAACCGGCTTCCGGGGCCTCGGGGGTGCGGCGTGCGAGCATGCGCTCGACCCAGCGCCGGCAGGTCGCGGTCGGCTGGGCTCCCGTGACCACCGCCTCGATCCCGTCGAGCCGTACCGCCGGAACGCCCGTGGCCCCGCACGCGAGCGCCTCGTTGTGCTGATCGATCACGAGTCGCGAGAGTTCCGGATCGTCGACCCGTGAGAACTCCGGTGCCGGAAGCTCGAGTTCCGTCCAGAGCGCCTCGAGCGTGCCGCGCTCGCTGATGTCGCGATTCTCGCCGAAGTACGCGCGCAGCAGGCGACGGTGCATCTGGCGAAAGGCGTCGGAGCCGATGCCTGCGGCCGCCTTGGCGGCCAGGTGTGCGGGCACACTGTGCGAGGGCGGATCCGCGTCGCCGGTCCAGGTGTGGAACTCGCCAGAATCCTCCTCCGCGGCCGGCCGCATCCACGACTTGGTGTAAGCCCGGAACTTCTCGAGGCTGCGGCCGGGTTCGGGCCGAGGCCGGAGCAGGAAGCTGCGCCACTCGAGTTCGATCCGGCCCTCGAACTCGAGTTCGAGCTTCTCCCAGCGGACCGAGGCGTTGTAGCACCACGGGCAGAGGTAGTCGGAATAGATCAGAAAGCGGAGCGGTGGCAGGGAATCCTTTCGCGTCATCCGAGCACCTCGTGTTCCTTGCTGAGCCAGATCGGGGAGTGCTCGAGATCGATGAAGCGGCGCTCGTCCTCGAGTAGGGCCCGCCCGGCCTCGACTCCGGCTTCGCTGGCGGTCGCCGCCTGGAACTCCTCGATACTCTCCCACCAGAGTTCGGCGACGCCGTCGTATTCCTGCGGGCCTCCGCGTCCCGCCCGGAGCGCGGCGTTTACGGGATCGCTGAGCGTGTGTGTCTGTACGTAGCGAGCGATGCGCAGCGCTGCGGCGTGCTTGGCGACCAGCGGAGCGTGATTCTCTCTCCAGTAACGCTGGAACTCCTTGCGGGAGAGTTCGGGGCGGCGCCTCAGACAGAAGCTGAGTTTTAGCATTTCGGAACTCCTGGAAGTCTCCCGGCATTCTAGCCCTGGGGTGGGTGGTTCGGGTCGGCCAGGAACGCGACCGGATCGAGTTCCGGTCGGCGCGCGATCTCGCGGGGCGCCGCGCCGCGCCAGCTTCCCGCTACAGTCTGTGCGGGGGAGCCGGTGACTCCGTTCGACTACGCGATTGTCGGACTCTATCTGGTCGTGATCCTCGCGTGGGGTGTCCGCCACGCGCGCAGGGCGGGGCGCAGCGCCGAACAGTTCTTTGTGGCCGGCCGCAGCCTGCCCTGGTGGCTGGCCGGTACCTCGATCGTGGCCACGACTTTTGCGGCCGACACACCGCTCGCGATCGCGGGCCTGGTCGTGACCGAGGGAATCGCCGGCAACTGGTTCTGGTGGGCCGACGTGCTGCCCGCCATGATCGCGGCGCTTCTGATCGCGACACTCTGGCGCCGCAGCGGCGTGATGACGGACAACGAAATCGTCGAGTTGCGCTACGGAGGACGCGCGGCCGCGGGCCTCCGTGGCTTCCGCGCGATCTACTTCGGCGTGATCCGGAACGCGATCGTGATCGGTTGGGTCAACCTGGCGATGCTGAAGGTGCTCGAACTCACGCTCGGCCTCGGGCCGGGACAGGCCCCCTGGATTCTCACCGGACTCTTCCTGCTCACCGTGTCCTACACGCTGCTCTCCGGGCTCTGGGGCGTGGTGGTCACCGACGTAATTCAGTTTTCCGTGGCCATGGTCGGCTCGGTCGTGCTCGCGGCGCTCGCAGTCGAGCGTGTCGGGGGCCTCGTGGCCCTGCAGGCCGAACTCCAGGCGCGGATCGGACCGGAGGCGGCGAGCGCGACCCTGGCGCTGGTCCCCTACGAGTCCGAGGCCTTCTGGGCCTTCGTGATCTACGTCGGCATCAAGAGTTGGTCGACTGGCAATACCGAGGGCGGCGGCTACATCGCGCAGCGGCTCTTCGCGACCCGCGACGAGCAGAGTGCGCGACTGGCCGCGATCTGGTACGCGGTCGCGCATTTCGCGCTCCGGCCCTGGCCCTGGATCCTGGTGGGACTGGTGGCATTCGTGTCGTATCCGAGTCTCGAGGATCCCGAGGCGGGCTACGTGCGCGTGCTGCTCGATACGATGCCCATTGGACTTCGAGGCGCCATGATTGCCGCGATGCTGGCGGCTTTCATGTCGACGGTCGACACGCAGCTGAACTGGGGCGCTTCCTACCTGACCCACGACCTGTATCGGCGCTTCCTGGCCCCGGGGGCTTCGGAGCGCACGCTGGTTCGCGTCGCGCGATCGAGCGTAGTCGGTCTCGCCGCGATCGGGGCGCTCGCGACGCTGCTGATGCCGTCGATTTCGGGGGCCTGGAAGTTCCTGGCTCACATCTCGGCCGGGGCCGGGTTCATCGCGCTGCTCCGCTGGTTCTGGTGGCGCATGAACGCATGGGGCGAGATCGCGGTGATGGCGATCTCGCTGCTGGCCGCGAACGCGGTGATGCTCCTGACCGAGATCCCGTTTCCGTTCTCGCTCGCGGTCACGGTCGGGATCTCGATTCCGTTTGCGCTCGCCGTCACCTGGCTCTCCCCCCCCGAACCGATGGAACAGCTCCGGGCCTTCTATCGCAAGGTGCGCCCGCCGGGCGCGTGGGGTCCGGTGGCGGAGCCGCTCGGCCTGCAGCCGGAACGCCTGGGTGTGCGGGCCTGGGTGCTCGTCGGTGCTGCGACGCTCGGCGTCTACGCACTCCTGCTCGGGATCGGTGGCCTGGTGCTCGGAAGTCCGTTCGCGGGGACGGCCGGCATCTGTCTCGGAATCGTGCTGCTGGCCGTCGCGGTGCGGCAGCCGGTCTCACGCGGGGAGGCCGGGGCCGATCCTTGAGTCTCGATTCGCCTCAGGCCTCGACGGCGTTGGCCCGGATCACCTCCGAGTAGAAGCGCGCGCTCGCCTTCGGAATCCGAGCCTGGGTCTCGA
>SPKZ01010368.1_pt1 | contig 10836 bp, 21 predicted proteins | sample 2456571 | NCBI WGS metagenome assembly SPKZ01 (sample SAMN11192286, study PRJNA482655) | marine metagenome | biome: ENVO:00000447; feature: ENVO:00000244|ENVO:00000211|ENVO:00000569|ENVO:00002023; material: ENVO:00002151; isolation source: ocean water from marine abyssalpelagic zone ...
CCGGCTGATGTCCGGTCCCGACGCGGAGATCCGAGTTGGGAACGCTCTGGCGCTGGAGCGAATCCCCCTCGGCACCGTGCTCCACAATGTAGAGCTCAAGCCGGGAAAGGGCGGGCAGTTGGTGCGCTCCGCCGGTGCCGGGGCACAGTTGATGGCGCGGGAAGGCAGCTACGCAACCCTGCGCCTGCCGAGCGGCGAGATGCGGATGGTTCACGTGGCCTGCCGCGCCACGATCGGCCAGGTCGGCAACCTCGAGCACGAGAACCAGACCGTCGGCAAGGCCGGGCGCTCCCGCTGGAAGGGGCAACGGTCGAACGTGCGTGGTGTTGCGATGAACCCCGTCGATCACCCGATGGGAGGCGGCGAGGGCCGCTCCTCCGGTGGCCGGCACCCCTGTACGCCCTGGGGCAAGCCGACCAAGGGTCACAAGACGCGCAAGAAGTCGCGCTCGAACAAATTCATCGTGAAGCGGCGGGGGAAGAAGTAGATGGCTCGCTCACTCAAGAAGGGCCCCTTCATCGATCCGAGCCTGCAGCGGAAGCTCGACAAGGTGCTGCAGTCGGGTTCGAAGCAGGTGATCCGAACGTGGTCCCGACGCTCGATGATTACGCCGGAGTTCGTCGGTCAAACCTTCCACGTGCACAACGGGAAGCTCTTCATGCCGGTTTTCGTGACCGAGAACATGGTCGGACATCGACTTGGCGAGTTCGCGCCGACGCGCAAGTTCACGGGCCACTCCTCTGACCGGAAGGTGAAGCGCTGAGATGGCGACCGTTCGCGCGAGCCTCATGAACTACCGCATCAGCGCGCAGAAGGCGCGACTGGTAGCGGGACAGGTGCGTGGGCTGGGTGTGGAGGACGCGCTCAACCAGTTGTCGATTTCGACCAAGCGATTTGCCGGCCCGCTCTCCAAGCTGCTGCGTTCGGCTGTTGCGAACGCCGAGTACAAGAACGACGAGACGCAGGCTGGGATCGACGTCGACAAGTTGGTCGTCAGCACGATCACTGTCGACGAGGGCCCGAGCCTGTGGCGCATCCGCCCGCGAGCTCAGGGCCGAGCCAACTGGATTCAGAAGCGCACCAGTCACATTCGCGTCGAACTGGGCGAGCGCTCTTAGTTTCGAAGGAGTCGAGATTTGGGTCAGAAGGTACATCCCTACGGTTTCCGACTGGGCACTCTCTACGGGTGGCAGTCCAACTGGTTCGCCGACAAGCACTACGGCGAGCAACTCCACGAAGACGTAGCCGTTCGAAAGTTCATCAAGAAGAAGCTCTTCCACGCCGGCATCTCGAAGGTCGTCATCGAGCGCACGGGTGAGAAGCTCGTGGTGAACATCCACACGGCCCGTCCCGGGATCCTGATTGGGAAGCGGGGCGCCGAGGTCGAAACACTGCGCGATGAACTCAAGGAGTACACCGCCCGCGACATCTTCATCAACGTGAAGGAGATCCGGAAGGCCGAACTCGACGCGCAGTTGGTGGCGGAAAATATCGCGCTGCAGCTTGAGCGCCGTGTCGCATTCCGACGCGCCATGAAGAAGGCGATGATCTCGACGATGAAATTCGGCGCCGAGGGGATCCGGATCCAATGTTCGGGCCGCCTGGGCGGTTCGGAGATGGGTCGCCGCGAGTGGTATCGGGATGGGCGCGTGCCGCTGCACACCCTGCGCGCCGACATCGAGTACGGCTTCGCCGAGGCGAAGACCACCTACGGGATTATTGGCGTCAAGTGCTGGGTCTTCAAGGGAGAGGTCGGGGACAAGGACCTGCACACGGGACCCCTTGGCAATCACCTCCAGGCGGATCCGGAGAGGTAGACGGGGATGCTCCAGCCGAAAAAAGTCAAGCATCGAAAGATGTTCAAGGGCCGCAACCGCGGGAAGTCGCACCGCGGAAACCGGGTCTCTTTCGGAGATTTCGGTTTGCAGTCGACGGCTGCGGGCTTCCTGACGGCACGCGAGATCGAAGCGGCCCGGCAAACGATGACCCGCCACATCAAGCGCGGCGGGAAGGTATGGATCAGGCTCTTCCCGGCCAAGCCGGTCTCGAAGAAGCCGGCCGAGACCCGGATGGGCAAGGGCAAGGGCAATCCCGAGGAGTGGGTATGCCCCGTGAAGCCCGGCCGGATGCTCTACGAGATGGAAGGCGTGACCGAGGAGGTCGCCCGTGCGGCCTTCCGGCTCGCTGCCCACAAGCTGTCCGTTCAGACGCGCTTCGTCGTGCGTGAAGACTGAGCGGGAGGACTGAGAAATGATGGCGTCGGAACTGAGACAACTCGAGGTGGAGGAGCTGGCCCAGAAGGCCCGCGAGGCCCGAAGCGAGTTCTTCAACGCGAGGGTGAAGCACGCGACCGGACAGCTCGAGGACACGGCGAAGCTCAAGCAGCTTCGCCGAGATGTCGCGCGGGTGGAGTCGGTCTTGACCGAAAAGCGTGAGGCAACGAAGTGAACGAACGAGGGCGTCGACGAATACTGACCGGGACCGTTGTGAGTGACAAGATGGACAAGACGGTCGTTGTGCGCGTGGAGCGCTTGGTGAAGGACCGGCAGTACAAGAAATACGTGCGCCGGTACTCCCGATTCCTTGCGCACGACGAGGCGAACGACTGCAATGTCGGGGACCGTGTAACGATCATTGAGCACCGGCCCATCTCCAAGCGCAAGCGCTGGAAGGTGCAGGAGACGGTCGTCCGTGCGACGGGCGCCTAGTCATCGAAGGATAGGAAGATGATCCGAGCTGAATCAAAACTGAGTGTGGCCGACAACTCCGGCGCGAGGCGTGTCCGCTGTATCCGCGTACTCGGTGGATCGGGACGGAAGGATGCCTCGGTCGGCGACATCATCGTGGTTTCCGTGGCGGAAGCCATTCCGAATACGCGCGTCAAGAAGGGCGAGGTGCGGCGCGCCGTGATCGTGCGCACGAAGAAGAACATCGGGCGTCGCGACGGTTCGTACATCCGCTTCGACGAGAACGCCGCTGTATTGATCGACGACAACAAGGAAGTCATCGGGACTCGAATCTTCGGCCCGGTGGCTCGTGAACTGCGCGCGCGGGGATTCATGAAGATCGTGTCTCTGGCGCCGGAGGTGCTGTAGATGACGCCCCGGCTGCTCGAGCTCTACCGGAATGAGATCGCCCCGAAGCTGCAAGGGGAGTTTTCCTACAAGAACCTCCACCAGGTGCCGCGAATCGAGAAGGTGGTGTTGAACGTGGGCGTCGGAGAGGCGACCCAGAACCCGAAATTGCTCGAGCGAGCGGTGGAAGAACTCGGCCAGATCAGCGGCCAGAAGGCAAATGTCCGCCGCGCCCGGAAAAGCGTGTCGAATTTCAAGCTGCGCGAGGGCCAGGCGATCGGCGCCATGGTGACCTTGCGGGGGTACCGCTGCTGGGAATTTCTCGACCGGCTCATGAACATCGCGCTCCCCCGGGTGCGCGACTTCAAGGGAGTGTCGGCCAAGTCCTTCGACGGCCGCGGGAACTTCACCCTGGGAATCCGCGAACAGATCATCTTCCCGGAGATCGATTACGACTCGGTCGAGCGCGTTTCCGGGCTCAACATCACGGTCGTGACGACGGCCGGAACGGATGCAGAGGGAAAGGCGCTGCTGGGCCATCTCGGCATGCCCTTCGCCCACTAGAGAGCGGGGAATGAAACCATGATGACCGATCCCGTCGGTGACATGCTCACCCGGATCCGCAATGCGGGTCGGGCCAAGCACCACGAGACGAAGTGTCCCGCGTCGAAGGCCAAGATGGCGGTGGCGCGGGTGCTCTCGAAAGAGGGCTTCGTGGGTGAGGTGAGCTCCGAGAAGGGCGAAAGCCACGATGTAATGACGATTGCGATCCGCTACCGCCACGACGGCCGGGTGATGCTCGACCACATCCAGCGGGTCAGTAAGCCGGGTCGCAGGGTGTACGTCGGTGCGAAGGAGATTCCGTTGGTTCGGAAGGGCCTCGGGATGGCGATCCTGTCCACGCCGAAGGGCATGATGTGCGACCGCGACGCGCGCGAAGCGAAGGTCGGTGGCGAAGTGATCTGCGAGGTCTGGTAGACATGTCCCGGATTGGCAAGCTCCCGATCCCCCTGCCGCGCGGCGTCGAGGTAAAGACCATTCCCGACAGCGGTGTCCAGGTGAAGGGTCCGAAGGGGATGCTCAGCGTGAAGTTGCCCGAGCAGATCTCGATGTCGATCTCGGACGGGCAGATCCAGTTCACCCGACCGGACGAGTCGAAGCAGAGCCGCTCGCTCCACGGGCTGGCTCGGGCCCTGACCGCGAACCTCGTCACCGGCGTGACGGATGGGTTCAAGAAGGCTCTCGAGATCCAGGGCGTCGGGTACCGAGCCTCGGTCTCGGGGAACAAGCTCAATCTGCTGCTTGGTTACTCGCACCCGGTCGACATGCCCATTCCGAAGGGGCTCTCGGTCGCAGTCGAAGGTGGCACCCAACTTGTGATCGAGGGAATCGACAAACAGCTGGTCGGCCAATTTGCCGCTGAAGTTCGTGCCAAGCGGCCCCCCGAGCCCTACAAGGGCAAGGGTATTCGCTATGTGGGCGAGTACGTGCGGCGGAAGGTCGGCAAGACCGGCGCGGTCTGAGGGTAGGAGAGGGACCAGGGGAATTCAGCATGAAGAAGAAATCGGTCAACGAAAAGACCCGCAAGTGGAGGGCGCGCAAGAGCCGCGTCCGGACGAGTTTGGGTACGACCGAGCGGACGAGTCTCACAGTTTTTCGGAGTGCCAGGCACATCTACGCCCAGCTGATCGCCGCCGACGGAAAGACGATCACGACGGCCTCGACGCGCACGCTGGCCGGCGAAGCGACCGGTACGGTCGAAGCCGCGAAGAAGGTGGGAGCGGAGATCGCGAAACAGGCCAAGAAGCACCAGATCGATCGCGTTGTCTTCAACCGAAACGGATTTCTCTTTCATGGACGCGTCAAGGCTCTAGCCGATGCGGCGCGGGAAGCGGGGCTTGAGTTCTAGCCATGGCATCACAAATCAACCCGAATGACTACGAGCTGAACGACCGGGTGATCCACATCAACCGCGTCTCCAAGGTGGTGAAGGGCGGTCGCCGGTTCTCGTTCTCTGCCCTGGTCGTCGTGGGAGATGGAGAGGGCGTCGTCGGAGTGGGCTTGGGCAAGGCGGGAGAGGTGCCCGAGGCGATCCGCAAGGGGGTCGATCGCGCTCGCCGTGCGCTCGTTCGTGTGCCCATCGAAGACGGGACTCTCCCGCACGAGGTGATCGGCACCTTCGGAGCTGGGCGCGTTCTGTTGAAGCCGGCCTCGCCGGGGACAGGCGTGATCGCCGGCGGTCCCGTGCGAGCCGTGCTCGAGAGCGTCGGCGTGAGCGATATCCTCACGAAGACGCTGGGAACCAACAACCCGCGGAACGTCGTGCACGCCGTAATGGCGGGTCTGCGAGATCTGCAGGACCCCGAGGCGCGACTGGCGGAGCTTGGCCGGAGGCGGTCGTGAGCGAGTCTTCGGGAAAGCGGATTCGCCTCAAGCAGGTGAAGAGTGAGATCGGATCCAACCGCCGCCAGCGCGCGACGCTGCGCGGCCTCGGGATCCGACGACTCCACAAGGTGGTCGAGGTCGAGGACACACCTGCGTTGCGCGGAATGATCAACAAGGTGAGTCATCTCGTGACGGTGTTGGAGGACTAGGGCCATGCTGGATCGTCTCAAGCCGACTCCGGGATCGAGGCGCGGCCGCAAGCGGCTCGGGCGTGGCCCGGGCTCCGGGCGCGGCAAGACGGCCACCCACGGCGTGAAGGGGCAGGGCTCGCGCGGAACCGGTCATCCGGTCCGGCAGGGCTTCGAAGGCGGGCAGATGCCCCTCAATATGCGCGTGCCGAAGAAGGGCTTCACGAACCACTTTCGCAAGCAGGTGGAGATCGTGAACCTCGCTTCCCTGGCGGCCTTCGGCGACGGCGAGACGGTGGATATTGCCGCGCTCGTCGCGAAGGGACTCGCCCGGGGCAAGGGCGCCCTTGTGAAGGTGCTGGGAGACGGGGACGCTCCGAAGAACCTCAACGTCAAGGTCAACCGCATCAGCGCAGGAGCTCGGAAGAAGCTCGAAGCCGCTGGTGGCAGCGTGGAGCTCGTGTAGGTGCTCGGCGGTCTACAGAACATCGGAAGAATCCCGGAGCTTCGGCAACGGATCCTGTTCACCTTCGGGATGCTCGCCGTCTATCGGGTGGGGTGCGTGATCGTAACGCCAGGCATCAACCCCCAGGTGATCCGCGATTTCTTCGAGCAGATGTCCGGGACCGTCTTCGGTCTCTTCAGTCTCTTTTCCGGCGGTGCCATCGAGCAGCTCTCGGTGTTCTCGCTGGGCATCATGCCCTACATCAGCGCGACCATCATCTTCCAGCTACTGACGGTGGTGATCCCCCAGCTCGAGGCCCTGAAGAAGGAAGGCGAGCAGGGCCAGAAGAAGATCAACCAGTGGTCCCGCTACGCAACAGTGGTCCTTGCTGGCTTCCAGAGTCTGCTGATCGCGACTGCGCTCGAAGGGGGGCAGTTCGGTCAGGGTGCGGTCGTGAATCCCGGCTGGGGCTTCAAGCTGACAACAATGATTACGCTCACCTGTGGCACTGCGTTCATCATGTGGCTCGGCGAGCAGGTCACCGAGCGCGGCATCGGCAACGGGATCTCCCTGATCATCTTCTCCGGCATCATCGTCCGCATCCCGTCGGGTCTGACCCAGATGATGGACCTGATCCGAAATGACCAGTTCTCGCCTCTCGAGGCGATCCTTCTCGGCCTGCTCGTCCTGGTGGTGCTCGGCCTCGTCGTCCTGGTCGAGCGCGCCCAGCGCCGTATCCCGATTCAGCATGCTCGCCGGGTAGTGGGGAGCCGCGCAACCGAGGGCGGAATGAGCTACTTCCCGCTGCGGGTCAATACGGCCGGCGTGATCCCGCCGATCTTTGCCTCGTCGCTGCTGATGTTCCCGGTCACGATTCGGCAGTTCACCGATTCGCCGGCGATTCAGCAGTTCATCGATCAGTTCATGAACCCCGGCACGATGCTCTACAACGGAATCTACGTCGTTCTGATCATCTTCTTCTGTTACTTCTACACCGCGATCATCATCAATCCGACGGATGTCTCGGAGAACATCAAGCGCTTCGGGGGCTATATCCCCGGCATCCGCCCGGGCAAGAAGACCGCTGAGTACATCGACCACGTATTGAGTCGCCTCACGCTCGTCGGTGCCCTCTACGTGTCGCTGATCTGCGTGCTCCCCGTCATCCTGTCGACGCGCTTCAACTTCCCCTTCTACTTCGGGGGCACGGCGGTGCTCATCTGCGTGAGCGTCGCTCTCGACACCGTCGGGCAAGTGGAGTCGCACCTGGTATCGCGCCAGTACGAAGGGCTCGCGAAGGGCACCCGGATTCGTGGGAGGTTGGGACGATGACGGTGTCTCGCATCGTCCTGCTCGGCGCGCCCGGTGCTGGCAAGGGAACGCAGGCGGGTTTTCTGGTCGATCGTCTCGGCGTGCCTCACGTCTCGACCGGCGACATGCTGCGGTCGGCCGTCGAAGCCGAGACGCCGGTGGGCCTGGAGGCCAAGGCCGTGATGGAGTCGGGCGGGCTCGTCGGTGACGACATCGTGATCGCAATCGCTCGAGAGCGGTTGGAAGACGCGGATTGCGAGAAGGGCTTCATCCTGGATGGCTTCCCTCGCACGAGTGCCCAGGCGGAAGCCCTCGATTCCCTGCTTTCCGACCGCGGCACCCCCCTGGACTGCTGTCTTGCCATCAAGACCGATACGGAGGAGGTGGTCGGGCGCGTCCTCAAGCGGGCCGAAATCGAGGGTCGCTCGGATGACACCGAGGAGGCGATCCGAGAGCGGATCCGGGTTTACGAAGAGCAGACCGCGCCGCTACTCGACCACTACCAGGTTCAGGGGCTCGTGGTCGAGGTCGACGGGATGGGCACGGTCGACGAGATCGCGGCTCGGATCGTGGGGGTCCTGGCGTGATCGCCCAGCGTATTCCGATCAAGACCCGGCGCGAGATCGACAGGATGCGCGAGTCCGGCCGCCACGTGGCCGAGATCCTGCTGCTCCTGCGCGAGAAGGCGAAGCCCGGCATGACGACTGGCGAGCTGAACGAGATTGCCGCCGCCGAGATCGAGAGACGGGGCATCCAGTCTTCCTTTCTCGGATACGGTCCGGGCGGGTTGCCGCCGTATCCCGCGGTGCTCTGCGTTTCCGTGAACGATGAGGTCGTCCACGGCATTCCGGGCAAGCGGCAGCTGAAGGAGGGCGACCTCCTGAGTCTCGACTTCGGTATCACGACGGGCGGCTTCCACGGGGATTCGGCCTGCACGATTCCGGTAGGCGAGGTCGATGACGATGCGCGCGACCTGATGGAGACCACGCGAGACTCGCTCTACGATGCGATCGACCAGATGCATCCAGGGAACCGCCTGTCGGACATCGGTCACGCGGTGCAGACCCGAGCCGAGAGCAAGGGATACGAAGTCGTGCGCCAGTTCGTGGGCCACGGAATCGGCCGCGTGATGCACGAGTTGCCTCAGATTCCGAATTACGGTCGGCCGGGGCGAGGTCCGCGTCTGCTATCGGGCATGGTTTTCGCGATCGAGCCCATGGTGAACATGGGCAGCGAGAACGTGAAGATGCTCGAGGACGAGTGGACCGCCGTGACCGAGGACGGAGAGATCTCCGCTCACTTCGAACACACGGTTCTCATCAGCGACAACGGACCGGAGGTCCTGACGAGCGTAGAAGGCTCTCACTAGGGGCCGGCGACACCGAGGAAGAGGAAAATGAAGGTTCGATCATCCGTTCGAAAGATGTGCGAGAAGTGCCGGATCATCCGCCGGCGCGGCGTCGTGCGCGTGATCTGCGACAACCCGAAGCACAAGCAGCGCCAGGGCTAAGGAGAATCGAGCATGGCGAGAATTGCAGGCATCGATCTGCCGCGACAAAAGCGAATCGATATCTCGCTCACGTATATCTACGGTATCGGTCGTTCGAAGGCCCTCGTGATCTGCGATCGCGCGGGCGTCGAGGGAGGCACCAAGACCGACCACTTGAGCGAGGCCGAGGTCATCAAGTTGCGCGAGGTGATCGAGCGTGAGTGCAAGGTTGAGGGCGATCTACGTCGCCAGGTGAATCAGAATATCAAGATGCTGATGGACATCGGTTGTTACCGAGGTCTGCGCCACCGCAGAGGACTGCCGGTGCGCGGTCAGCGGACTCACACCAACGCGCGAACCCGGAAGGGTCCCGCGAAGGCTGTTGCCGGCAGGAAGAAGCCGGTCAAGTAGAGCAGAAGGCGAGAAACAACTCATGGCTGCTAAGAAGACGATCCGGAAGAAGAAGGTCAAGAAGAACATCCAGACGGGTGTGGCTCACATCCAGTCGACCTTCAACAATACGATCATTACGATCACCGACGTCGGTGGCAACGCCGTTGCGTGGGCGAGCGCCGGTCAGCAGGGCTTCAAGGGGTCGCGGAAGTCGACGCCCTTTGCGGCTCAGATGGCTGCGGAGGAGTGCGCCAAGAAGGCCCAGGAACACGGTGTCCGCACCCTGGGTGTGTACGTGAAGGGCCCGGGAGGCGGACGCGAGTCGGCGCTCAGGGCGCTCCAGGGAGCCGGCATGCGAATCACCACGATCCGCGATGTGACGCCCATCCCGCACAACGGCTGTCGCCCCCCGAAGCGGCGCCGAGTCTAGCGCGCGCTGTAGCTGAGAAAGAGACGAGAGGAAGACGAATGGCACGTTATCTGGGATCTGCCTGCCGGCTGTGTCGGCGCGAGGGCACGAAGCTCTTCTTGAAGGGAGACCGCTGCTTCACCGAGAAGTGCGCAATAGAGAAGCGCGCCTACCCGCCGGGTATGCACGGCCAGGGCCGCACCCGCTTCTCGGACTTCGGTGTTCAGCTCCGCGAGAAGCAGAAGGTGAAGCGGATGTACGGACTGCTGGAAAACCAGTTCCGCAGCACCTTCGCTCGCGCGGCGCGCATGAAGGGTCGGGCGGGCGAAAACCTGCTGATTCTGCTCGAGCGGCGGCTCGACAATGTGGTCTTCCGGCTGGGCTTCGCGACGTCCCGCAACGAGGCACGCCAGCTAGTCCGGCATGGCCACTTCGCCATCGACGGCCGGAAGGCGAGCACCCCTTCCATCCAGGTGCGTTCCGGACAGGTCGTCACGGTGCGCGAGAAGTCTCAGAAGGTGGTCCGCATCTCGGCCGCCCTCGAGGCCCTCGAGGGTCGTGCTGTGCCGCAGTGGCTCGAGATCGACAAGGAGAACTTCGCAGGGACGGTCAAGCAGATGCCCGCTCGCGAGGACGTCACCCTGCCGATCGAAGAGCAGTTGATCGTCGAATGGTACTCTCGCTGAGCAAGCGCGAGTCGGCGCGATAGCGCTGATCTGCGTTGCGAAGCGATCGAGCTAGGAGGTACGAGTCATGCAACAAGAGTTGATCACAAAGAACTGGAGGGACTTCATCCGACCTCGTCGACTCGAGGTGGAAGAAGAGAGCCTGACCGAAAGCTATGGACGATTCGCGTGCGAGCCCCTCGAGCGCGGCTTCGGCACAACGCTGGGCAACGCCCTGCGTCGGGTCCTACTCTCGTCGCTCCAGGGCAGCGCGATCACGAACGTACGGATCAATGGCGTCCTCCATGAGTTTTCGACGATCCCGGGGGTACTGGAGGATGTCGCGGAGATCGTGTTGAACCTCAAGGAGGTGCGGCTTCGCATGCACGCAGAGGGCCCGAAGGTCCTGGTGGTGCACCGCAAGGGCGAAGGTGTCGTGACTGCAGGCGATCTCGTGTCGGACGACCAGACCGTGGA
>SPKZ01010289.1_pt1 | contig 10833 bp, 9 predicted proteins | sample 2456571 | NCBI WGS metagenome assembly SPKZ01 (sample SAMN11192286, study PRJNA482655) | marine metagenome | biome: ENVO:00000447; feature: ENVO:00000244|ENVO:00000211|ENVO:00000569|ENVO:00002023; material: ENVO:00002151; isolation source: ocean water from marine abyssalpelagic zone ...
GACTCCCCAAGGGAGTCGAGGACAAACCGCAGCGCAGCGAGGACACCAATGCTGCAAAGCAGCGAGGACCACCGCAGACTCCCCAAGGGAGTCGAGGACGCCGCAGACTCCCCAAGGGAGTCGAGGACCCCAACAAACAACTCCGTCAGAGCCTCACTGCCGCGGATCGAGCGAAGTCACCCGCACCCTCACCCAAATGGGGGTGCGGGTGACGCAGCGATCCGACAGGGGCTCGTCAGACGGACTCTCCGCCAACGAAAAAGCGACCCCAGGGGGGTCGCTTTTTCGTTGGCGGAGAGGGCGGGATTCGAACCCGCGGTGGACTTTTGATCCACGCCCGCTTAGCAAGCGGGTACCTTCGGCCTCTCGGTCACCTCTCCAAGTGGCTGCGGGAACCTACCTAGCGGAGGTTTTCCGTCAAGGCTAATTGCTGGCTTAAGTATCAGGAATTCCGGGATTTATCGGACGTTCAGTGGATTCGCAGGCCGAGCGGGAGGGCGGTGAGCACGCGCTCGCCGTCCGCCAGCGTACCGAAGCTGCCAACAAAGGCCCGGAGATCGGTAGGCAGTATCTCCAGCAGCTCAGAGCGCGATGCCTCAAAACGGCGAAGGACGAGCCGGACGTCGTCTTCGGCGGTTTCGTCCCCCGTCAGAAATAGCCGTTCGAGCAAACTTTCGCTCGCCCCTTCCAAACGCACCGGAGCATCCTCCGGCAGATCCGCCTGGGTCCGCGCCAAAGCGATCGCAGCGCTCACACCTCCGAGCTTATCCACCAGATTTCGTTTCAAGCCCTGGGTGCCAGACCAAATTCGCCCTTCAGCTATCTTTCGAATCTCGTCGACGGGGGTGCGACGGCCGCTCGCCACTCGAGCGAGAAACAACTCGTAGATGCTTTCCATCTGAGTCTGCACCTTCGCGCGGGTGGCGGGGTCCCAGGGTGTGAGGGCGGACATATACGCGCCCCGAGGGATCGCACCGGCATCCGTGTTCGGATCAGCGCTGAAAGTCACCGTGTTGATGCCGAACTCACGCAAAGCCTCCCCAATGACAATTTTGCCTCCGACCACGCCAATAGAACCCACAATGCTCGTTCGTTCCGCCACGATCTTGTCTGCGGCGCATGCGAGATAATAGCCGCCACTCGCCGCCATATCTCCAACCGATGCGATGAGCGGTTTCTTCTTCCGAAGCTCCATCAACTCATGCCAGATGAGATCGCTCGCCAGCGCAGAGCCACCCGGTGAATCGATGCGCAAGACCACCGCCTTGACCGACTTGTCCTTGGCGAGTCGCCGGATAGTCTTGGTGATCGAACTGGCCACAATCCCACCACTCGACATCACGCCCCCCGCCTTCATGGAGATGGCACCCTGAGCCGCCAGCACAGCGATAGAATCCGCCCCGTCTTCGCCGAGGTCCGATCCCGCTAGGGACCGAATAATGCTAGCGATATTCAAGCCCTTTTCACTAGCGCCGAATCCGGAGCGAACCTTGGTCGCACCCAATCGTTCTTTGATGGCCTCGCGAGCTTGCGAGGCGTATCCGATCTTATCGATCAGCCCTTGTTGTTTCGCGCCGTTCGCGTCCCAGGGCCCGTCTTCTAATGCTTTCTTGATGCCAGCGTCAGATCGCACCCTGACCATGCTGTCCAACCAGGTGCCACGAATGCTCGCGAGCACGCCGACCAAGGACTCCCGGGCCTCCGGCGTCGGTCCCGTGCGAGTCATCGTCTCCGCCGCACTCTTGTATCGACCCATCTTGAGGAAGTCCGCTCGGATCTTGAACTTGTCGAGCACACCACGCAGATAAATGACCTGGCCCGCGATGCCCACAGTGTCCACCTCCCCAGCGGGGCTGAGCCATATTTCATCGCAGGCGTGGGCCGCTAGCCACACGCTCTTATTCGATAGCGAGTTAGCGTGACACGCGACAAACTTCCCAGATTTTCGGAAGGCCGCGAAATTGCGACCTAACTCCTCGCTTCGAGCCCAATCCATACTGTCCGAACCAAATCGAATGAACGCGCCTTTGACCTTTTCGTTCTTTTGGGCGCGCTCGACAGCGCGGACCAGACCGACGAAAGTACGGGAAGCCGGTTGGGCGAATAGCGGATTGTTTGCCGGTGACTCGGGAGCGCCGGCGGTCAAATCAAACTCGAGCAGATCGCCATCTTCTGAGGAATCGTCGGATTGGGCTGAGCCCTTATCGCTCTTGACTGACTGCAGCGATTCGATCCGCTCGCGTCCCTCGCACCCGAGCTGGGACGTGCTGATGACGCCCAGACAACAAATCCATGCCAGTCTTCCCACGTCAGTGACCCGGTAAGTCGCTCGTGTCGATCTGGGGCGCAGTGGGCGCAGTGGGCGCAGTGGGCGCAGTGGGCGCTACGGGTTCCGCCACGGTCGGTGAGCTCGGTCCACCGACCGTCGTCGTCGCCGGTGACGCTGTATTGTCGGGAGGGGGCGCGGGAGCCGCTTGTTTGATACGGCGCGCAGCACGTTTGCCGTAGGAGCCCGCGCCACCTGTTGCCCCCACGACCCGTTTGTATAGACCGACAGCGCCCTTTCGGTTGCCTTCGTTCCACTTGATGTCTGCCAGGCCCATCATGGCCGCCACATGGCTCGGGCTTGCAGCCAGCGCGCGACCATAAAAGCCACGGGCCGCTGAAGTGTTGCCACTGTTGCGACTGAGGTCCCCCATGCCGACCAAGGCCTCGACGCTGCCGGGAGACGACCGCAACACGCGCTGATACAGCGATTTGGCTTTCGCGGGCTCGCCGGAGAGTTTCGCTTCTTGCGCCTGCGTCAACAGGGAGCCTCCGCCACTGCCACGTTTTTTGGTCTTAGCTTTAGCAAGCTCGGCTGCCGCCACAGGATCGGTCACGTCAGCTGGCTCGGCGACTTCGGCCTCAGCTGCAGCCTGCTCTGTATCTTTCTCCGACTCCGGATCCGATGCGCCACCGTCAGGCGTGCCACGGCTCACGAAGGCTCTGAGCCCAGGCAACAGCAAGTGAGCCGCTTGAGCTGTTACGAGTTTTTCGAGCTCGGATTCAGCGTCCGCGGTGCGCCCGTCACGAACTAGGGCATAGATCAATGCGGATCGTGCTCGTCCGAGTCCGCGCTCGGCTCCCGCCGCATTGTTCAAGCGATCGATAACCGTCGCCCACCCCGGTTCGTCTTCAGCGAGATCCAACATCGCCAAGACATAGGCCGCTTCGGGCTGACTTAGCTTGGCCGCCAGTGGTGTCACCAAAGCCCGCGCTGCAGCGATTTGCCCGGACATCCTCAAGCTGTCCACTCGAACGCGCAGCACCACGTCGGCGTCGGGGGCTACGGCTGTAACTTGCTGCACAGCGGTGTTCGCCCTAGCCACTTGTTTGTCCAGAGCGTGTTGGATGTCCACCCGAGCGGCTGCAGCCCCAGAGGATATCAGTCGCAGCTTGAGCCAAAGCTGGTCCGCGCGAATCACCGCGAGCTGTGCGAGTTCCCCCAACACGACTGGGTTCTTTGGCGCCAGCACCGACGCTTTATCGAACTCAGCCTTGGCACCCTCAAGATCACCGTCAGCCAATAGATTGCGGCCCGCGCGCAGCATGGTCTCTGTACGACCGTCATCAGCCACGGCCGATGGCTTATTCTTCCCGCGGTATCCCTCTAGATAGGCCTTACCTACTGTCATCACCAGTAGCCCGATGGCTCCGACCATCACCACCATCACGATAAAGCGTGAGCTGGCCCGGCGAGACCCAGGGGTCATGCTGGTGAAACGAGGATCGGTGTAGATGTGCTCCTCCGCGTGATAGCCGTCAGCTACGGCACTGGGAGTGGGTGTGATGGGAGCGCTGACCTCCACCAAAGTGGGAGCGCTGGCGATCGGTCTCGCGACCTGTGGTTTTGGTTCTACCGGCGGCAGAGACGTCACTGGCGGATCGGCACTAGGCGCGAGATCCGGCGTTGGCGCCCCAGCCGCCGGTGCAGGGCGATTTTTCAGGGCGCCGACGACGTCTTGGTTGCCCGCAGCCGTGAGTGTGTTTTCAAACTCTGACGGTGGCGCAGCGTTGGTAGCTGAAGATGTTGGATCCAAGATATTGGAATCCAACTCTGCAACATCAGCGTCCGTATGCGGGGCCTGAGTCTCCGGGGAATTCGAATCGGGGACGGTCGCGGGGGCAGCGACATCCGTCGTCAGCAAGTCCCGAAGGGAACGGGACGGCGCCGACACATCGCTGACCAATTCGGATGAATCGAGGGCTTCGATCTTGCTAAGCAGTATCTCGGGTGCGGCGTGGGGATCCGGACCCGGTCGTTCGTTTCGGGGTTTGGTGGGAACCTCGTTCTCCAAGCGGGACGGAACCTCCACTCGGGTGGCGTCCTCATCCGGAATGACGGGAGGCGGCGGCACCTTGGGGATCAGCGGATCGGGCGGACGATCCAACACGGGAGCCGGAGGAAACGGAGTCCGGGTCGGAATGTTGACCAGGGAGCCACCGGCTTGAACCCTCGGCGCCGCGGACTCCATCGTCGATGCAAAGTCTTGAGCCGGGGGAAGATTCTGTGGGCGAGTGGGGGCGGAGGCAGGCTCAGGAGGGGCTTCCGCCGCCGTGATGCCAGAGAGCGTATCTTTGTGCCGTGGAACGCCTGTGCTGAGGGAATCCAACAAAGCGTCGAGTTCAGGAATAGAGCGAATGGCGCGCGCCTCTTCGTTCCCGCGAGCCAACAGGTCATCTCCGCCAACTTGATGGGCCGAGATAGCTCGCTGCAGATCGCGCAAGGACATGTAGATCAGCTCGCGACCCGACGCCTTGTGCACCGTCCAACGCTCAGGCGCGTTGGTCGGTGCCGGCGCGTGCACACGAAACTCGAACTGACAGCTCGTGCACTTCACGGTCGTCCCGCGGGACGACACTAGAGCGTCGTCAAACTCGTACTCGGCCCCGCATCGGCCGCAGCGAACATCCATTCAGGGGTACCTCAAAGTAGCGGACCGGAATTTAGCACGGTGGACCGTCGGATTTGGGACAAAGGTATGCCAGGATTCGGGCCCGTGACAGAGCCCTTCTCCCCACGCCAATCCGACTTCCGTATCCACCCCGAGAGCGCAAGCCTCCCGAGAGTCCGATCCTCGAGCCGGCAGGCCTCCCGGCTGCTCGCCTGGGCCGTCACCGCCGTCATCGCCCTGGGGATTTCGTGCACTAACGGCGACGCCACCAGCTGCAACGAAAAGCTCGCCTGTGCGTCTGCTTACGAGTGCCAGAATGGGGCTTGCGTGGCGGTGACCGAAACCAGTTGCTCGGCACCCGAAGATTGCGCCGGCGGCGAGAGTTGCTCGGCCACCGGCGTTTGCCGCCCCGGCAGCTGCTATCAGCACGGTTGCATCGACGGGTACTACTGCGGCGTCGTGAGCGATCTGCACCAATGCATCCCGAACCCGGACGCGTCCCCTAGCGACGCCGGCGACGCGGCAACCGACGGCCCTATTGACGCGACTTCCGAAGTTTTGACATCCGATGACGCCAGTTTGGACGGAGCCATCGGAGTCGACGCGTCAGCGGATGGCGCGGGCAACATCAATGACGCCAGCGACGGCGACAGCACGACTGCTAGCAGTGACGGCGCCAGCGGCGATGGCGCCAGTCTTGATGCCGCTGACGGAGCGGTGTCCGACGCCACAACGGACGGTTAGAGATCTCCGCACCGCAGTCCGCGAACCGCGTCTTCCGCTTCGCCGCCTACTTGATGGTCGCTATTACTTGATGAGCCTGAGATGAGGCGCCCGCTCCGCGGCACTGCGAGCCGGTGGCGGAATCTCAGAACTCTTGTCGGCGGGAAAGTCCGCCCCACTAGCTGGAGGCGCGGCTTCCATCAGCGCGGGCTTCGGTGCCGCGTCGACGGCGGCTTCCGAGTCAGCCGCGGCTTCCGCGTCGACCAGTTCCGAGTCGACGGCCGCTTCAGGGACAACCCGAAGCGGCGCCCGTCGGTCCGCGTGTTGTCCGACGCCGGTGGTGCCGTTGTCAGAAGCCACATCCGCAGGCACGTCTTCTGGCCACACCATGCCGCGCCCGTCGTCACCAACGAGCGCGTAGACTGCGTCCCACGGCATGTAGCAGTAGTGAGGCGATCGGTTAAAACTCAACGTGCAGGACACCGCATCGTCGTCGAGTTCCAAGTCCGGAATCTGCACAGCTAGATTCAACCCAACTTGGAGCACCAACTGAGACTGCTTCTTGAACCACCGGGGCACCTGAACGCTGGCGACTCGTGGGTCGAGATGAATGAACAGTGAAGACTGTTCTAACAACGCCAGAGCGACTTCTTTTTTCGGAGGAAGTGGAGAGCCCATCACCCCTCTATCCATAGCCCCTAAGCTGGAAGATATCCACCCAGAGAGACGTGCTTTTAGTTCGACTAAGCGCCTATCAAAGCCCTCATCCCGTTCAGTATTTTTCGGGCAGCCATGCCCCAAGAGCGGCACGAAAAAGGAAGTTTTGAGGACTTTCCTGAGATGGTCGGGACTCCTCCCCGGTCAGTTCAATACAGCTTGACGAACTGCCCATCTAAGGAGTTCAAACAGCGGTAGATGTGTTCCACCTTGAGATAACAAGCTCCAATGCTATTCATCTAAACATCCGCCCCGCGCGGACAAAATCATGACCGAACGCATACTTGTCGTTGAAGACGAACCCGCTATCTTGGAGTCGGTCGCCTACGCACTCCGACACAACGGATTCGAGACGGAGGCGGCACCGACCCTCGAGGTGGCGAGATCCCTGGCCTATCTGGCAGACTTGGTCATCCTCGATGTGATGCTGCCGGATGGCAGCGGCTTGGAATTCCTGCAACGGTTACGTGCCAACGGGCAACGGACCCCCATCATCGTGCTGTCGAGTCGCGATGGCGAAAGCGACCGGATCGCCGCGCTGGAAGCTGGCGCCGACGACTACGTGACCAAACCCTTTTCCCCGCGGGAGGTGGTAGCCCGTGTGCGGGCGGTGCTTCGTCGCGTCAAGCCGTCTGGGGGGGCGACCGGATGTCAATTACGCGTGGAGCCCGCCACTCGGCGGGCCTTTGCTCGGCAGTCCGAGCTGGATCTGACGCGGGTCGAATTTGATCTGGTCAGCGCCCTGTTGGGTACGCCCGGCAATGTGTACACCCGCAGCCAACTCATTGAAAGTGTGTGGGGGGACGGTTACGCCATCACAGACCGCACGGTGGATTCTCATATCAAGTCGTTGCGCCGCAAGATCAACGAAGCCGGTACCTCTGCCGATACTATTGAGACCGTGCGGGGTGTCGGCTATCGGGTGAGTCCCAGCTCACCGCCCGAGCCCACGGCTTCCAAATAGCCAGCAGTCGCCCTCCCGCGTAAGCTCCCCCCGTGCTCCGGCTCACCATCGTCGCAAGTGCCGCTATCGGCCTCATCCTATTGGTCGCCTTCGTGGCGGCGCGGGTCGCCCGAAGTCGCCACAGCGGAGTGTCTATCCGCCTGCAAGTGTTCTTCGCCCTCGGCAGCATTGTCGGCGCCTTCGCCCTTGGACTCGGCATCATGGTGATTGATCGCATCGAGTCCCGAGCGGTTCGCTTCGCCACTCAGGCGGCGACAGATGAGGCCCACGCCGTCGCCCATATACTGAGCCAAGAGATTCGCTTTGGGCAGACGGATCTGTCGCAGATCGCCGCTCGCCTCAGAAAGCACACCGGCTCCCAGGGAATTGAGCTCTTCGACGTCCAAGGCAAGCGGCTCTTCCCCGCGGCCGTCCCCGAAGCCCACAAGCCCGATGCATCGGTAAGCGCAGAGGCTCGCATTCAGGGTGCCGACGCCCTGGTGGGGACAGTGCGGGTCGTTAAGCCCACTCTAATGCTGCGCCGAATGCTCGAAGACTTCGCGCCTATCGTATTGGTGATCACCCTAGTGCTAGGCGCCGCGGCCGCCTTGGCTGCCGCGTGGATCGGACGGGCGATCGCCGCACCCATCGAAGCCCTCAGCCGATTCGCCGAGGATGTAAAAAACGGCGTTCCGGTATCGCCACCCACCGTGGGGGGACGCGAAGTCACTCAACTGACCGAATCCATCGACTCCATGCGCAAGACCCTGGAGGGGCGCGCCTTCGTGGAAACATTTGCAGCCGATCTGTCACACGAACTCAAGAACCCCGTCGCGGCGATTCGTGCCAGCGCCGAGGTTCTTGACGAAGGCGCCTTGGAGGAGCCCCAAGAAGCCCGTCGCTTCGTCGCACGGATCCGCGAAGCGACGGCACGAATCGAACGATTGCTCAGTGAGCTGCTCAGCCTGGCTCACATCGAGGCCCGCGGCGTCGTCGATTTCGAGCCCATCGACATCGCCGATCTAGCCCAAACCGTGTGCGCCAACATACAGAGTGACCGGGTCACTCTAGAGCGAAATGGCGACACTCATGTTCGAGGTGACAGCAATTGGCTGTCCCGGGCCCTCGCCAACTTGCTCGACAATGCCCTGATACACAGCACAGGAGCCATCCAGGTTTCCGTCGTCCGAGAAAATGAGAGCGTAACAGTAACGGTGAGCTGTCCCGGCGCAATTCGCGGACATGTTCGCGAGCAGCTATTTCGTCGCTTCGTGACCACTCGAGCGGACAAGGGCGGAACCGGACTGGGGCTCGCGATCGTACGCGCCGTCGCTGAATCCCACCGCGGACAGGCCGAGCTGTGGGAGGACGGCCCCCCGACCGTACGCTTTCGGCTCACTTTGCCAGCTGCCCACACAGCCTAGAGCCGCTGAAGCTGCGCCCGGGAGGCTCCCCGTGCCCGCCCTTGTCGGAGATAATCCACCTGTAATTACAGCGACTTACAATCTCCCCGGAACCTCCACATGATTGCTCCCCGGCACGCGCCACAGTAAACAAAGCGCGCACCCCATCGGCTACGCCGACCGCCGTTTCAGTTATGACCACGAACGCCAAGAGTGCCATTCCCAATCACGTCGCCATGATCATGGACGGCAACGGGCGCTGGGCGAAACAGCGAAAGCTCACGCGCATCAAGGGTCATACCGAAGGGGCCAAAGCCGTTCGCTCCGTGGTGCGCACCTGTCGCAACGACGGTGTGAAGTTTCTCACTTTGTACGCCTTCAGCGTCGCCAACTGGTCCCGTCCCCGCCCTGAAGTGCGCGCGTTGATGACATTACTCGCCGATTTTGCCAGCAAGGAAAAGGTCGAGCTTCGCGAAAAAGGCATTCGTCTATCGGTCGTCGGAGAGATCGACGAGCTGCCGACCTTTGCCCGACGCGCCATCGAGAGTGCGATCGAGTACACAGCAGGCGGTGAAGAAATGACCCTCTCCCTCGCTCTTTCATACGGCGGGCGCCGAGACATCGTTCACGCCGCCAAAGCTATCGCAGCACAAGCCCGCGCCGGCCTGTTGTTGCCGGAAGACATCGACGAATCGTTTCTTCGAGCACAGCTCAGCACGCGCGCGCTGCCAGACGTCGACCTTCTCATTCGCACCAGCGGCGAGTCGCGCATGAGCGATTTTTTGCTGTATGAAGCCGCCTACGCAGAATTGCTCTTTTTGCCAATCATGTGGCCCGAGATGAACGAAGACGTTCTTCGGCAAGCCTTCGAATGGTTTGCCAACCGCGAGCGCCGCTTTGGGCTCACGACCCAACAACTTCGCTCATCATCCCTCCCATTGGACGCGAACGGGCAACCACTCAGCGCGGGGGCCATGGGAGAAAACCTATCGCGCAGCTTCGATCCGGAAGATTCCCGTGACGAGATCACGCCCCAACCGTCCGACACTCGTTGTTCAGAAGCCGTCCCAGAAGGCACAGTCTGAAGGCTGGCTCATTAGGCACAGGCAGCAGGCCAGCTGTCTACCGTATCGCGATTCAGTTGCAGAGGGCGAGACGCGTCTCGATGAAGCGAATTGCCGATTCGTTGCGCGCCAATTGTTTGGCTCGATCGAATTGCGATCGGGCCTGAAGCTTGTCGCCCGCCCTGCGGAGCCACTCCCCGTAAGCGATCGAAAAAAACGGGTAGTTCGCGAGTTGGGGGGACTCCTCCAACTTGACTAGGACATCGAGAGCGCTCTCTGGCCCCCGCCATTCCCCCAAGGCAATGGCATAACTCAGCCGCACCACGGGGCTCGGATCGAGTCCGTATAGATGTTCGTAGAGCGTGACAATGCGTTCCCAATTGGTCTGCTCGAAACTAGGCGCTGTGCAGTGCTCCACGGCGATAGCAGCTTCCTGATGATAGCTGGACGGCTCGTCGCCCTCCGCGGCCAGAGCCAAAGGCAACATGCCTTGGGCGATAATCCGTCGATCAAAGAGCTGACGATCCTGCTCCGCCAATAGAACAACACTGCTACCGGTGTCCATGCGCGCCTTCAACCGTGCAGCGTGCAAACACATCAAAGCCAACAGAGCGTGACTCGCAGGCGTGCGAGTCGCTTCGTACTCCGTCAGCAAAAACGCGAGGCGTATCGCTTCCGCGCACAGGTCTTCTCGGACGGTGAGCGTGTCATGACTTGAGTGATAGCCCTCGTTGAATAATAGATAGAGCACGTCATGCACCGCGCCCGTTCGCCTCGTGAGTTCGTCCTTGCCCGAAGCTATTTGCCAGCCCTCGGACTCCCGCAACTGGCTCTTAGCTCGTTCAATCCGCTTCTGAACGCCGAGCTCGGTCAGCAACAAGGACTGAGCGATTTTCCGTACACTGAAACCACATAACGTCTTGAGCACCAAGGCGGTGCGTGACGCCTTGGGTACGTTCAGTTGGCAGCATGAATACATCATGCGCAACTGATTCGTCTTGCATTTCGTGTGCGCTAAACATCGCGTCGAAGCGTTCCTCCGCCCA